>ENA-OSEO01000982-OSEO01000982.1-sediment-metagenome-genome-assembly--contig:-NODE-982-length-60185-cov-5.734544_pt1 | contig 60185 bp, 56 predicted proteins | sample MGYA00237883_ERZ534232 | MGnify/ENA metagenome assembly ERZ534232
GATTGGGCAACCACAAGGGATTGGGCAACCACAAGGGATTGGGCAACCACAAGGGATTGGGCAACCACAAGGGATTGGGCAACCACAAGGGATTGGGCAACCACAAGGGATTGGGCAACCACAAGGGATTGCCCCTACCAGCCACCACCGTAGGGCGTGGGTTCCCAACCCACCCTACACCGCTTTTTTCTCCTTTAGCCTTCAGCCTTTAGCCTACATGCTAACACACCTCAATATCCGTGTACGATGTCGGATCGTGCAGCGGCTCGAGATGCGTGAAGATATTACTGTTGGGCAGGCGTTCTTTTAACTCGCCCTCAATTTGGTTGAGCAGAGCATGTCCGTGTTCAACCGTCCACTCATTCGGTACCAGAACGTGCATATTGATAAACTTACTGGATCCTGATTGGCGCGTACGAACCGCATGGAATTCCACCCCCTGACATTTATATTTATCCAGTACCCCGTCAATCAATTCCAGATCTTCCTGCAGCAGGGCTGTGTCCATCAACCCATAGGCAGAATCACGTACAATGCTGTATCCAGTCCAGAGGATATTAATGGCTGCGAGTATAGCAACAATGGAATCGAGTGGCTGCCAGCCAGTGATAGCAACTGCTCCTACGCCTACCAGCACACCGCCGGATGTCCACACATCGGTCATCAGATGATGGGAATTGGCGGTCAGTGAGACAGCATTGTGGCGTTTTCCTGCGCGTTTCAGGATCAATGAAACGCCCAGATTCACCATGGACGCCAGGAACAACACAAGCAGACCGATCCCTAATTGTTCTAATGGTTGGGGATCTATCAGTCGTTTTACTGCGGTGTAAATAATGCTGGCAGCGGCAATCAGAATCAGAGAGCCTTCAAATCCGCTCGAAAAATATTCCGCTTTGCTGTGCCCATAAGTATGATTATCATCCGCCGGCCGGGCAGCCACACTCAACATACTCAATACCATGATAGCGCCTGCCAGATTGACCAATGATTCCAGTGCGTCCGACAACAAACCCACAGAGCCGGTCAGCAGATACGCGCCGGCCTTTAAACCCATCGTGAACAAAGCTGCTGCGATGGACAGCCAGGCATAGCGTTTGAGGGTTGGGCGTTGGTTTTGTGTATGATTCATGTTTGATCCAGAATAATAATCGTCATTGAGAATGACAGGAAGAAATTTTTAGGTTTGACTACCAGTTTCTGATTTTGAGACCGGGAATGATGAAAGGAGTACGTCGGCGATAATCATCATAGGGCTTTCCAAACTCTGAAAGCAATTTGCGCTCTTCCAGCAACGCGCCGAGCAAAGTATAGACAGATATTCCAATATTGAGCGCGAGCACATTCCAACTCATCACAGGCACCCACCAGAAGCCGGTTTGCAGCATATTACCTTCGTTCATCCGGGACGGGTCCACCCTGCTCAGCGATCAATTCCTGCAGACGTGGATGGTCTTTGTAAAAACCCCAGTAGCGTGGCGGAAGCAGGGCTGCAATCTGGCACATGATTTCTTCCACAGCTTTTTGCAGGGCTTCTTCCCGGTTCTCGCGGGGAATTTCATTGATGAAAATGGGTTTTCCGAAACGAGCCACCATGTGAGGTTTACGAAAAGTGAGCAGGCGTTTGAAGCTATCCTCTGTGCCAGCCAAACCCACCGGAACAATCGGGGCACCGGTGCGTAAAGCCAAAAGAATGGTGCCGGCTTTGCCTTCCAGTAATTCACAAACCTTGCTGCGTGTGCCTTCCGGAGCAATGCCCATGGCGATGCCGGATTTAATCAATTTCTGTGCTTCACGAAAAGCGCCAAAGTCTGCCCGATCGCGATCGATATAAATACCACCAGCAATTTTTGTAAACCAACTGATACCGGGGAAATTAACATATTTATCTGCTACCAGCGCTGTGATATCTTTACGAACCGGATTCACGAACAGCAGCGGGATATCCATGCGGCTCATGTGATTGGTGGCAACGATAATACCGCCCTCTTTGGGAATATTTTCAATGCCTTCAAACCGAGTCACAGTGATGTGATCGAACAGGTAATATATGATCCGCTGCAGTGTATATCTTTCCAAAAGGATCCTCCCGGTAAATCGTCTGTTACTATTTTATCGCGTTTTGCACGCTTTACAATCCGGGAGTTAAGATTTCAGGCGAAAAAGTTTAACTTTTAACGAAAGTTGGCCTGCTGGTATTTACTTACATCTTGAGAATTTCACGTAATCGTTTGATCTGGGATAGGATATTTTCCGGATCATGATTGTATTCCAGCGTCACTGACCAGGGCTGGCAGCGCGATAGGATCTGTTCGAAGAGCTGGTAATCATCCTCTTCCAACGCCAGATGCGCATCGACCAGACGTCCCTCCCGCCAACCAGGGTGGTTGAGGTGAATCTGACGTATTTTTTCGAGGGGTAGCTGTGAGATGTAATCCTCGACAGAAATGTCAAAGGCGTGAGCCGATACGCGGGCATGAGCCAGGTCGAAGAGCAACCAGGTATCTGTCTCTGCCAGCACTTTTTGAATAAACGCAGGTTCACACACATATTCATATGCCTGGGTTGGGTTGTAATCCAGGTTTTCAATCAGGATCGGGACGGGCAACAAGGATTTGAGTTGCTTGAGACGTGTAATACAGCGCTCCAGCACCAGCTCACGCGGTTGCAGGGGGGAAAGTCCTTGCATGGCCTCATCGTAAAAATCAACTTCCTCCACGGAGAAACCCAGATGCAGGCTGTACCAGGGTGACCTTGCCAATGCCAGGCGCTGTAGGGTGATTTTCGACGCATCTTTATGTTCCAATCCGTCTCTGTGGGTCAGAGACCATTGATAGAGGGCATTGTGCAGCAACATGAGCCTGTCAGGATATTCCTGCCTGACGTCCTCTACATATGGCCCATGCACTTCCAGGTAGTCCAGTTGCAAATCCCCGCTGTGCAGCAGTTCTCGCACCAGCGGGCAGTCGGTCATACCGAGTTGAATCATGTGCCCAGTAAACCTTTGACATATAAGAGTTCAGCATTCAAAACAGAACCGCCAGCAGCACCCCGCACAGTATTGTGCACCACGCTGACCATTCGCAAATCGAACAGATTGCAGGGACGGATCCGTCCCACACTGATCGACATACCATTGCCGGCATCGCGATCGCGGCGTGGTTGTGGGCGGTCGGGTTCCTGTCTCACAAGAATGGGTCGCTCCGGAGCTGTTGGCATTTGGCGCACTTCTGCTGGACCACGAAAGTTCTCCAGCACATGTATGGCATCCTCCACGCTGGGTTTGTGATGGAATTTAATCGAGAGTGCTATGGTATGCCCGTCGAACACCGGCACCCGGTTGGCATGGGCACTGACCTGAATTTGGGCATTTACTCGTTTTCCATTCAGCATCTTCCCCAACAACAGGTTGGTCTCTATCTGGATTTTTTCCTCCTCGCCATTGATGAAGGGGATGACGTTATCGAGAATATCCAGGGAGGCAAGCCCGGGATATCCAGCTCCCGAGATGGCTTGCATGGTGCTGACGAAAACAGCCTCGACCCCGAAGGCGTCATCCAGTGGTTTGAGGGTCATGGCAATTCCGTTGGTGGTGCAGTTTGGGCTGGTCACGGCCAAACCCTTCCATCCCAGCTCGCTGTGTTGCAAGGGAATCATCTCCAGATGGTTGTAGTTGATTTCAGGAATCAAAAGCGGCACCCCGGGGGTTTGCCTGAGTGCCGATGCATTGGAACAGACGGCATAGCCAGCAACAGCCAGTTGCGGTTCCCATTCGCGCGCAATGGGAGCGGGCAGAGCAGAGAAAGCCACCTTTCCAGGCAGATGGATGCTGGTTGGCTGGATGACTATATCGCGCACCCGCTCCGGCATGGAACCGGTTAGCAACCAGCGACAAGCCTGTCCATAGGGTTTACCGGCACTGCGTTCCGAGCCGGTTAGTGCAACAATCTCAAAATACGGGTGATCCACCAGCATCTCGACAAAGCGTTGCCCGACAGCGCCCGTAGCGCCTAAAATGGAAACAGGAATTTTAACCATCATAAATCCTTTCTGAACCAGAACCAGGCAGAGCGCCAGGGATCCTGGTCTTTCACCTGTGTTTGACCATGCTCTACTTTTTCAAGATGAAAACCTTGAGAAAAGATCAGTAGTAAATCGTTCTCATTGATCCAATTTTTTTCTTCAGTCTCTTTATTCAAATGGGCAAATAACAGAAATACTGCCCCTGGTTTGAGTAACCGCAATAATTCTTGGTGATAAGCCATTAATTCACCTTTGGTCAATCCATGAGCACAGCCAACATCCAGTGCAAAGTCATAAGGTTTGTTCAGAAAATTCAGTTGGGTCACTGGAGATTGATGGAAATTTATGCGTTCTGATACATCGGCTTGATCAGCCCGGAGTTTTGCGCCATCGATTGCCTGGGCGACAAAATCAACCCCGTCCACCTGCCAGCCAAAGCGAGCCAGATATATGCAAGCACGGCCATAACCACATCCTAAATCCAGCGCTCGTCCTACCGGAAGCTTTGCAGCCAGATCAATCACCTCGGGGGGTGGATCGGTTTCGTCCCAGGGAACGGAACCGGATTCGTAAATCTCTTCCATGCGTTCATATTTTTTCATTTTGTGTTTATCATTTCAATTCATTGGATAGCGCGATTATATCATTGAGGACACCATTCGCAGTGACTTCAATCCCAGCTCCGGGGCCGGCGATGACCAGCGGAATCTGGTTGTAGCGCTGACTGTATATGGCAAAATAGTTACCAGGACCTTGCAAAGCACCTATAGCACTGTTGCGGTCGACAGATTGCAAGCCAATTTTGCCACCCTGTGGGGTAAGGGTGGCCAGATAGCGGAGCACCCTGCCCTGTTGATCCACCTCTTTAACTCGTTGCGCATAGGTTTCGTCCAATATGTGAGCCAGGTTGAAAAATTCTGAGAAAGGCATACCCAGCAGACGCTTATCATAGAGCGGCTCGACTATAAAATCACGCTCTTCCAGTGGCCATTCAGCCGTACGCGCCAGAATCAGGGCTTTGCGTAACACATCGAACCCACTTAAATCATCGCGTGGATCGGGCTCGGTGTAACCAGCTTCATAGGCCTGCTTAACTGCCTGGCTATAACTCACACCAGCTTCCAGTTGGCTGCACAGATACCCAAGTGTACCGCTCATCACACCTTCAATGCGAATGATCCGATCTCCACTCGAAACCTGGCTGCGTAAACTGGCGATCACCGGGAGTCCGGCACCTACAGTGGATTCATATCGTATGCCCGGATGATTGAACAAAACAGAAGATTGCTCCCAGGGGGCAGCGTGAGCATTTTTATTGGCAAACACCAGGCTACAATCCTTTTGTAACGCCAGGGTCCAATCCAGGGTTCGGGCAGCGCTGGTATCCACAATGATGGTGTCACTGCGGAAAAAATCAAACAAGGCATCGAGAGGATTAGATTCAGGAACATCTTTCAAAGAGTCACCAGCCAATTTTAATTTCAGAACCGATTCGATCTGGGAATTTGAAAGCGGGAAACCGAATACACAGGCTGTGCTATCCGCCATTGCGGTAAAGACGACCGGCAAGCTACACTCTTGAATTTGATGAACGACCTCACGGCCAACTTTTCCCAACCCAATCAGAATGATCTTTTTATAATGACTCATGATAGGCTCCAATAAATGGATTATGAATATCATCTCAATAAATCGGGGCAAACGGGTGTTTTTGGTGTGCGGACGCACACCAAAAACACCATGACCGCTAATTATTGAAATGACACGATCATGACGGTAATTCTATCGAAGAATCGAAATCTATGACAGGGAATGAAGGTGTTATCAGAAAATAAAAACAACTGCTTCGAAAAACTGCTTCGAAAAACTTTCTCGCTCATCAATTTGGGTTTACAATCAAAAAATATTGGATAAAACAATGTAGGAGGAAGAAAAGATGGAATGGATATCTGACCCCCAAATCTGGATTGCATTCTTAACCCTGGTGGCCCTGGAGCTGGTATTAGGAGTGGATAATGTGATCTTTATATCTATTTTGGCAGGCAAATTACCGTATCATGAGCAATCCAAAGCACGCCGCACAGGGATTGCCATGGCGGTCATCAGCCGTATTATATTATTGCTTTCCCTCTCCTGGATTATCGGTCTAACCGACCCGATCTTTTCGATTATCAACTTTGATGTTTCAGGGCGTGATTTGATTCTATTAATCGGTGGTCTGTTCCTGATGGGAAAAGCCACCATGGAAATACATCAAAAGCTGGAAGGTGTGGAGGGTCATTCCTCTACCAAAGTAAAGGCGACTTTTTGGAGCGTGATTCTGCAGGTGATGCTGTTGGATGTTGTCTTCTCCCTGGATTCAGTCATCACCGCGGTGGGTATGGTGGATCATGTTGCTGTCATGATCGCCGCTGTAATTGTGGCTGCCATCGGTATGATCCTTGCAGCGGATAGCCTCAGCAATTTTGTGGAAGGACATCCCACAATCAAGATGCTGGCACTCTCCTTCCTGTTAATGATTGGTTTCACCCTGATTGTGGAAAGCCTGCACCAGCACATTCCCAAGGGATACATTTACTTTGCCATGGGATTCTCGGTTTTTGTTGAGATGCTGAATCTGAGATTGCGCAAGACGGAGCGTGAGCCGGTCAAATTACACCAGCCGTATGTACCGCAGGAGAATAAAGAAGTCATGATAGGAAAATAAAATGAATAACGCTCAAGACCTGGTACCACTCGGAAAAACTGATATCAAAATCACCACTGTTGGCGTGGGTGCCTGGGCCTGGGGTGATCGAATGATTTGGGGGTATGGTGGTAGTAGCTATGACGACAGCGATATCCGTGCAGCTTTTGATGTCAGCCTGGCCAATGGCACGAACTGGTTTGACACGGCCGAAGTCTATGGGTTGGGAAAATCAGAGCGATTTTTAGGAAAATTTCTACCCTCCGCAGCGAATGAAGTACTGATTGCAACCAAATTTTTTCCATTTCCGTGGCGGATGCGCAAAACAGCACTGCTGCGTGCACTTAAAGAAAGCCTGAGACGCTTAAAAAGAAACCAGGTCGATTTATATCAAATTCACATGCCCTTTGGGCGCTGGAGCAAGCCAGAGTACGTGTCCGCTCTCGCGGATGCGGTAGGGTCAGGACTGACCCGCGCGGTGGGCGTTTCAAACTTCAATACAGAGCAGACCATACTGGCACATAAAACCCTGCAAGCTGCCGGAATACCACTGGCATCCAATCAGGTTGAATACAGCTTGTTTGACCGCAGGATCGAGAAAAATGGTTTACTGGATTTCTGCCTGGAAAATGACATCACAGTGATTGCATACAGTCCACTGGCGAAAGGAATGGTGACGGGTAAATATGGACCGGACAATCCACCACCTGGTCCGCGCAAGCGTATGTATCCCCTAGAAAAATTGCAACAAGCCCAGCCTCTGATCAACCTGTTGAAGGAAATCGGTACAAGTTACAGCAAATCACCTGCACAAGTTGCCCTGAATTGGACGATCTGTAAAGGAACCGTTCCGATCCCAGGGGCAAAAAACGCCAAACAAGCTGCCGAAAACCTTGGTGCGATGGGTTGGCGGCTCACCTTCGATGAAGTGACCGCTCTTGATAATGCGAGCAATGAACTTGCAGAATGAAGCCTCGATAAATTTCCAAAAAATCGCTACCAATTGTGCCCACCTCCAACTATGTTTTCGACAGCTATGAGGATATCTGTCAATTCACCCAGGACAAGAATAACGCCGTACCAACATACCGTTTGGAATATGGGCGTTATGGTAATCCAACGGTACGTGCTGTGAAGAACGTCTGGCAGCCCTGGAAGGTGGCGAGGAAGCCCTGTTGTTCTCCTCCGGCATGGCAGCGGTCGCCACGACTTTGTTGAAATTCCTGAAAGCCGCCGATCACATCATCTATACCGATGATATCTACCGAAAAACCCGTCTGATCCTCTCTGAGACGCCTACCAATCCCTACCTGCGCGTGGTGGATTATGAGAAATTGGTGAGAATTGCCAATATCTATGGGTTATGGTTATCCTTATTTTATACCCGTGTGCAAATAACTTTCAACAAAGTGACGTTGGAAAATTAAAAAGGTGATCAAAAGTGGAATAATCACGATCAACGTTGCAGCCGAGAGCAATGGCCATTGGGCGCCGATCTCCCCCAACTGGGTGAAACGCACCAATCCTGCCGTGAGCGGACGGGCAGCGTCGCTGTTGGTGATGACCAGCGGCCAGAGGAATTCATTCCAGTGCCAGGTGATGGAGGAGAGGCTGAAGGCAATCAGTGACGGAAAAGAAGGTGGCAGGTAAATGTGCCAGATCAATTGCCACCAGGAGCAACCATCCATGGTGCCGGCGTCCACCAGATCGCGCGGGACATCCATAAAGGCCTGTCGCATCAGGAAGACACCAAAAGCTGAACCAAAATAAGGCAAGGCAATGGCCAGCCGTGTGTTGTATAAACCCAGCACGCGGATTGTGGCAAAGTTTGGTGCTAGCAACGCAGTTGTGGGTATCATCATCTGAAGCAGGATGAAGAAAAACACCCATTTCTTGCCGGCAAAACGATAATTAGCAAAGGCAAAACCCCCCAGAATGATAGTGACCAGTTGAACCGCCAGGATGATTATTACAATCAGGATGGTATTGATATAGTATTGACCAAACGGTGCCAGTGACCAGGCACGCAAATAATTGGCAAAGGTTAAACTGGAACCAAACCACACGTCCCCGGTTGTCATTGGGTCTGACATGGGTCGAAAAGAGGCGACAATTGCCCACACCACCGGGATGATCCAGAAAATGGCAAGCACAGCTGTGAAAGCGGTGAGCAGCCAGGAGGCAATACGGGATAATTGCTTTTTGTTAATCACTTGAGCACCCATCTTATTTTTCCTCCCGTTCTGAGATCAGGAAATTGGTTACCGTAAAGATCAATAAGACCAGGATAAAGATGACAGTAATGGCAGAAGCCAGCCCAACATTCTGGTTTTCAAAACGTTCCTGCCAGAGCTGGAAGAGAAGAACGGTGCTCGCCTGGCTGGGTCCACCCGTGGTAAGCACGAAGATGTGATCCACGGTACGGAAAGCATCAATAAAGGCGATGGTGGTGATGAATACGGTTGTCCGGCGTAAGAGCGGGAAGGTGATTTTCCACAGAATTTGCCAGCCGTTGGCACCATCCAATTGGGCGGATTCAAACACATCACCGGGCAGTTTTTGTAAACCTGCCAGATAAAAAATCATATAATAGCCAGAGTTCTTCCAGATGGCGACAATGATGACCGAAAGTAGAGCCAGGTCAGGATTGCCCGTCCAGTTTTCTGGCCCGCTATAACCCAATACGCGCAATGCGGAATTCATCAGACCATAACCCGGCGTAAAAAAGAACAACCAGATGGTGGCTGCACTGACCATGGGCAGGACCATCGGGTGGAAAAAGGCCAGGCGAATGGGTCCTTTGAGGAAGATTTTTCGATTTACCAGTAACGCAAAAAAGAATCCCAGGAAAATGCTGATGGGTACCGTGCCAATCACGTAATTAAACGTATTTTTTAATACCTGATGGAAATTAGGATCGGCAAATAAATCCAGATAATTGTCAAGGCCAATAAAGGTGGGTTCCCGAAACTTGGCTATATTCATGCGCTGCAGGAAAAAACTTTTATAAATAGAAAGTATAACTGGCCAGGCGGTAAACAATGCCACAAAGATAACTGTTGGCAGTGTTAGAATATAAGGAAAAACGTTGAATTTTTGTTTTTTGGCACTCGATTTGATCACACTCATTTCGGGTTCCTTTTAAATTACGGGGCGCTCAATGAGCGCCCCTTTATCAAAAACGTGTTAATTTATTTTACTGGCAGAATGGTTCTAAAGCTGCTTCAGCTTCAGTCTGGGCGGCGTCCATAGCGTCCTGAGCGCTCATTTCCCCGTTGAAGGCTTTTTGAATGTAATTATGGAAGATGCTACGCACCTGACCCAAATTCTGGATAGCCAGTTCTGCCTGGGCATATTGCAAGGCGTCGCGTGCCTGCAGGGCTTGTGGCACCTTGGCGGTGTATTCCTGCATGGCTGGGGTATCGAAGGCGCTAAATCGGCTGGCAATGTAGCCAGTTTGGATACTGTAATCAGCGGCTAATTCTGGGGAGGTGATGAACTCAATGAACTTCCAGGCAGCATCCTGTTGTTCCTGCGGGGCGCCTTTCATGATATAGAAATTACCACCACCCGGGACGCTGGCATAAGTGCCTTCTTCTTTACCAGGATAAGGCATAACACCAATCGTAAATTGAGCCTGGTTCAGTAGACCAGTGAGGCTGCCTGTGGTGTGGGCAATCATAGCAACAGAACCACTGCTGAAGTCAGCGGTGTCAGTTGCCCATGACGCCTGAACGCCTTCCGGCATGGCGCCATAGACTTTGGAAAGATCAATGTAGAATTGAACTGCTTCCACTACTTTGGGATCATTGAACGCCATGGTGCAATCATCCACGAAAATGTTTTGTCCAGCTCCTATGGCTAACGGCTGGAACAACCAGTACGGCCAATCGGAAGAGAATTTCAAACCCCAGTTGGTGGTATCACCATCGATAGTAGTTAAAGCCTGAGCAGCTTCCGCCCAGGATTGCCAACTGGTGGGTGGTTCAATTCCTGCATCAGCAAATTTATCCACGTTGTAATACATTACAACAGCGCTGCGCTGGAATGGAATGCTCCAGAGTTGGTCATCATAATAGGAATTGGCCATAAAAGCTGGCAGGAAATCATCCAGATAAGCCTGACCATTTTCCATCGCTGCCACATATTGATCCATGGGGGCAATGTAATCCGCATTGATCAGGTCATACAGGCTGGTGGCTAAGAGTACTGCCAAAGCAGGGGGTGTACCGCCACCCTCGATAGTGGTCTGGATGGCAGTTTGCACATCGGCGTATCCACCGGAGTAGACGGGTTCCACAGTGATGTGTGGATATTCAGCTTCGAAATCAGCCACATATCCATCCAGAATGGCTGTGATGGGTGCATCGACCGCAACCGGGTAATAAACCTGGATGGTGACCGGTTCCATCTCCGGTTCTTCTACAACTGGTTCCTCTGTCGGGGTAACTTCCTCAACAGGTACCGCTGGCTCTTCCACGGGCTCCTGTTCCACGGGTGCTGGTTCTTCCTGGACTGGTTCGGGTGTGGTAGCCGGTCCACAGGCAGACAGCATGGCAAACAACATGATAACGATTAGAAATTTCTTAAAGGTGCTCATTTTCTTTTTATCCTTTCTTGATAAATCAATTAGCTGGTGCGAATCATTCGTACCGTGTTCATTTCAACAATATTAGAATTGAAGTAAATTCGACTGAATACAATAGCCTGGTTGTCCTCCTTAAATATGGTTGATCTCACATAGAGAATGGGTGTTTCACTTTCCAATTCAAGATATTTGGAAAATTCCGGATTAAGCGCTGCAGCGCGGATTTGTGAGCGGATGTGATGCAAAGGTGTGTTTAATGAAGTTGATAGGAACATCACCAAATTTCCATCAAAAGCATCCCAATTCAGATTTTCGGATCCACTGATCGGGTTGATGTAATCCTCAATATACATCACCGGTTGACCATCTGCCTTAACAATGCGTTTGATCATACAGACTTTGGTTTCCGGTGCATTGAAAAAGGCACTGTTGACTTCGTTGGGAGCAACCACTTCATTGATGGAAATGGTTTCAAACGTGGGGGTGAAGCCGCTTTCGTGGATCAATTGCGAGAAAGGAGCAAAATCATTCAAAGAGTCACGAATGACGCGGGAATGAGAGACAAAGGTGCCAATACCATGCCGGCGGATGATGACCCCTTCATTCTCCAGTTCGATGTAGGCTTCCCGCAAGGTATTACGACTGACACCCAGGGTTTTGGCAAAAGCTGTTTCGGAGGGGAGTTGATCCTGGCCCTTGAGCTGGTTTTGGGTAATGTAATTTAATAAATATTCTTTTACCTGCTTGATACGTGGTCCGCTACTGATTTCAGGAGTCATATAGGTTTACCTTCAATTGATCTTAATTAGCTGAGATGAAAAATTGGGGTATTGAATTTTATTGTGGATGTTTGGTATAATGATTTTGTTTTCAGTTGTTGGACGTCCAACAACTTAATACTATAATAAAGAAAAATAAATCAAAAGTCAATAGCCTTTTCCCGATTCATTTGATGAAAAACCTTAAAATTTTGAAAAGAAGGAAACTCCAATTATTCAGCGCTCATATTCACCTGTAAAGGGATTAAAAAAAGACGATCAATCCACCCCCACGAAATTGAACAAGCAATATAAAATGGAATAGAGGTATTATGAAAATCACTTTTCTTGGAACATCCGGAGCAAATGCATACCCAGAAGCTTTCTGTGATTGTAATAATTGTGAGCAGGCGCGTAGCCTGGGAGGACACAGTTTAAGAAAACGATCGTCGGTACTGGTGAACGATGATTTACTGATCGATATTGGGCCGGATATCATGCCTGCAAGTCAGATGCATGCTGTGCCATTAACAAATGTACAATATTGTATCCAGACACACCCACATGCCGACCACCTGGATGTCTCGCATTTTCTTTCCCGTAGCCCTATTCTGGGCGTGAAGAATGCTCCCCGTCTGCAGTTTTATGCTTCTGAGGAAACTTTGCGCAGAGCAGCTGAGACCTTCCTGAGAGATATTTGGGATCAGGATCTGTTATCTCCTGAATTACAAGAATCCTTGAATCTATCTACTCATACAATACAACCCTATACTCCTACTCCCATTGGATCCTATACAGTTACCGCTTTTCCAGCCAACCATGCGCCTGGTTTAGGTGCAAGGGTCTACACCATTGAGTCCAATGGCAGCACATTCTTTTATGGTACAGATACCGGTGTGTTTTTTGAAGAAACCTGGCAGGCTTTTCGAGATTTGAACATGAAATTTGATCTGGTGGTGCTGGATCACAGCTTTGGATTGACCAATTCCGGCATATTTCACATGAATGCGAAAGATGTCATTGAGCATATTGCGCGTTTCAAGCAAGAAAAGTTATTGAATCCAGGTGCACGCACCTTCGCAACGCATATTGCCCATGATGCCAATCCGGTGCATCCGGAGCTGGTGAGCTTCGCCAACCATTATGGCTATGAAATCGCGTACGATGGCTTAACCCTGGAAATTTGAAATCTAAATCGCGAATTGTACTTTATACCCGCTGGTAAATGGTTTCCACACCTTTCCATTCCAGGCCTTCGGGGGTAATACCGAAATGTGTAATGATTAGTTCGCCATTTTCACCAGGCAGGACTTCGGTGCGCCAACCCCAATCCGGGCTGTCAGGTCCGGTTGGGAAGCTCCCCAGCACATTGAAAGCCCCATCTTTTTCGCCGCCTTGCATGAACATGATCGCGGAGCCATTGTGAAACGTATCCACCCAGGCTATCTCATAGCGTTGGCGTAGCGGATTGTACCCCAGCAGCGCCATGCCTTCCAAAGGTTCTCCCTGGATACTGCCCTGATAGATGTAGAATAGGAAGCGACCTCCCAGAACCAACCTGAACTCAGCCTGCCAGAGGGATTCGTCCGCCAGTTGATCCGGTTCAAACCAGGTCTGTGTCATTCCCTGCCATTTACCCACCAGCGCTGCCAGTTGTGGGTGAGATTGTTCGAATATTTTATTTTCTTCCATCTACCTCCTTGAGGGCGCGTGATCAAAAACCCATTACTTGTGATCCTCATCTGCAAATCAAAAACCCTAAACCTCATACTATAATATTGATTGATAAATACAAAGAAATTTCGAAGGTTGTCCTTTAATCCGATGCAATTACTGACCCAAATCTTCCACAAACCCAATCTGTTGTTCAGCGGGAAAACAGTCACCCGCGAAGCAGTGCGCGCTATCATTCTGAAAGGTGATCATTTGCTGATGGTTTATTCAACATTGAATGGGGATTACAAGTTCCCCGGGGGTGGCGTGGAGCGGGATGAAGCCCATGCGATTGCCCTCAAACGCGAGGTGCTTGAAGAATGCGGTGCTCACTTGAGCAGGGTTATAGGAGAATTTGGTATGGTGGAGGAGTATGATCTGGCGGAAGAGGAGGAATTTGATCTGTTCCGCATGAATTCCTTCTATTACCTGTGTGAAGTGGAAGATGGCTTTGGCGCACAAAATCTGGATGATTATGAATTGGATTATGGCTTCACGCCGGAATGGGTCTCGATTAAACATGCGATTGCTGTTAACCGAGCCTTGTTGGAAAACCCACCCCTGAATATCCAAAGTTGGGTGAGGCGAGAATTATTTGTGCTCGAAAAAATAAAGGAAAGGGCAAGATAATGAAATCACTACTAAACCAAAAAAAGTATTCACAAGATTGGGTCAAAGATTTTTATACCCAGGCCGGTATCTGGTGGGGAGATGATCCGCAGGCGAAAGGGACACACGCAGAGCGAGCTGCGATCATCGAACGCCTGTGTGGCAGTGGAAAAAAACACATCCTTGATCTGGGTGCTGGCTCAGGCAGGACAGCTGCGTATCTGGCTGATTTGGGTCACGAAGTGGTAGCGATTGAATTGAACCCAACAGACGCTGAATATGCAAAACAGTTGTTGACAAAAGAACGGAAAGGCGCATTGGAGTACATTCAATCAGATTTCTACTCCATTGAGCATTATAGAAAATTTGATGTGATCACCTGTTGGCAGGTTTTTGGGATTGGCTCGGATGCAGATCAACGCCGATTGTTGCAAAGGATTGCTCATGAATGGTTGGCTCCAGGGGGATGTGTGTTGTTGGATGTCTATCATCCACTGGGGCCGATGCGTGATGCTGGCAAGGAATGGCGTCTGGATGCACTGGAAGGGGTACCTGGTTCAGTGGCAATGATCGAACGCTGCCATTTTGACCTGGTACACGCCAGATGGATTGATGAATGGCAACCGGTCGAACATCCCGAGCACAGCCTGGCTCAGAGCATTCGTTGTTACAGCCCGGCAGATCTGTTGCTTATGCTGGAGGGCAGCGGATTATACATCCAACACCTCGAGATTGAAGGCGAAGTGCTGGATTTGCAAACTGAGGAGATTATTACCGGAAGGGACTACTTCAAAAACGATTACACCTATTTGGTGCAGCTTGTAAGTATATAAAAAAGGAAACGATTTTTCGAGATATTCCTCTCGCAAACAAAGATATCAGTCTCAAGGCACACTTGCCGTCTCCGGGCTGGTTGCAAGTCAACAGATTGAACTTTCAAGATGCTTAAGATTTAAATCATGAATGAGCAGTTGAGCTGTAATTTTCAGTCATGATTTTAGGACTAGTCACTAGTCACTTTTAGCTTTCAGCGTTTCGCTTTGATGCCTTCTTCTTGCGCTGTCCTTTGACGATATAGGGCAGGAGAAACAAGTACGCGCCAGTGAGTGCCATTACCAGCATTAATATGGAAGGAACTTTATCCAATCTTTCCCATGTAGCTACCAGTTCTTCGCTTCCTACCAACTTGATAATGAGTGCTGCTGGAATAGCCAGGGCGGTGGGCACCGCGATCCAGCGATGAATTTTTCGAAACCATTTTGATAACGTCTTTGTCATTCTTTACCTCTTCTATTTTAATTAAATTTTTAAGTCCAGATTCACGGTTCTTGCCGGGCTGGGTGCGCCGGGGCATTCAATCCGGTTCACAACACCACGAATACCGGGTACTTGATGTGCGAGTGCTTCTGCCAGATCACTTTTCGATAAATCGTCCACTTTCCCTGCCAGGTGAGCAATCGAGTTCAGCACGCCAACTCTCAGATTGTCTGCTGCGATGCGATTGTCAGCGGCAAAAGCAGCCAGAATTTCCTCACGCAGGGTCTCGTCGGCGAAAATAGAATTTGTCATTGTTTTAAGATTTGCCTACTGCGTTCAGACGCCGAGCCTTTTTCTCCTCGCGGGATTGGGAGAACATCAAAACCAGAATAATCGCCCAGGCAATCATACGTATGGTCATGGCGCGGATGCTATCCACTGCGACAACATCTCTGTGCACAGTCTGCAGGAGGATCATTACCAGCGTGTGTAAACTGAACGTGGTGATAGCTGCAAACCAGGCTAGCTTACTTCCGCGCCAGATCAGGATGGCGGTAATAAAAACGGTTAGAATGCCTGCCGTGTAGTTATAAACGGGAACCCAGTTGATAACATAATACCCCGGATCGTTACCCAACAACACTTGCGCGCCAGCAAAAACTGCCATTGAGCCAATAATGAAGGCAAGAACTGCCGCGATTTTCCTCAGGATTGATTTCATTGAAACTCCTTTTCTTTCAGTTTGTTTACTGTATTGAACTGAGTATAGGTTCTTTCCGCTGGTTCTGGAACGACTTAAGTCGTGTTTGCTGCAAGGGATTTACAGCCGTGAACCGGGTTAACTTTATGATTGGAATCTGATTTTTCAAACCCGACAAAAGTCGTAGCGCAAACGGTTTCAGAAAGGTACGATCAATCTTAAATGGTTGGAATTTAAATAATTGATAAGAGAATATCCACCCTATAGATGAAGGAGAACCAGAATGCAAATAACAAAGGATACACGTATTTCAGATATTTTATTGAACTATGGCGATATTGCCGAAGTAATGGAAGTTTTCGGGGTTCAACGTGTGGAATCATCCTTGCGTATGTTTCTTGCCAAAGCGCTTAATGTGGAATGGGCAGCACGCATTCACAAAGTGCCTCTGGAGGAATTTCTTGAAATTCTTCACAAAGCGGTTGCAAAAAAGGAAAGCCTGATCGAATGAATAAACACGAAGGAAAACCAGCAACGCTGAGAAAGAAGGTGATCATCATCTTCTTACTCGCATTGCTTGTGCTGGTTGGGATAGAGGTTGGGATGGTCTGGTTGCTTGGCTCATGGGGTGGCTTCAACCTTGGCTGGTGGCACCAGGTGTTCGAGTTGTTGATGACCATGAGTGGGATCGTCCTTGTGGGATGGTCTATATCTATTCAATACACGCTGGGGAAAGGTACACCCTTTACCAAAGTTGCCACACAGCAGTTGATTACCACCGGACCATATGCTTATACCCGCAACCCGATGACACTGGGGGCATTTTTGTTGTACCTCGGGATTGCTGTTGGGATGGGCTCAATCCCTGTCATCGTGCTCATTCCGGTCATTTTCACTGCATTGTTGACGTTTATATACATGCATGAAACACGTGAACTGACAGAAAGGTTTGGGGAGGAATACCTGGAGTATCAAAAAAGGACTCCCTTTTTGATTCCACGATGCAGGTGAAGGGAATCATCTGAATTACAGTAGTGAGGAAGACGGCATATCAAAGTGCCTTGTGATTCCATTTATACAAAGAAAAAACCGCCATAAAAATTTTTATGGCGGTTTTTTCATAATCTATAAGGAGATTCTCTTATTTTCTTATTTGATAGGGCAACCAGACCTGGAATGAGATGTGAGAGACTGGCTCGTTATTGGGTTGAATACCATCCCGGAAATTCTTTTCATCCGTGGTGCCGGCTTCCATAAATGGCACCATTTTAATTCGCTCCGATTTTTGGTCTACCCTGGTATTGATTAATGTTTTGTATCGTTCTTTCTCGCGCCATAATTCGCTTACATTTTCGGGTCGGTTGGCTTGATGTGGCACCAGAAGATAGACGGACCCCGTTTCACTGCGTTCAACCTTGATTCCAGCCGTAGGATTTTCTGAGTCAAGTAACAGAGTCACCTCATCCAGCAAGAGTGTGGAGGGCAGATAATCCTGATCAGCTGCAAACACAACCGGACCTCGTGTGATCGCAACACGACCTAAATTTCCCAACATATCTACAACCACCTCGACGGGCATTTCGAATTCAAGGTCAATAACATCTCCTGCATTCCAATCACACTGCAAGCAAAGATAGCCTTGTTCAATGACTGGATCCTTAATGGGTTGATTATTCAGACTCAAGGTATATTTTTTACACCAACCAGGTAACCGTAACCGTAATTTAAATTCCAAAGGTGACTGCATATCCAGTGTTATAACCACATGACCATCATAAGGATAATCTGTCACCATCTTCAGGTTTACTTCTTTACCATTGTTAACGGGTAGGGTTGCCACTGATTGATCGTAAAAATTGATGTCGATGCCCGCCTCTGTGAGTGTATAGCTATTTGTTGGCAGATGCGCAATGGCACGGACGCCACGGGTTGGACAGCACTCAGGATCAGTGTGCCAGCGATAACGTTTACTGTCCCGTAATCCCATATAATAAACCCAGTTACGTCCATCAGGTGATTGGGCCGCCAGTAAGTGATTATAGAGGGTTTGTTCAGCCATATCATAATATTTTGCATCACCGGTTAATCTGCCCAAGCTAAGGTTCAGATACATCCAACCCATACTGACACAGGTTTCACCGATTCGATAGATGCCTTCATTACGCAGAACGAAATCTTTAGGGAAGTACTCACCCGTACTGGCTGATCCGGTTAAATAAAGATGGTGAGCCACAATATCTTCCCAAGCCATCTCAATGGTTTGAATATAGCGCTGTTCGCCGGTGGAACGGTAGAGCTCTACCAATCCGGCAAAATCGATCAACATTTCAATGCCTTTCGAATTTCCGCATTCAGCAACGCCTTTTCCTTTTAGAATGGTGCTGATAATTTTCGGTCCATTCTCCGCTTCCCAATCTTCGTCAACCAGCCAGCGACCAAAATTCAGATAAGCAGAATTGCTCGTTTCCCAATAAAGCCACATGAGCGGTTCCAGAAAAGCAGAGGAGGCCATGCCTACATGAGGACCTGTTTCGCGAACACCACGTTTTCCTGGTCCAAAATCCTGTAAAACACGATCAGCGACTTTTATCGCCGCTTCCAATATTTCTGGTTTTTTGGTCAAGCGATAATAACTGAGCAATCCAATGATGTCATGTGCCTGTACCCAGATGTCCCAGGATTCCCAACGATCTTTCTCGTCATATGTGCCTAGATATCCGTCCGGTTGTTGAGTGGAAAGCCACTCACTAGCCATAAAGTCGACTTTTTTACGCAACTCATTATCCTGGGTGTTCCAAGCGGAAAGAATAGATGCGTCCAGCCAGGTACCGATGAATTCACCATGCCAGTCACCGCGAATTCCAGGTTTATCGGGGTTGTCAGGAAAAAATCCTACCCTGCAATGTTCCTTGAACGGCCATAGCAAATGATCTTCTTCCTGATGATGCAGGCGATTTACGCGGCTACCATTGAAACGATTGCCGAGCAGGCCATTTAATTGAACAGCATCGGGGGCGGGACGTGTCGAGTGATCTTTCAATTGGAAAACTTTTGACATTTTATCTCCTCTTAAGAATTATTTCTGACAAAATCACCAGTTGTAGTGATGTGAGTAAAATCAAGATTTGTGGTTAATGACAGGTTCAAACTCCACTCCTGGGTGGCAAAACCATTCAGGGTTGATACTTCACCACGATATCGACCGATGTCGGGTCGATCAAATGAGCAGGTGGATGGCTCAAAATACAGGCTGTTGGTATTATCCCACCCACCCTCATTGGGTAACACTGCCAGATAGGGTACACGTTCCTCAGGCCAGGAGAGTCCTAGCGCATAACCTGAATGGCGGAAACGGGCAGCACACCAGCCCTGTGGCATAGGACCCTGGATGTAGTATTTGTAGACTGAATTTGAGGAAATGGAGCGTATTCGGCTAAGGTCACGTGTGTTTCCGTTTGATAACGTTGTTATTGGCCAATCCAATTGGTCGCCATATTTACCAGGTGTATCTTTGTTGCTGAATGTAAGAGCTACGCTTTTGATTCCAGTTGGAAGTACAATCTCGGCTCCCTCCTCACTATTGAACATCGTATGAGCCGCCCAAAGATAATCGAATGGGAATGGAGAATAATTGGTAAGACTGTAATCGATCTGCAGAATATCAGGCGCAATGAATCCGATCCGTTTTTCCAGCTTATACGGCAACCGCACCCCATGCACGGATAGTGTTAACCCATCTTCTTCTATCGTTGCGTTCCAGGGTAAGCTCCAAACTTCTCCATGGTCGGGCAGGATAATCCCTTTCCAGGGCGGTTGTACGCAGGAACATGTGTCGATAGTTGGAAACATATCATCGATGCCAGCATTCTCACCATCGGTATAAACGCCATCATAGGGTTGTGTGCGATACCGATCTCCTGGCTTTTGGAAGAGAATCTGTTTATCCAGAGGTTTATAGATTAAAGAGGCAAGAGTAGCGCCACATTGAGGAAGAATGAGCACCTGAATCCGTTCAGATTCGAGGGAATAGGCTGGCTGATCCTTATAATTTGATTGCGAGATTGATATATTCATTTGATTCAATGATGAAATAATTTGGAGATCGACATCATTATAGATTTTTTATTAGCAAATGTCAATAACATATTCCTAATAGATTGGAATTTGGTATTGACATTTGCTAATTTAAATTGTAAACTGTTATTGTAAAGTAAATTCTTAAAAAAATCACGTTTATCATTCCTGAACAATAATAATAACTGGAGTAGTTAGCATGAATCTCTCAGAGCAAATCTGTCTTGCAGGACGCATCTTATTTCAACGCCGCCTGACTGATCTGGCAGGCGGAAACATCAGTGCCCGTTCTGGAGATTTTATCTATATGACCCCCACTTATTCTGGCGCACGGTATCATTGGGATTTATCGCCTGATCAAATTATAATCGGACGCTTGGATTCCGATGAACTGATTAAAAATCCACAATTTTCTCGTGAGGGCTGCTCGCACCTGGAGTTGTATAAACGCTTCCCAGATATTCAGGCAGTCATCCATGCCCATGCATTTCATGTGCAACCTTTTTCTTCGCTTTCTTTGCCCATTGAACCAGCACTCGAGGCAAATGATAAATTTGGAACGATTGAAGTAATCGAAGCAGCACCTGGGCATACCAAAGAATTAGCTGAAAAAGTTATTGCAGGCTTTGTTGGCAAAGAGGAGATGATCAGAAAAATGGCTGCAGCTGTAATAATCCCTCGACATGGGATGATCGTAGCGGGTAAAAATCTGGATATGACATTAGATGCTACCGAACGCATTGATACGAATGCCTGGGTAATTCTGGCACGAAAGATATTGGCAGGTTGATGTGATTCTGACGGTTAATTTAAATGCAGCCTTGGATCACGTCCTGTTTATCGACGATTTAAACCAGCGCGGCATGATTCGGGCAACAAAATCGATACAATGCATTGGCGGAAAAGGAGCCGACACAGCTCTGGCATTGGCTCAATTAGGAGCACCGCATCGATTATTAAGTTTTAATGCCGGTAAAAATGGGGATACTTTAAAAGAACTATATAAACAACACGGGATTCAATCCCAGTTGGTTGAAGTTTCAGGAGAAACACGGATTGTCACAGTTATTATTGAGACAGTTCAAAAGAAATTAACTCAAATTTCCCAATCCGGATATTGTATAACAGAACAAGATGGTAAGTTGTTCGTTGATGCATTGAAAGAAAATTTAATGCAGGCAAATTGGTGCATTGTGGCTGGATCACTACCACAGGGAGCTTCACCAGACGTCTATCGAATTATTTGTGAACAATCGCATATGGCTGGTGCAAAAATCCTGATTGACGTGTCTGAAGAACCCTTATTAAAAGCCCTTCCAGCGCATCCGGACATTGTCAAGCTTAACCATCGCGAATTTCAATCCACATTTCAAGGATCTTTCTCCTCGATCGAATCCCTGGTAAACCACGCTCGTTACTTAATAAACGAATTTTCCCTGAAAATGGTGATGATCACGCTTGGGAGTGAGGGCATTCTTCTAATAAATGAGAATGATACTTTTCATGCAAAAAGCCCTCCATTGGAACCCATAAATTCAGCTGGCGCTGGAGATGCCGCCTCTGCTGCCTTCGTTTACCAACTGTTTCTAGACCAACCTGTAGAAAATGCCCTGTTGATGGCCTGTGCAACCAGTGCCGCTGTGGTATTAAGCGAAGGAACAGCTGAATTCTCCCTTGAGACGATGAAATCCTTGTTGCCAAAAATCCAGCTATCAAAAATAAATCAGGGCGCGATCCTGTCGAACACTAAAAAATAATATCGCCACCTTCTGAGAATTTTTTGAAAGAGAGAATATGGACCAAAAATTGATGAAAACCAATAAGCCCACATCCGTACAAATCAACATCCAGGATGGTCAGATGTTACCCAACACAAACCATGATCGACGTTTTGTTTCTCATCTGGCGGAACAATTCTCGGACCAGCTTGCAACAAAGGACACCATAAAAAATGGTGATCCGTTGGTCTATGAGTTGTTTCACCATGCTTTCATAACCGATAAAACGGATATGGCTTTGGGTATGTCTGTGATTGCTGCTGGTAAAGTTGGCAATGAATATTACATGACCAAAGGTCATTTACACGAGTCTGATGACCAACCAGAGGTCTATTATTGTGTGGCTGGCCAGGGATTGCTGTTGATGGATGATCTAAAAGACGATTTCCAAGCATTGCCATTTTCTGCAGGCACTGCGATTCACATCCCCCCTCAATATGCTCACCGAGTTGTTAATACAGGTACCGAAAAATTAACCTTTGTCTCCGTTTTCCATGTTGCCGCAGGACATGTTTATCAATCCGTTGCTGAAGCTGGTTTTGCATATCTTGTGATGGATATCGATGGAAAGCCAACCTTCATACCGAATCCTAAAAGAGCGCAATTTCTTAATTCAACAACAAAGAATTAAGAGGATCAACAAATGTCGAACCCTGATTCCAAAAAAAAATTTTATGCCATGGCAGTTGATATCGGCGGAACAAAAATGGCTACAGCCATCGTTGATTCTTTTGGGCAGTTGGTGGGGAAGATTTCAATTGAATCTGTACCACGAGATCGTACTGGGATGGCACAACCGGAATCGATCACAAAATGGATAAGAGCGCAATTAAACACAAACAAGTATCCATTGGAAGGAATTGGTTTGAGTATATGCGGTAATGTTGATGAAGATACCGGTTTTGTGCCGCTATCGGCAAATTTAAAATGGCGAAACGTACCGTTTGGTCAAATGGTTGCATCAGCATCAAGCTTACCTGTTATGGCTGCCACTGATGTGCGCATGGCGGCATTAGCGGAAGCAACCTGGGGCGTTGCTCGCGGGGTAGATTTCTTTGCCTGGGCAACGATTGGTACTGGCTTTGGTGGTTACTTATTTTTGGATGGCAAGCTGTACCGCGGATTTCATGGATATGCGGGGAATTTTGGACATAATTCCTGGGATGAAATCAATGGGGTTATGTGTGGTTGTGGCAAGAAAGGCTGTGTCGAAACATTTGTTTCTGGACCGGGCATTGCCAGAGCAGGCCAAAAGATTGCCTCCTCCATAGAATCATCCCTTCTTTCACAGCAGGCAAAAAATAAACCAATTGAGTCTCGTGATGTATTTATGGCAGCAAGCGTAGGAGATTCGGAAGCACAGGCTATTTTGGAAAATGCACAAAGATTGACAGCGATCAGTTTAGCCGGATTGGTGAATATTCTTGATCTGGAAATGATCGTTATTGGTGGTGGCGTGGCATCGGCTTCTCCAGATTATGTAGAACAAATCAGTCGTTTAATACGCCAATACCTGATGACGGAAGAAGCGAAAAGAGATTTAAGAGTTGAAAAGGAAAGTTTTCCAAATGCAGCTTTAATAGGCGCTGCAGGTGATGTTTTTATTAAACGAGGATTACTTTCTTTGCATGAAAGGACACAAATATGAACGAACTGACCAATAACCCTTCTGATAATACGCTCGTACAAATTGCCAGATTGTATTATGAGGAAAATAAATCACAACAGGAAATAGCAGATGAAATCGATGTTTCACGATCCTTAGTTGCCCTCTACTTGAAACGAGCGCGAGATCGCGGAATCGTCAGTTTTCAAATACGTAATCCCCAGGATGATAATGAATATTTAGAAAGGCATCTGGCTGAACGCGCTAATATTCCCCGGGTGACCATTGTTCCAACTGCTTCGAATTCAGCTTTGACCCGCAGGTCGGTAGCCAGCGCGGTAGCCCGACATCTGGAAAATAGCCTGCAGGATGGCGAGGTTTTGGGTCTTGGTTTTGGACGTACCATGCATGAATTGCCTTCATTGATCGCACCAAGACGCACCAATAACATTTCCGTTGTTCCATTGATGGGAGAAAGCGCCAGCAGTTTTTCACTTTCGTATTCGCAAATCAATCAGGTTGTTTTGCAGGTGAGCCAGGCATTTGCCGGTACACCTCATTTTTTACTTGCGCCATTGTTAGTTGAAACTCCAGAATTGCGTCAAATGCTTTTATCAGATTCGTCTATTCGCCCTGTAGTGGAGCTATGGTCAAAATTAGATCATATTTATATAGGAATCGGCACTGTTCCCGCAATCGAAGATGAAGTGGTGTATGTTGGCGAAGAGAATTTAAATCGCTGTGCAGCTTTAGGTGCGGTAGGTGACACTTGCACACGTTATTTTGATGCCAGTGGAAATTATATAAAAACAGATTTACATGATCGAACAATTGGAATTACCTTTGATCAGCTCCGACAGGTAAAGAATGTTAATGTGCTTACTTCGGGAGCGGGTAAAGCAGATGCTTTAAGTGCTTTTATCAAAACGGGTATGGTTTCACATTTGTTTGTTGATGAGGAATTAGCCAGGGTAATGCTGAATAAATTAACTTGATGTGAACCGCCTCAACAAATAAAGTTTTGACTTTGATGATTTTTAAAATTTCTATCTTGATAAAGGAGACAATTGACTTAATAACCAGACAAATCCCAGTCCGCCCAAATTGCCTGGTCAGCAAAGCAGGCTTTTTCAACCAAACATTCAATCAATACAATTCATTCGGAGGAAACATGAAAAAAATAAAATTGTTAATGGCCTTAGTGATCATCATGAGTGTGATCCTGACTGCTTGCAGTCCCACGCAAGCACCAGCCGAACCTGCAGCACCCGTCGATTCTGAACCAGCTGACGTCGCTCCTGTTGAAGAACAACCAGCTGATGACGCTCCAGCTGCTGAAGCACCGGTCTTATCCGGTAAGGTAGTCTATGCATTTCCTGCGGATGGTGTGCAAGACGCACTACGTCCTGAACAGGTAGCAATGTTTAATGAAGTCTATCCTGATATCACTGTTGAATTACTGGCTGTGCCCGAAGATGGGTACGACCAGAAGAATCTTTCCATGATTGTTGCAGGAGAACAATTAGATATATTTGGTTCTGGCGAAGTATTTGTTGCTCCTTATATCCAGAATGGTGTCTCTTTACCACTCACTGACTTAATCGCAAATGATCCCAATTTTCACCCTGAAGATTTTGTGCCCAATATTATTGATTATTTCAAAGACAGTGAAGGAAACATCCACATGTTACCTGGTCCATATGATGTTCAGCGAATTTATTACAACAAAAAACTGTTTGATGACGCTGGACTTACATATCCTGAAGATAGCTGGACCTGGGCTGATTTCAAATCGATGGCAGAGAAACTGACTGTAGGCGAGGGTGTCAATAAACAATTTGGTTTTCTTGCTGGAACCCGCTGGTATGTCTTTATGCCATATGTATGGGCAAATGGTGGAAATATGTGGTCTGAGGATGGAACAACTTGTTTGTTCAATTCACCGGAGACTGTAGAAGCCCTTGATTGGTACGTTGATTTTATGCGCAAAGGTTTATCCCCTTCACCATCTGAATTAACGGGTCTCGGTATGTCTGCTGGTGATATGTTCACAACCGGAAAAGTAGCCATGGTTTCTTCGGGTGGTTGGGATATCCCCTACTTCAATGAAATCACAGATTTTGAATGGGGACAGGTCGCTTTGCCCGCTTCCCCCAATGGTCGTGCCACCACATTGCATCTCCAAATGAACCTCATTTCTGCCAAGACAGAATTTCCAGCGCAAACCTGGGCGTGGTTAAGCTATTTGACTTCACCAGAAATGTACACATACGAAGTCCTTAAGTACGGTCAGGGAGTGCCCCCAAGAATTTCTACTACCCAGGAAATCTTGAATAATCCCCCCGCTGATGCTGATCCTCAGGCGTTGCTTAATCTGCAAATAGGCTTTGAGTCTGCAAAATTTGGGCGAACTTTACCCAAGATCATCAACTTTGCACAGATTCGAGACGATGTTGTATATCCTAACCTGGATTTATTCTGGAATGGCGAAATTGCAACTGCTCAGGAAGTTGGCGACTTGATTTGTAGTCAAATGATCCTGGAACCAATGAAGTAAGAAATATTTTGTTTTGTGTCTGGCTGAAGGAAGTCTTCAGCTAGACACGCTTTCCAAGGAGTACATTATGAGGAAAACTTCACTCAAATATGTGTTAATTTTCCTGGTTCCCAGCCTCATTGGTTTCACGGTGTTTAATATTGTTCCTATTTTGAGTTCTTTAGTGCTGGCATTTACCAAATGGGATTTATTGACACCATTAGAATTTGTGGGGATTAATAACTTTATTCATATGTTTACCAAGGATCCTATATTTTGGCCCAGCTTGGGAAGAACACTGTTATATTCCTCAATGAGTATTCCTTTGGGTATTTTTACATCTCTAATTCTTGCTCTGGCAATGAATCGACCCCTCAAAGGGATAGCAATTTTCCGCGTGATTTATTTTGTTCCATATGTTTCGTCAATGATTGCAGTTTCAATGGTGTGGAAATGGTTATACAACGATCAATTCGGTTTGATCAATACCTTTCTATCCTTTTTAGGGTTGCAGCCTCAAAGCTGGCTGTCGAATGCCACTTTAGTCATCCCTTCTTTGGTTATTATGGATGTTTGGAAAGGTGCAGGCTTTGGCATGCTGATCTACCTGGCTGCTTTACAAGGAATACCTGAACAACTTTACGAAGCGGCTACTGTTGACGGTGCCAATGCTTTTCAAAGTTTTTTCAAAATTACGCTTCCATTGTTGGGACCAGCACATTTTTATATGTTGGTTACTGGTCTGATTAATGGTTTCCAGGTCTTTGATTCTGTTTACTTAATGACCCAGGGAGGACCAGGGTTTGCGTCTCGTGTTTTTGCTTACAACCTATACCAATCTGCTTTTCGTCAATTTCAAATGGGTTATGCCTCATCCATGGCATGGTTTTTATTCTTTATTATTTTTGCTGTAACGCTGCTTCAATTTAAGAGATTAGGCGGAAAAGTGGAATATGATGTTATTTAGGAGGAAAGCATGAATGCTGCTCAGGCAATAAGAAAAAATCCTATCAGGAAATCACGTAACTATAGTCGACGCCAGACCAAACGAGCAATCATCAACACAATTTCATATATGCTCCTGATAACGGGTGCAATAATCTCTCTCATCCCGTTTATCTGGATGATCTCCACATCATTGAAAGGGCGTGCAGAAGTATTTATATATCCTCCTAACTTCATACCAGAAACCCTGAGATGGGAGAATTATGCCAGTGTTTTTAGCACTTTTCCATTTTTCAGTTATATGCGGAATACCGCAACTGTGGCGGTAAGCGTAACGATTATTCAATTGGTAGTAAGCGCAACAGCGGCTTATGCTTTTGCTCGTTTAGATTTTAAAGGTCGCAATGCCCTATTTTTCCTGTTTCTTGGAACATTGATGGTTCCCAGTCAGGTGACTTTGATACCCTCGTACATTATGATGACAGATCGTTTCCTGGCTTTGAAAGGAACTTTGTGGGCATTAATCCTGCCCAGTGGATTGGGTGGGGTGGCGTTTGGCACTTTTATGTTGCGTCAATTTATGTTGGGAATCCCCAAGGAATTGGAAGAGGCAGCACTCATTGATGGAGCTTCTCCCATCGTCTCCTTCTTTAAAATCATTCTTCCACTTTCAAAACCAGCATTGGCCACCCTGGCTGTTTTTACGTTTATGGGTTCATGGAATGAATTTCTCTGGCCTTTATTAATGCTTGAACGGCCTGAACTTCAGACCTTAACGGTTGGGTTAGCCGGATTACAGACTCGCTGGGGAACCCGTTGGCCTGAATTAATGGCAGGCTCATTGGTTTCCATTATACCCATTCTCCTGATTACATTGTTCGCGCAACGCTATTTTATCCGTGGAATTGTTGTATCGGGACTTAAAGGATAATTTATGAAATGTATGGTTATTCCTGGCCCAAATGAAATCTCGCTTTCCGAAAGGGATACTCCTATTCCTGGTAGTGGTGAGGTGTTAATTCAGGTAATGGCTAGCGGAATCTGTGGAACAGATCTGCATATCTATCATGGTGAATATTTGGGTGATTATCCGGTCATTCCCGGACATGAGTTCTCCGGAGTGGTTACCGCGGTTGGGAGTCAGGTCAAGCGTTTTAAAATCGGTGACCGGGTGGCGGTTGAACCCAATATTGCCTGTGATAACTGTGAGCACTGCCTGAATAACCGGCAAAATTTTTGTCTCAATTGGCAAGCGGTTGGCGTCACGCTGCCGGGTGGAATGGCGCAATTCGTCACAGCTCCAGAAAAAGTAGTTTTTGATATCGGGGATTTAGCATTTGAACAGGGTGCCTTTGTGGAACCCTTATCCTGTGTAATCCATGGCGTTGAGCGGGCACACATCGAGTTGGGCGATCGAGTAGCCATCCTGGGCGCAGGTCCGATTGGGAACTTGATCCTGCAGGTTTCTCGATTACAAGGGGCAACCCACATAACAGTCCTGGAAAACAACCCTGGAAGGGCAGAGCTGGCCAGAAAAACAGGGGCGGATGTCGTCGTTAATGACATAGAAGATCTGAAAAATGATGGATATGATGTAGTTATTGATGCTACAGGTGTCATTCCGGTTATGAATCGGACAATCGATTTTGCCCGTAAGGGCGGAACAGTTTTATTGTTTGGTGTACCGCCAACGGGTGCGAACATAGAAATGGAAGCTTTCAAAATATTCCAAAAAGGATTAACGCTATTATCCTCCTTTACATCTGTCCGTAATTCGTTCCAGGCGATTCACTTGCTACAATCCGGTCAGATTCAGGTTGAGCCTTTGATTTCACATCGCTTACCATTACAGGCACTTCCGGATGCTTTTAGAATGATCGAGAGACGCGATCCAACCGTTAAAAAAGTGATGATATTGCCGAATGGATAATCAGGTTTGATTTAAATTATTTCTTTCCAGATAAAACCATTGATTCAGGTATCTCATCTACCATCAATCCTGCCTGCAAAACGGGTTCTGCTTCATTGAGCAGGTTTGATATCCGTTCAATACTGTTCGTTATAACGGGCGAATGCGGCTCCTCCATTTCATTGACTGCTGCTCTCAGGTGTTCCACGCGTTCTTGCAGATCAGACAGGAGATTAGCAGCACCTGTTTTTGTGCGATGTTTGATCAACCGATTCCACAGAATTTGACAGACAACCGATAAAGGGGGCGCGATGATGATTCCAATGATGCCAAGCGCATCAGACAGGGCAACCATTATCGCCAGGGTCAGAATGGGATTATCCCATTGGCGATTGATCAGCCTGGGTTTTACCCAGAAACCAAGAGCAGTAAGAATAACAATCGTATAAAGAACGGTAAATAGACTGATCTGCGCGCTGGTTAATAATCCCAACAACATAGTAATGAAAACGACCAGAAATAACCCAACCACTGGAATCAAACTGCCGATGGTTCCTACCAGGGCAAGCAGCGCGGGAGAGGACGATCCAATCAACCAATAACCCAGCCCCAGTGTTATCCCTACCAGGATACTGTGAAGGAGCTGCCCGCGTACGTACTCACCAATCGTTGCTTCAATTTTCCGCCAGATACTACGCACTTGTTTTCTGTGGTCCGGAGGAAGTAATGATAACCACAGCCGTTCAAAGTGGATCTGATTCATGCTCCAATAAACACTAAGAACCAGAATGATCGCGAAGGCAGCAATCAAACCTCCAAAACCTTGAACGATCCCTAACAAAGCTGGACCAACAAGCTCACCTTCATTCCCGATAATCGCCTGAAATAGAACACTGGGCGTCGGTAATCGTTCAAATAAAGATTGTAAACCACTGCTATTTGACCATAAAAGCAGTGTCCATTTATCCTTTGCGGAGACACCCTGAGCCACCGACTGCAATTCTGTGACAGAGGCCTGGACTGCAAATATGAATAAGGTACCAATAGCAATGATGACGATGATATAAATTAGAATCCAAACCAGGCGGACAATTTTTTTCTTGCCAGCCAGCCGTGTAAAAAGCGGTCGGATGGAGGCAGCCAGAATGAGTGAAATCAAAACATATAAGACAGCGGTCCGAAATTGCCACAGGATCACAATAGCCAATAGAGTGGTCAATACGGCTAATCCAATTCTGGTAATATTTTTAATCACGGGAACCTGCTTCGGGAACCTGGGAGAGAAGAATATCCAGATTTGTGGTAATTGCCTCGATCTCATCCATCACTTTGTCGATCTGTGTCACCATGATATCGGATCCGTCTTTATCACAGCGCGCCTGACTTTGAAGATCTTTCACCAATTCCTGTGCTTCATATCTTAACCGACTCGTAAAATCACGACCAGCTAAGGTTTCATTATCAATATCACCTGGCCGAAAAACAAAGCGATCCAATAGAAGTTGAATAATGGCAGCCATTGGAATAGCCATGAGCGCGCCAGCCAGACCAAACAACGTACTGAAGGCAAAAATGGCTAATAAAGAAACAAAGGGATTGACCCCAACCGCTTTTCTCATAATGCGCGGAACCAAAAAATTATTTTCCGCGAGCTGGATAATAACGGTAACAACAATTACCCAGACTAATAAAGAAGGAGATATCGATAGGGCAATCACACCAGCCGGAATAGCGCCCAGGGTGGGTCCGACCATCGGAACGGCCTCAAACGCCCCTGCTACAAGTCCCAGGACAAATGCATTCGGCAACCCAATCGCCGTGTAACCAATGATTGCCATGACGCCAACGACCAGACATAATGCGCCTTGACCGGCAATAAAATAACCAATTTTTGATTCTATCGCCGCTATCATTTCGGAATGCTCCTCACGTTTATTTTTGGGAAACAATATAAGTAAAGATTCAATAGTGCGTTTTCCATTCAGCGTCCAGTGGAAAGATAACAGCAAAGTAACCAGCATGATGAAAAAGACCTTAAATAGGGAAGAGATATAGCTCAATGCCGTCTCAGCAGACGCTAACATTTCTATGTCAGTTTGAATGGAAATTTCAAATCCCGGGATGACTTCCGGCAAATACTGGCTGAAACTACTAATCAACTGATTAGGAGAATTCTCCACCCAGGTTCTTAAATCCTGATAGTAATCCGGAATATCTTTAACGACGGCAGATCCCTGATCGAAAACCAGGGGGAATAGCAATAATAGAAAACCGGTTAGCAATGCGAATAATAAAACATATACCGCAACCACGCCGCCTACTTTTGATAAACCTCTGCGATTCAGCCAGGTTGCGATCGGCCGGATGACTGTTCCCAATATAATGGCAACGAATAATATAAAAAGCACCTGGTAGAATCGGTAAAGTAGCCAGAAACCAAGCCCGACACCCATCAGAGCGAGCGTGGCTATGACTACCCGTCTGAAAGTCCATTGGTCAAGTTGTGTTGTATGCTGAATTTCCATAATCACTCAATACAACCTTGATCATTGCTCAACAAAGTTAGAGTTAGCATTGCTGACTCGCTTTCTAAGAAAGCGTTGTTGAACTTTAAGTGCCAGCTGTCGATTTGTCATCTCAGCCATTGTTTCAATTCCTACAACACGCGCTCCAAAACCTGCTGTTCGAAGCCGATCTTCCAGTGCAACTTTTGCGTTATCCGGCCCAAAAATCCAGATGGATTCCGCATCACTGATAAGTGAAATGATCACGTTGTAATACCGATCAAGCAGCATCTCAGATTTCTCCACTGCCGAATCAGTAAAATCACCTTTTGTCGGAATACTTTGCTTCTCGATATTCGAAATGATTTCACGAATATAGATTTTCTTATTTGCTATGGACACGATCACAGCCTTGAGATGATTGATCCATAAACCTACTTTTCTTTCCATAAGCCGCGCCTTTCTATACCGCTAACCAACCTGATTAATTCTTGGGGTTCACGATAACAGTTTCCTTACGTTCAGTCTGCTTCATTCGGCGAATATGTTTACGCTGACCTTTTGGTAGTCGTTTGACTTTGGCTTTTTTTACTTCAATTGTTTTTTCTGCCATTTTATTACTCCTGGTAAATTTTTATTTTTTGTACAACGGAACTTCAAGACATCTTTTTTTTTAAACCTGACTCATCAGTTGTCACCAATGTGCAATTACGACTGGCATGTTTCATCGCTATAGAGCTATATTGGCGGCAGCTACGAATCCATTTGCACTCAAAAACACAGACTAATCATTGTTTTCTTGCGAAATATCCTTAACAACTTCAGCTGTTTTTTCAGGCTGGTTCATGCGTGTTGCCAGATCTGCCTGGGAAATGATACCCTCTACAGTATTGGTATGATCCACAATCACAATCCGGCGGATTTGGTGATCGGACATCAATTTCAAGGCAATCGTTAATTCATCATCAGCGCGACAGGTTACGACTCTGCGGGTCATGACTGCTTCAACCCGGGTGGATCTGGCATCGCGACCTTCGCCTACGATCTTCATTGCCAGATCACGATCCGTAAGAATACCGATCAGTTTTTGAGATTCTGTATTATCAATCACAGGCATTGATCCAATATTTTCAAGCTTCATGGTCTGAGCGATTTCTATTACGTTATCCGTTGGTAGACAACACACAGGGTTTGGGGTCATTACATCTTTACATATTTTCATTTTTTCTCTTAGCCTGGAGAATTCTTCTGTCAGGGCAAGAATTGTCCAAATATAGTGATCGTCATTTAATCCATTCCGGTTATGATTGACGATATTTAACAATCTGACCTGCCCGGATCTTATCCGGGCGGTAGATTGTTTTCCAACGTTGTTAAAATAGACTTTTGTTCTTCTTACTTGTCTTAATTCAATTAATCCCGGGAACTAAATCACCCCAAGTAAAGTCAAGATGACAAGTATGATCGCGATGACAAGTAAAGTGTGAATCCAGCTTCCAGTTTTTGGGAATTTTGGACTGATACTCCCACCGAAAAAGCCAAGCAGCCACAAGACGAACAAGATAATGATAATGGTCCACATAATTTTTTTCTCCTAAGTTTGTATTTTCTTTATCCATTGAAACGAGGGATTTTAACGTCTTCGACGTATTAAGCGAACAATTGCAATCAGGATGATGGCACCCAATAATGTCACCAACATCGTTGGTAGGGTAATGGCATCGTTGATTGTTCCAACGCCAAACAACGGGCTGAGGAACCAACCGGCCAGGAAAGCGCCAATGACCGCTATGACAATATTAAGCAATAGATTGGAACGGTCATGCATGAGGGATGTTGCCACCCACCCGATGACTGCTGCAGCGATTAGGTAAATAAGTATGTTCATATTTTCTCCATTTGTTAAATTAGGTTTAGGATTTTTTTAATCCTTTTCCTCTTCACCAGCGTGTTGAAGGAAAGGAAATTACCAGTTAGGTTATAAAAACCTTTTATATGAGTGTTTCAACTACGCGTTTGCGCTCTGCTTCTACCATCCGGCTGGCAAACCAGCCAATGATTGCTCCGGCAGAAAGCCAAACGATGAAATTTACAAAATTCATTTAATAACTCCTTTCATGGAAGGTCCGGTTTTTCAAAAAAACCGTTGTGAATAAAGCTTATTACTCTCTATTCGTCGTCTGAGAATCTCTGTGTTCTGTTACGGTTGTGGTACTGACATTTGTTGGTGTTTGCGGTTGCACTTGTTCAACTACTGTTCTTTGTTGCGTACTTACAGCTCCACGGGGGCGATAGAACAGGACATAAACAAGTCTTTCCAAAGCCCAACCAATCAACGCATAGATGATCATGGCGATCAAAGTGGAAAATTCAAAAGTCATTCCAGCTGTTGATGGCGCACCTGTTAAACTTGCAAACGGTGCCAAAAAAAAGCTTGTAAATCCATATAGGATAGACGCAAACGTATTCGCTTCGTTCACCCCAACCAACTTGAATATAAACCTCAAGGCGAGTAATGCTTCGAGAATTCCCAGAAACAGCCAAATCAATTGTGCCGCCTTAAAAGTTGCCACGCGACCGTTCTGTCCTTGCTCATGTTGTGATGTAGTTACTTCTTTATAAGATGTCATTTAGTCCTCTTTTCCCATTCTTCTTCCGCTTGCTCCCGGGTATAACCATACTTTTCCTGGAGTAAGCCGATTAATTTATCATAATTTCCTTCGACCTTATCCAGATCGTCATCTGTGAGTTTTCCCCACCAAACTTTTACTTCACCGCGTAATTGTTTCCACTTTCCTTCAAAAATATCATTGTTCATTTTGTTTTTCCTTCCTTTCGTTTTTTAAAATCAAGTTCGTTGTGTGAGTTTGAATAAACCACCCACAAGCAAGCCAATCCCTAAACCGATCGATATTGCCACCCAGGGATATTGAGAAACTTTCTTGCTCAAATCGCCGGGGACATTTTTTGATAAATCATTCACTTTGCTGTTATATTGCTTGATTCCGTAACCAATATCTTTCTTCATTGTTTCTGAAGTACTGACAAAGGTGTCTTTTGCATCTTCGGTCAGCCTTTCCAATCCTTTGGTTACGCGGGAAACACTATCTTCCATCAAGGAATTAATATCCTTGTTTACCTTTTGGGAATCTTGTTCAATCTTCTTATCCATTTGTTTTTCGTCCATCAATTCATTACCTTTTCTGGCTTTCGCCATTAACAGTTTCATTTTCTATGTATGCTCGCAGCATCCAGGCTATTTTTTCATGAAGGCTCATCACACCGACGAGCAATACAACTGTGCCTTCATCTTCATATTCTTCATTGCACTTTCTGATATCATCCCGCAGGAAACGAATGATGGTTTCATGATCTGCTAATAGATGTAAATTGTCAGGAATTTCTGCGGTATGTTCAGATATGCGGCTATGTTTTATAAATTCTTCGAAACTGGCAATGGTAATGCCACCTAACATTCTGACCCGTTCTGCAATTTTGTCTGAAATTTCATTCAATTGTTTGTATTGGGTTTCGAATAGTATATGTAACTCGAAGAAACTCGTTCCACTGACATTCCAATGTGCACCGCGTGTTTTTTGCGTTAATACAGCCTCATTAGCAAGACTGGCATTCAGGATTTCGATAACCGGTTTACGGACATCGATTTCTAAACCAATATTTGGCTGGATGAAGAGTTTTTTCAGAGGGAAAAGTCTATCATTTCCTGGTTCTGCTTCTGCCAAATTGATCGCTTGGGACTCTGTGTTGAGGACGTTATTTCGATTGCGTCCCATATCGGCTCCTTTCACTAGAGATTTTGCCTACATAACATGCTAACCGACTTGGGCTATTAATGTCCTGAACACAATCTGTTAAATCTATTAATTATTTTTGGATGTCGATAGTGATGAACGATGAGTTGACATTGTTTAAGAAATTTCTCAGTTAGTTCCTAGTGAATCCAGAAAAACATCCACTACATGAGGATCAAAAAATGTTCCGGAAGAGGCTTTGATGTATTCCAGTGCTTTATCTTCTGCCCAGGCTGGTCTGTACGGTCGGTTGGATCTTAGTGCATCCCACACATCCACAACGGCAAAAATACGGGCTACCAATGGTATCTGATTTCCTTTTAATCCTTGAGGATACCCAGTGCCGTCCCATTTTTCATGATGACAGTAGGGAATGTCCAGTGCTTTCCGAAGATATCGGATGGGAGAGAGCATTTCGAAGGCATAAACAGGATGTTTTCTCATCAAAACCCATTCATCCTTGCTTAAAGGACCTGGTTTGAGCAGGACTTCATCCGGCACGCCCATCTTACCTATATCGTGCAACAATGCCCCCCAACGAACCAGGACAAGCTCTTCCTCACTCAAGCCAAAGGATTTTGCGAGTCTCATCGTCAATTCTGTCACACGCAGTGTATGCCCTTCCGTCTCTTTATCGCGCAAATCGAGAGCACGCGACCAGCCCTGGATTGTAGCGTCATAAGCCAGCGATAATTCCGAATTGGACCGTTGAAGACTTTCAAACAACGTGACATTTTCGATGGCAAGCGCAGCCTGCCTTCCCAAAGCATCGAGAAAATTAAACCATTCATTATCCGGTTCGAGCGGGCTGCGATGAAAAACTTCCAATACACCTTTGACCTCGCCCATGGCAATCAGCGGTATCCCATAATAACAGAAGAAATTTTCATTGGTCATCAAATTCATTAAATGATAGTTGTCAGGTTTTGTTTTGAGATTTGGAATTTGAACAAGTTGTCGGCTTAATGCAGCCTGTCCAGCACAACTTTCACCCAGGCGGACGCTTGCCGTCCGGACAGCAGGCGTTCGGAAGCCACGTGCCGCACCAAATTCAAGCCTTTGGGATGTGGTGTCTAAAAGTAAAATATCAGCCGCATCAACCCCCAGTTCTATCGTGGTGTGCGTGAGGATCTCTGAAAGACTGAATTTTAAATCAAAATTTGATGCGATCACTCGCTCTATGGATCTCAATGCAGTGAGATGATCGATCTGTTTTTGTAATTTTTCTTCGGCTTGTTTCTGTGGCGTGATATCGAGCACAATTCCTTGCCAGAAGAGATGGTTGCCATCCGCATCCTTTACCCGGGTAATATGGTCATGCACCCAAACCAATTTTCCAGTACGGGAGATCAACCGAAAATCCAGATCGAAAAGATCGCCGACCTGATCAAGCTCAGCCATTTTTTTTAATACATACGCGCGATCATCCGGATGTAATGAATTCGAAAAAGATTTAGAATCAGCCAGCCATTCTTCCGGAGTGTATCCAAGCAGTGTCTCAATTTGTGGACTGATATAAAGCATTGTACTGGCATCACAGGCCGTGTGTTGATAAACAACTGTAGGTAGATGGTCAACCAACATACGAAATTCTGCTTCGGATTTTCGCAAAGCATCATTTGCTCGTTTTCGAGCGGTAATGTCACGAGCAACGCCTTGAAAACCAATGGAGTCTTTATCTCTGTAATATGGTGCAGAAAGGATTTCAACGAAATGGATTTCTCCACCTTTACCGCGGATGGCATATTCCATTTCAACATCGAAAAGAATCCCTTCCAGAATATTCGTTAATCGGATTTTAAATTGATCTAAATATTCTTCCGGAATAATATTCCAGACATTCATCGCAATTAATTCAGTTTTCGTATACCCAAGCTCATTACAGATTGCATTGTTTACATTCAATATTTTTCCGGACAATTCAAAAATAAAGATGCCATCAGAACTGGTTTCTATAAAGCTGTGATATTTTTTTTCATTTTCCATCATTGCCCGAATGAGGGTTTTGTGTTCTGTAATATCACGGACATCACATTGAATTACTTTTTCAACACCTACCAGGTATACATTGCTGATAAATTCAACTTCAATCAGGAGGCCATCTTTTGTTCTTAAAGGCAAGTCTTCATAACGAATAAACTCATTCTTTTGTAACGATTCAAAAGCCAACTGATTGGCTTCAATATCGATAAATGCCCCAACTTCCCAAATTTTTTTCTTCAAGAATTCTTCGCGTGAATAGCCAAGCATTTTGATTAAAAAGGGATTTACATCTTCGATCATGCCTGTTTCGGCATCCAGGATTAATATCCCATCCTGCGCTGCTTCAAACAGTCGGCGGTATCGAATCTCTGACTCCTGCATCGTCAGACTTTCTGGGGAGGTATGGCTCTTATTTTTCACTTTCACACCGGATATACTTTCTATGGCACGCGTTATTTTGTGTTTAACAATTTAAAAAAACTGTGGATAGATTCTTGCCATATTAAAAGATTACAGAAATAATGTATTTTTGTCCCTAATAGAGTCTGAAAAGAATCGTAAAAATGGAAAACTTACGCTGTAATAGAAATCTCTCCTGCTCAGTCAAAAAAAACATCAGAAAAGTTTTCCTTTCAAACCCAGGATCTGGAGGTCGATTAATCCCGGGTCTGATCTTTAAAAAAAGAGAGGGGAAGGAAAACCGGGCGCCTTCCCCATCCCTTTGAGGCCACATCCAGCGAAAGCTGACAAAATTACCTGATAATAAGCAGGCAATTCAGAGAGGTACAGCCAGCTGAATGTTTGTTATTTCAGAATGTATTCCACTTAATGATCATAAACAATGGATCCTCTCAGCGTCCCAAAAAGAATCTGAATAAATTCTATAAAAATTATTTATCATCTCAATCAATCGGGTTAAGAGGGTGTTTTGGTCGTACAAGTGCACGCCAAAAACACCCTGACCGTTTATTTTTTAAACAACCCAAAATCAAGCCCGGATCAATAAATTTTCGTGGAATGCAGGTTATAGCCCATACCGGGAACAGTCTCGAACAGGTCACCATATTCCCCCAATTTTTTTCGCAGGCGACCCAGGTAGGTGTGTAAATAATGGTTCGAGCCACGATACTCATCTCCCCAAACCTGAATCAGCAATTCATCGTGGGTTACAATCCCATTCAGATGCTGGGCAAGCACAGCCATAATGGCATATTCTGTGCGGGTCAGGTGCAGGTCACTCTCATTGATTAAAACACGACGTGCTTCCAGATCGATTGTGAGATCGCCAATCTGAATTTTATTATCATCGCTTTTTGCTGTCACATAGGACCGACGCAGGAAGGCGCGCACCCGAGCTAATAATTCTTCTGAATTAAATGGCTTGGTTACATAGTCATCCGCACCTGCATCCAGGGCGGCCACCTTCAGGTCCTCTTCCAGCCGCGCGGATAAAATGATGATGGGCACTTCGGAGCGGGCCCGAATCCAGGCGCAAATATCCACCCCCGATAGTCCAGGCAGGACTAAATCCAGAAGCACCAGATCGACTGGCGCAGATTGAAATAATGCCAGCGCCTGGTGACTGTCTTCCGCTTCACTGACTGTATAACCTCGTTTGGCAAGATTTACCCGCACAAGCTTGCGGACATTCGGATCGTCCTCAACAATTAAAATATTTCCCATTATGATACCTCCGCAGCGTTTATCATCACATTTTCTGGGTTAAACGGGAGTGTGAAAGAAATGGTTGTCCCCGGGGTCGTTTTTCGATTAATCCAGATCCGACCATTATGGGCATCTATCAACCCTTTGCAGATAGCTAATCCTAACCCAGCGCCTTTAAGAAATCCATTACCGTCTATTGCCCCGCGCTGAAAAGCTCTGAATACTCTTTTGTGATCCGACGGAGGTATACCTGGACCCTGATCGATTACATTGATTTTCAGGAACGTTTTCTGGATATTGGCTGTAATTTTTATTTCAGTCCCACGAGGAGAATAAGCTGCGGAATTACGCACCAGATTGACCAGGACCTGAGAAATTCGTTTTTTATCTGCATAAACCGGAGGGAGGTTGGATGGCAAATGAATTGTCAATGATTTTCCGGTGGTTAATATATTCAGTTGGGGCAAAGCATCTTCCATAATTTCTTGGATAGAAACAGGTTCTGGTGATATCGGCAAAATCCCGGCTTCCAAACGGGAAAGATCCAGCAGGTGATCGATCAATTCCTGAAGTCGGAAACCTTCTGACTGAATTGTTTGAATAAAGTCCAGTTGTTCTTCTGGTTCCCAATGAACGTCTTTTGCCAGCATGGTGGTGGTAAAGCCGATAATAGAAGTTAATGGGGTGCGCAGCTCATGAGATATCATCGCCAGAAATTGTGACTTAATCTCATTGGCACGTTCTGCCTCCCGGCGTAAATCCTCTTCCACAAGAAGTAATTTGAGATTATAAAGCGTGATCGAAGCTTGATCCACAAGCACTTTTAGATGGCGCAGATCGACATGATTAAATTGATGCTCTTGCTGATAATAAACAAACAAACATCCGACCCAATTTGCTAAGGCTACCAATGGAAAGATGATTAATGTCTGGAAATTCTCTTCCAACAGGATCTCTCGCACCTGGGGGTAAAGACGCGGGTCGGATTGAATGGTATTGATGATAACAGGTCTCTTCGGTTGAACCAAATCCCAAAGTTCCGGCTCTTCATAAAAATTGGATTCGTTTAACCACACATGATGATTCTGGTTTGTCTGCCAGGTCGCTAATAATTCTACACCACTGGTAGGACCCAATTTTGGAGAGTCAAAAAATATGAGCGCTGCCCGCTGGGCAGAACGCAATTCCTGCGCGGACATCAAGGTTTTCAGGACGGTTTCAGGTTTGCGAGCCAGGCTCATCTTGCGGCTGAGGGAAAATTGTTCGTGCGTGCGGTCCAGAGTCTTGCGCAACGTTTGTTCTGTACTCTTCTGTTCCGTGATATCCTCAGCAATACAAAAATGGCAATAAGGTTTCCGGTTTTCATCACGTATTAAAAATGTGCGCGAAAATATCCAGCGCAGAGTGCCTTCCGGTCGCAGAACCCGATAAACCTGGTTGATGGGCTTGTATTCATAGTGCGACATGGAAACCAATACCTGCACCCTGTCTTCCGGATGAACACTATCAATCAGAATCTTCGGGTCTGCATACAGGCTATCACACGAAAGCCCCCAGATTGTTTCAAAAGCAGGACTAACATAAAGGATGCGACCTGTTTTTAACTCGCGTATCCAGATAGCCTGCTCAATTTTTTCTGCTACCTGTCTGAGTTGAGGTACAGTAGAAAACAGGGCGTGGAGATCGTCTGGGGAAACATTTTCTTCCCCCGTCTTAAAATTAGGGATCAAGGCATCTGCTATAGCCTGTACAGCTTCTGGTTGAGGGTCTGAGTCGTTAGTTACAGAAATAGGATCTTCTTGTTGTTTTACCCACTGCATAAGCTGAATCAAAAAGGTTTTCTGAGATTGAGGTGGAGCCTGGTTAAATGAAGACTGCAAATCTTGGAAAACAGTGTCCAGAGTATTTTGCTTATCTTCCATTTGCGCAATTCACTTTCTTTAAATTTCAATAAGAGTCTATCATAACATTTTCACCGGGTAGTATTTTTCAAAAAAAGTCCGATGACCAGTGTAACAAAAATGCAAACAAACCTGATTGAAGTTGAGGATTCATAATCCATTCAGGATCAGGTTATTACTATTATACAAAAAACCACAAGCTATATCATTGTCGTCCTTCACAGGATTATTTTGATCTTTGTTTTATAAAGCTTATGCCAGAAAATTCTATCCATTTTCAGGTTATCAAAAAGAAAATCTTGTCTAAACAAATCAAAAAGGTTATTGTTTTGATCATAAAGAGTGTATATAATGAATTTGCGAATCATCTTTATTATTTTGATACTTTTGGACGAGGAGTTTTAGAACAGGGGAAGTGGGGTGGAATAGCTGAATATTCTTTTGGAAACCAGTGACGGTTATATTGATCCTTAAGGAGAGGGCCATGAAAAACAACTTCCTTATTTCTACCAGTATTATTTTGATCTTTATGATCACGTCTACATTTGGCACTGTTTTTGCGTCTGCAAACCCAACAGCCGAGTCCTATATCATTGTGTTCAAAGACTCGGTGAATCCGGGCGTTGAAGTACCTGCCTTTGCAAAAGCTTACGGGTTACAACCCGGTTTTGTTTATGAACACGCGCTCAAAGGAATGTCGGCAATCATTCCGGAAGGGAGATTAGTCGCCCTCCAGCATGATCCACGTGTGGCTTATGTGGAAAAAGATATGGAGCACCATATTGAAGTGCAGACCATTCCCACCGGAATTCAGCGTATTTTTGCAACTGGAAATTCAGGAATTGATATTGATGGTACTGATGATTACCGCGTAGATGTGGATGTAGCCGTCATCGATACCGGAATCGACTTCCAGCACCCGGAATTAAATGTGATGGGTGGTATTAATTGTACACTTGGAAACTTGTTCTCTGCTGTCTGTGGAGACGGGGGAGATGATGACCATTATCATGGTACGCATGTTGCCGGAACAATTGGCGCTATCGACAATGGCTCAGGAGTTGTGGGCGTAGCACCCGGTACCCGTCTATGGGCTGTCAAAGTGCTGAATAAACGCGGCAGTGGCTATACCTCCTGGATTGTTGCCGGTATCGATTGGGTGGCAGCCAATGCCGCAACCATCGAGGTTGCCAATATGAGCCTGGGCGGCAGTGGTTTCAGCCAGGCAGAGTATGATGCCATTCAGGGAGCAGTGAATGCAGGGGTTGCTTTTGCAGTGGCTGCCGGCAACGAGGATGATGACGCCAATAACTACAGCCCGGGTGGCTTTGACAATGTGCTCTCGGTTAGTGCGCTGGCTGATTTCAATGGACTTCCTGGCGGCGGAGCGCCTTATACCTGCTACAACGATGTCGATGATACACTGGCTGGGTTCAGTAACTGGGGTCCGGAAGTGGATATCGCCGCGCCTGGTGTATGTATCTTATCCACTTACCCATTGGAAAAAGGTGAATATGGCACCATCAGCGGCACGTCCATGGCCAGTCCGCATGTGGCGGGGGCATTGGCTTTATTGGCCAGTAGTGATAATCCAGACAGTGAATCCGAAGTCAAGAATTTATATGCTCAGATAATAGATGCAGGCAATTTCAACTGGACGGATGACTCCGGCGATGGCATCCAAGAACGATTGCTAGATGTGAGCAATACAACCCTCTTCAACCCTGTTCTTGTCTCTGGAACTGGCGGTTCAACCAATCAACCACCTACTGCGAGCTTTACTTATCAAGCAACTGATCTGACTGTAGCCTTCACGGATGCGAGCACAGACTTGGATGGTTCGATTGCATCATGGAGTTGGAACTTCGGCGATGGCACAACTTCAACCGCTCAAAATTCATCTCACACCTATGCGGCTGATGGTACTTACACGGTCACCTTGACGGTAACGGATGATGATGGCGCGACAGGTACGACTAGTAAATCGGTGACCGTAACTTCACCAACCAGTGATACTGTGACGGTTGCGTCCTTAACAGGCAGTAGCTCTACGATCAACAAAAACTTCTGGAAAGCGACCGTAGTTGTGAAAATCGATCCTGCTATGTCTGGCGCTGTGATTAGCGGTTCATGGAGTAGTGGAACCAATACAACCTGTACAACAGACAATTCAGGTGAGTGTTCTGTCACGCTCAATGTCAGAACTAAAACAGCCTCAATCACCTTTACTGTAAATGATGTAACTCTGGCGGGATACACTTACATTCCTGGTGTAATCACTGAAACAGTGACGAAACCCTGACAGCAACATGTAAAAACAGACTAAATACTGATTTCCTCTTTTTTGTCAAACTTACCGGTGGTGATAGTTGATCACCACCGGTAGTGTTTTATTTTATCTATATTAAATTCTCTTGAATTAATCAAATCAAGTCTTGAGGGGAGTTTTTTCAACGATGCTATCAGGTGCAGACACTTTTTTTAACACAGGTTGGTCTTCATCATGGATTTCAACCATTGGCGAACTGGATCAAAATCTTCATCTCCTCTGATTAAAACCCATAGTTATGAAGAACCAAAATAATGCTTTTAGTGTCCTGCCTTAGTGTCCCGAAAATTGATTTTCCAGGCGTAAATTAGATCATTTTTTACAAAAGTGAGAAACTCAGGTCTTAAATCCTCAACTGATTTTTAAATTAACATTTGTCTTCTGTAAATTTTCTTCTGCCGAACAGGCACCCACCAGCATCTGATACTCACCCTCCTCCAACACCCAACTATGTTTCTCAACATCATAATAGCGCAGGTCATCCAGCAGCACTGGGATCGTCACCTGTGTGCTTTGCCCCGCCGGGATAAACACCTTCTCAAAGCCTTTCAGTAGTTTCTTCTGGCGTTCCACCTTCGAATCGGGCTTACCGACATACACCTGCACCACTTGTGCGCCATCCCGTGTGCCAGTGTTCGTAACCTTAACTGACACTTCAAGATGATCCTCTTTGCGTATTACATGTAAGTCGCTGAATTTGATCGGCGGAACACCCAGCCGCTTGACACCATTGGTCGCGATCGGCACCGGGTTATAGCCGTTTTTATACTTCAACTGGTTGCCGATCATGTCCCAGTTGCCATTCAGCATCCAGACTTTTTCCTTCAGCGTCATGCGTTTGAGCAGGTTGCTGGCGGTTTGTTTGATCTCCTCACGCGTCATGCTACAGGTGTTTTCTTTGTGGAACATATGGGACATATTCCTCCTGGAAAATTAATTGAATAAATTCATGGAATCCTTACGGTTCTTTTCTTTAAATATTTCCGATTATTTTGCTGAAACGAGTGTAAAGACTAGGAGGCTTGATCGATGCCGTTGATGCGAGCCTCTTCTTTGTCGGTTACCTTGAATTTGAACCAGACCGGGATGATACTGAGTAGCGATGCACCTGCAGTAATCAGGAAGGGGGTTTGGGGGCTGAAATTTTCCCATAAAAAGCTACCAATCACCGGCGCTGGCAGGGACACCAATCCCAGGCTGGTGCTGAACAAACCAAACGCCACCCCACGCAAACGCGCCGGGACAGCTTTACTGATCAACGATTGGTAAGCTGGTGTAGCCAATCCCACCCCAATGCCGGCGATCACCCAGCCCAATCCATAAATCCAGGCAGCGCTACCTGGAGGTACAGTCGCAATCATACCAATCGAGAAAGCCATGAACACGAAGGAAATGGCAATGTTGACTCGTTCGCCGACCTTATCCGCCAGCCAACCTGAGGGAATCATGACCGCCATCATCGCCACTCCAAATATGCTGTTCATGATACCAATCTGACTGATCGATAGCAGGGCAATATCCTGCATGTAAACCGAAAGAAAGGTCATCGACATATTGAAGAAAATATCACGGATGCCATCCGTAATCATGATCCAGGTAAACAGACCACCTGCCAGCACCAATCCAATCATGACACCCAGGTTGCTTTTCAGGTTGGTGAAGGTCAAAGTGGTGGGGTTGGCTTCCTTGCCTTTGGCAGCAGTACGCGCCATACCCACCCGCAGGATGGTTGCCAACACGTATAGGATCGTGGCGACCAACAACATGCCTTTAAATCCCATCGCTTCCACCAGAAAACCACCGGCTAACGGGCCAACCACGCTGACGATGCCAAACAGTGTCTGTGTGATTCCGAACAAGCGCGCACGATTCTCCGGGGCTGAGTTATCTGCGATGAAGGCATCAAAACTGGGACCCACCAATGAACGCGTCATAGCATTCAACACAGATGCCGCCAGCACCCATTCCCAACGTGTTGCCAGCAACAAAGGAATATAGCCCAGGATTCCCAGCACACTACCGATGGCAATGGCGCGTAATCGGCCGAGCGAATCGGAAATCCAACCACCCAGAATTTGCAACACCAGCGGGATGATCTGGGAGAGGGTATAGAATAACCCAATCTGTGCGATACCTGCTCCTAACTCCTTGAGGTAAAGCGCTTCCAACGGATGATACATACTGCCCCCGGTATTGGCCAGGATCATCGCCAGCATGAAGAGCAGCAAGAGTGGGGTGAGTAGAGGCGCTTTTTTGGCGGGTAAGGCGGTGGATGTGTCTGTGGTCATGGGAAACTCTCTTGAGGATTTCGTATATAAATTATTTGTCAATAAATTTAAAAATTCTTATCTAAAAACGAATTATACATTAATATTATTAAAAACAAAATTAATAATATTGAATTAAATTTTACCTTTAATCACAAATTTGGACGTTTATCGCCAGAAAATTCATTTGAGAGCGTACCACATTCTTCCAGCTCGTGCTGTGATAATGTAGGTGTTTGTGATAGCCTGGTTTTTATGTATAATGAAAGAAATGATTGATATTTTTTTGTCATTTTTATAACCATCAAATAACTGGTTTTGTGGATGATGAAAAAACAGGATTTGTGTTAATACTATTGCTATAAAGAATAATAGAACCTTTGCAACCCAATAACCTGAATGATGTGTTTTGTAAAAATGTCTTTCTTTTCACGTCTCTCTTTGAAAGATTGGAGTTGCCATTATGTTTAAACGAATACTAGTCCCTCTGGATGGGTCAAAGCTTGCAGAACACGCGATTCAACACGCGGAACTATTTGCCCGTATTTTTCATTCAGATATTATTTTATTACAGGTACTTGATCCAGCTTTTTGTCAGGTAGACCCCAATGCTTGTGACCCATTAAGCTGGCAAATCTGTAAAACCGAGGCTGAAATATATCTTCAAGGAATAACAGAAAAGATTCAAAAAAATCTTGGTGAAAAATCATTGATAAGTGGAGATAAAGAAAAAAACAGGGTGGAATATTGTATTCGGGAAGGCAGAATTGCAGAAAATATTGTTGACTTTGCTCATAGTGAAAATATAGACTTAATTGTCATCAGCACTCATGGTGCTGGAGGGTTCAGTCGTTGGAACATCAACAGTATTACCCAAAAAGTAGTTAGCATGATCTATCTACCTGTTTTAATTGTGCGTTCCTATGATCAACCTCAAAAGAATGAGCCCATCATTCAGTATAATCGCATTATGCTTCCAATCGATGGTTCACGTCGTGCTGAGTGGGCGATGTCTATTGGAGCAGAATTGGCAAAAAGTGATATTTCCACCAGGGATCTGTCGAATGACTCGGTTAAAAAATCAAGGATTTTATTATTAACTGTAATTCGGCCACCCGAGTTTCCTGTTCCGGAACCCATACCGGTAGAAATCAGTCAGCTTTCAGATCAATTGGTTAAAGTTAGCTATGAAGTTGTAAATAAATATCTGTCTGAACTTAAAGAACGGTTGCCCGTGGAGAGTGAGACACGTATCGTTGAAAACACCAGCATTGCTTCCGCCATACACGATCAGGCTGAAAAGGAAAATATCGATTTAGTTGTTTTTTGTGCTCACGGTTATTCGGGTCAATTCAACTATCCTTATGGAAGCATCACGAGAAATTATCTGGAGCATGGAAGCAAATGTATGCTGATTGTCCAGGATACGCCACTTTCGCAAGTCAAACCCAGTCTTGCTCAGATTGCTGCAGAAAAATCTGGGAGAAGATAAACATGCTGAATAAAACGAATAATGAAGAACGAGAACAGGACATTTCTTTCTCGGAAGATTCTACTTCGTCTGTAACGAAACAATTGAATGAATTAGACTCAAAGCTGATAAAAAGTTATCAGAACGCCTGTGTAGTCGCCTCAAAATCTGGAAAGATGGCTGTATTGGGGGAGGATGATATAAAGCTGTATAGTGCCTGGTTAGAAAAGGCACATACCTATTTTCGAGAGGCTACCAACAAAGGAAATTCTCTTACCTTTGCTTCGGAGTGGATGCTGGACAACTACTATATTATCAAGCGGACGTTTCAACAAATTTCTCAAGATATGCCAACAAGTTTTTATAATCAGTTACCTAAATTGATGGATAATTCTTTGAAAGATTTGCTGCGCATCTATGTGATTGGCTGTGCTGAGCTTTCCTCCCAAAAATATTTGCTAAATATGGAAGACATGCAAGATACCCTGATTAAGGTTCAGCAAGATGTGACCTTAACGATGGGAGAGCTATGGGCTTTACCCATTATTTTACGCTACAGATTGATACAAATTCTGGCACAGGTATTGGTAAGTGTTATTCAACCCGAGAGCCCACCCGACCTGCCAGCCCTGTTTACTCCTCCTGATGGAAAGAATGAGCCAATTTCTACAATCAATGCAACATCAGGGGATTCCTCAGTCAGCGAGATTGTAGCGAATATTATTCTTAGCCTGCGAACCATCTCCGAACAAGACTGGAATGACTGGTTTGAATCCGTCAGTCATGTTGAGCAGATTCTGCGTAAAGATCCAGCAGGCATATATCCACTGATGGATTTCAAAACACGCGATATGTATCGGAAAGAAATTGAATTGCTTTCGTTTTCAAGTGGTCTGGAAGAAGAAAAAATATCAGAAATCATACTCAATTTAGCCAGCGAATATGATAATAATGAGAAAGAATTTGCTGGAATTTCTTCAAGTAATAATAAGTTTGTATCTCCTCCTTTTAATTTGAAGCAGCATGTTGGAGATTACTTACTGGGAGAAAACCGGCCCGTATTAGAAACAAAAATTGGATACCATCAAAATCTTAAAACAGCATTCAAGCGCTGGGTAAAGAAGCGTGCCAGCACGTTGTACCTTGGTGGTATTTTGTTGATTGCGTTGATATTTTTGTTGGTTCTTTTTCTCGTTTTATTTCAGTCAGATTTTTTCCAGGTAGCCACTTCCTTACAAAAGGTTTTTGTTCTCGTATTGTCAATTTTGTTACTGATACCGATACTGAATGTTTCCACCAACCTGATTAATTGGTTGATCACCTTAAGCATAAAACCTCATATCCTGCCGAAGCTGCTTTTTAAGGAAATGATTCCTGAACCATTCAAAACCCTGGTTGTTATTCCCGCCATGATTACCAGTCGCCAGGAGGTTCAGGATCTTTCCCGTCAACTAGAAATGCAATATCTTCGTAATCCTGAATCTGGTTTGATTTTTGCTTTATTAACCGATTTTCCTGACGCAGACAGTGAAGTTTTACCTGATGATGAAGAATTGGTTGGGTATGCAACTGCAGTAGTGCAAGAATTAAATACAAAATATGCACATTCAAAGAACGGCGATCAAACACAATCTTCTGAAAAAAACGATAACCAACTTTTTTATTTTTTACACAGAAAACGAAAATGGAATCCTTCAGAAGGATGTTGGATGGGGTGGGAGCGTAAACGTGGAAAACTCCATGAATTGAACTTATTATTACGAGGCAATAAGGATGTTTCATTCATAAATGTTAGTCCTGGCTCAAAATTGAGTGCTGGCTTACATAACATCCGTTTTGTGATTACGCTGGATGCTGACACCATTTTACCGAGTGGAGCAGCTCGGCGTTTAGTTGGCACACTAGCCCATCCATTAAATCATGCCAGGTTTGATGAATCAACTGGAAGCGTAATCTCTGGCTACACCATTCTGCAACCGCGTATGGAGATACATCCCAGAAGTTCCGATTATTCCTGGTTCACACGTATTTTTGCTGGAGACACAGGTCTGGACCTTTATACCCGGGCAGTTTCTGATGTCTACCAGGATCTATTCGGCGAGGGGATCTTCGTTGGCAAAGGCATTTATGATCTGGATGCTTTTGAAAAAAGTACACGTGATCGAATTCCGGAAAACAGCGTGCTCAGTCACGACCTGTTGGAAGGAATTATGGGTCGGGCTGGACTGGTGACGGATATCACGATGATTGAGAATTATCCTCCCAATTATTATGTCCAGGTGAAAAGACAACAACGCTGGATTCGTGGAGATTGGCAACTCTTGCCCTGGTTGCTTCAACCAGGAAAGTTCAGGATTAAATTCTCAGCGATTGATCGCTGGAAAATGTTGGATAACCTGATTCGATCGCTACTTGCCCCTGCGCTTATATTAATCTATGTTCTCGGCATCATTTTTATACCTTCACTGAATATCCTCTGGGCTAATGTCATTTTGCTTTCTTTGGGTATTCCATTAATCACAAGTTTGGCCAGGAGCACGGTTCAGACACTGACTGGTGAAACGATAGAGTTTGCGTTTCATCCTTTAAAACGGACCCTTTTGCGTTGGTTATTAGCATTGGCTTTCCTGCCTTATGAAGCATATAACGCATTGGATGCCATTTTGACTACTCTTTATCGCCTGTTGATCAGTCACCGCGACCTATTGCAATGGACGACTGCTGCTCAAACAGCCCACCTTTTTGGACTGGAAATGTATAGAAAAACCACCTGGTTCAGGATGACGGCATCTGCGTTGGGCACATTGGCTTTGGTTGGATTGACCATGGGTGTTCAATATTTACTTGGAAACTGGTTAGCACCAGGGTTAATGATCTCTTTTCCTATACTTCTGCTATGGATGTTGTCACCTTTAATTGCCCAATGGATCAGCAACCGAATTAGAAGTAAAATCACTCCTTTGAATGACGATCAGGCAATGCTTTTTCGTCAACTGGCCCGGCGAACCTGGGGATTTTTTGAAAGGTTTGTAGGTCCCGAAGATCATTGGCTTCCCCCTGATCATTTTCAAGAATCCCCGATCGGGATGATTGCTCATCGCACATCACCGTCCAATATTGGGCTGCTGCTCACATCGACATTAGCAGCTTACGATCTCGGTTACCTCGATCAAATTGAACTGGCTACCCGCCTATCAACGACGATAGATACATTAAGCCAGTTGGAACGTTTCCGCGGGCATTTTTTGAACTGGTATGACTCACAGACATTGAAGCCACTCAATCCACGTTACGTCTCTACGGTGGATAGCGGCAACCTGGCAGCCAGTCTGATTATTATTACGCAGGCTTGCATAAAAACGTCACGGGAGCGTATTTTTCGTTGGGCTCATTGGCAGGGTTACCTGGACACCATTTCAAACCTGACCGCGATACTGAATGCAATGCGTAACAAAAAGCATGATCAATTAATTGAAAAAATTAATCATCAGATCGATCAGATGAAAGAAGAAATCTGGCATTTAAAGACGGAACCCAATCGATGGTATGAACTTTATCTGAAAGTAAATGGGCAATTTTGGCCAGACATCTCTAATCAATTGATCGAGCTAATAGATTCAGGTCGCTCTTCTTTCAGTTTGGATTCACTGCGCAATTTACAGGAAGTGGCAACCCAGGTTTCACGCCACCACCAGGTTATTAAACGAACAATCACTGAACTGGTACCCTGGATTCCCTTATTTGAGCAGATCCCCGAATTTTTTATAGAAAATCAACTGATCGATGAGGTTCAAAATATTCAAAAAAAGTTACCATATAATCCAAACCTTTATAAAATTAGTGTTTTTGTTAGAAATGGTCTTTGTAATACAGATGCATTGCGTAATAAAGTAAAAGAAATTCGGTCTTCAGAAAACACAAAGGTAGTTAGCGAAGCGCTGGATTGGCTGGATGCGCTGGATGTGGCGTTAGTCCATGCAGAAGAGAAAGCAGAAGCGCTGATAAAAAGCTTCGATGAAATTTCGAAACATGCAGAAACATTTGTGGAAGAAATGGACTTTAAATTCCTCTACCACCCACAGCGGCGAATATTTCACATTGGACTAAACCTGGATGTTGGGGAACTGGATAAAAATTACTACGATTTACTTGCTTCTGAGGCAAGGATTGCTTCTATCATTGCACTTGCAAAAGGAGATGTGCCTCAATCCCATTGGTTGCAGCTTGGCAGACCTCTCACCCGGGTAGAAGGACGAGTGGTATTGCTTTCCTGGAGTGCCACGATGTTTGAATATCTAATGCCAACATTATTCTTGAATTCCTATCCTGGCACCTTATTGTCTGAAAGCGCTAATGGCGCAGTTCTCCATCAAATTGCTTATGGAAAAGCAAAAGACGTGCCGTGGGGCATCTCTGAATCAGGTTATTACCGCTTTGACGGAAATCAAAATTACCAGTATCGAGCGTTTGGGGTTCCTGGACTTGGTTTTAAACGAGGATTAAGCGATGATCTTGTCGTTGCGCCATATGCCTCGATGATTGCCATCGGTTACAATCCTCAGGCTGTAGCCCAAAATCTGGTTAACTTAATAGAACATGACGGCATGGGTTTATATGGTCTGTATGAAGCAATTGATTTCACAACTCATCGGCTATTGGTGGGTGAGTCCTCAGCTGTGGTGCGTGAATATATGGCACATCACCAGGGTATGATTTTAATGGCCATGGCTAATTATTTTAATAAAAACAAAATGGTATACCGGATGCACAATGATCCACGTATACAGAGTGTTGAATTGCTTCTCCAGGAACAGGTAGCTCAATCGGTTGTATTTCAAAAACCGTTTGAGGAAGAGGTTAAAGGAATAAAACGCCTATCTGAAACCATTGTTGAAGTCAACCCCTGGAATGTGCCCGTTCATACTTCGATTCCTCAAGTAAATCTCCTCTCAAATGGATATTATTGTGTAATCATTTCGAATATGGGTGGTGGGTACAGTAGTTGGCGAGACGTAGAACTTACGCGCTGGAAAGCGGATAGTGTACAAGACTCTTGGGGAACATGGATTTATATTCAAAATAAAGGCTCTTCTGAAAATAACAAAAGTTCTTTTGCGCAAGGAAAGATATGGTCGGCTGGATATCAACCTATTTCGAATGAAAAATCAAATATGCAGGTAACTTACTTTGCACACAAGGCAGTCTTTAATCGGATTGAGGAGAATATCACCTCAACAATGGAAGTCACCATCTGTCCTAACAACCCGGTTGAAATCCGACTTGTTCGTTTGCACAATACCGACAAACAATTACACCAATTGCGTCTGACATCTTATGGTGAAGTAATTCTTTCAAAACAGGACATTGACAACCATCATTCTGCATTCAATAAGCTATTTATAGAAACCGAATTTATACCAGAACTTAATTTACAAATCTTTACGAGACGCCTACGCTCCAATGAAGAAAATCCTGTCTTTATGGGACATATGGTGGTGGTCAATGAAAAAAGGGAATCCAATCATAACAATCTTTCAGTCTATCATGAAGCAGACCGCAATCGCTTCATAGGTCGAGGTAGAAATATTCACAATCCAGAGGCACTCACCTCTGATCAATACCTTACAGGTACAAGTGGAGCCACGCTGGATCCTATCCTCTCCCTTGGAGTTGAAATTGATGTTGATCCTCACGATAGCACCGAAATGGCGTATCTTACATTTGCCGGAGACAGCCGAGAATCAATACTTTCATTGGCTAATCGGTATAGCAATTGGGCACTCATTGAGCGCTCATTTATTGAAGCAAATACCGCTGGGCAGGTCTGGCTGGGAAAACATAACTATAATTCTGAGTTATTTACAAATACGATGCAGATCTTTTCGGCTTTGTTAATTCCATACAAGGCGGTACGAACCTCCACAGAAACGATTGCGGTCAATAAACTTGGTCAGTCTGGATTATGGCGCTTTGGCATATCAGGGGATTATCCTATCATACTGGTAGAGATTGAGGATCCCAAACAGATCGCCTTAGTTCACGAGGTCTTACAGGTTCATGAATTTTTAAGAAGACGTAGATTGATGGTGGATGTTGTAATTCTCAACTATCAACAGACTGGTTATGGTGCAGAATTAAGCGGTATTCTTTATCAATTGATCAGTCGATTACAAAGAGAACAATGGTTGAACCAACGTGGCGGAATTTTTATCCTGTACGCAGATCAGTTAAAAATGGAAGAGCGAAATTTATTGCAAACCGCTTCTCGATTCATTGTTAAAGGAGAGCATGGATCGCTTTCCAATCAGATACCAGAGTATTCAATACCGGTGTATCATTTGCCTGAATTTATTCCTTCCAAAACGATGGAAGAAACGAGTGAAAGAATTGATCAAAAACAACCAGACCGGTTAGAACACCTACAATTTTTTAACGGTTATGGTGGCTTTAGCAAAGATGGTCGAGAATATGTTATCGAGTTGCCTCCTGGTAAGTTTACCCCTGCGCCCTGGGTAAATGTGATTGGTTATCAAAACTTTGGTTTCATGGTCAGCGAAACCGGGAGCCAGAGTACCTGGGCAGAAAACAGTGGGGAGAATCGATTAACACCCTGGTCAAATGATCCCGTATCGGATCCAACCGGGGAAGTCCTATACCTGCGAGATGAAGAAACGGGGGCCGTGTGGACGCCGACCCCATTACCCGCTGGAACCGACAAACCTTATCGCATCAGACATGGGGCTGGGTACTCTATTTTTGAACATTCATCTCATGGTCTTCATCAACGTTTGACACTCTTTGCCAGCCCTGAAGACCCGGTAAAAATTATTCACCTGAGAGTAGAAAATTATTACCAGCATACCCGACGGATTACTGCATCACAATATATCGAATGGGTATTGGGAAAAACTCATGACTCCTCCATGCCATATATCATTCCTGAATATGAGGCAGCTACTGCCAGTTTGATGGCAACAAACCCTTTCAATACTGAATTTGGTGAACGAACTGCTTTTCTCATCGCCAGTAAACAGATCCATGGTTTGACCGCTGACCGAACTGAATTTATAGGACGAGGAGGAACCTTAGCATCTCCGTCTGGGTTGAAGCGCATAGGATTAGAATCTCGTCTTTCACCAGGTGAGGACCCATGCGCTGTTCTTCAGGTGCATCTTGATCTTCTTCCTGGGGAGGTTGAAGAAATATACTTTGTTCTGGGGCAGGGGAAAAATAAAAAGCATTCACTTAAGCTTGTCGAAAAATATCATGATCCTGCAAATGTGAATATCGCCCTTGATCAGGCAAAACAATACTGGAATCAATTGTTTGGTAAATTACAGGTACATACCCCAAACGCTGCCACCGACCTGATCCTTAATCAGTGGATGCTTTACCAAAGCCTTTCCTGTCGTATTTGGGGTCGCTCAGCATTTTATCAATCAAGCGGAGCTTATGGCTTTCGCGATCAACTTCAGGATATATTAGCATTTTTAACAATAAACCCAACAATTTCAAGAGAGCAGATATTGAATGCTGCACGCCACCAATTCGTGGAAGGCGATGTGCTGCATTGGTGGCATCCACCTTCCGGGCGGGGTGTGAGAACGCGTATCTCAGATGACCTGCTATGGCTTCCTTACGTCACAGCAAAATATGTTGAAATAACTGCTGATACAAGTATTTTACAGGAACAACTTCCATTTTTAGAAGGACAACCATTAAAAAAAGATGAGCATGAGCGCTATGGTGAGTATAAACAAACGAAAGAAATGTATTCATTACTTGAACATTGCCAACGGGCAATAGAAAAGGGAGCAACCCATGGACGACAAGGACTGCCATTAATTGGTTCTGGTGACTGGAATGATGGAATGAATCGGGTAGGAGAAAAGGGAAAGGGGGAAAGCGTATGGTTGGCATGGTTTTTGTGTGATGTTCTTGATAAGTTTTCAGCTTTGTGCGACAGGATAGGAGAGAAAGAATCGGCTGAAAATTACCGCAATCGTCTGAAAGAATATGCTACCTCAGTTGAGAAATTCTCCTGGGATGGTAATTGGTACCATCGCGCGTATTTCGATGATGGTACGCCATTGGGTTCTATTCTGGAACCTGAATGCCAGATCGATTCAATCGCTCAATCCTGGTCGGTTTTGAGTGGTGCTGGCAAGCCAGATCGCAGCAACCAGGCAATGCAATCGGTACTGCAACGGTTGGTTTACCCACAGGATCGACTATCTCTGCTATTTACCCCGCCATTTGATAAAACTGAGCATGATCCCGGTTATATTAAAGGGTATGTTCCAGGAATTCGCGAGAATGGGGGGCAGTATACACACGCAGCCACCTGGGTGGCCTGGGCTTTTGCAAATCTAAAGGATGGAAAACAGGCTGGTGAACTTTTCGATCTTCTCAACCCTATTTATATGTCCGACACCAAAGAAAAAGCGTCAAACTATCGAGTTGAACCTTATGTGATTTGTGCTGACATCTACAGTCAACCACCGCATCGTGGCAGAGGAGGTTGGACCTGGTATACCGGTTCTGCTGCCTGGATGTATCGACTCGGTTTGGAAGGCATTCTGGGTTTCAAGAAATCAGGCAACTTCCTGGAAATCGATCCCGTTATTCCACCCGATTGGGATGGATTTGAAATTCATTACCAATTTGGAGCAGCCAGTTATCATATTATCGTGACCAACCCTGATCATGTTAGCCACAATGTGAAAACCGCAAAACTGGATGGAAAAAATCTGGATATTATGACTATTTCTCTTGTGGATGACGGAGAGGAACATATATTTGAACTGACGATGGGTGATTCGGATTGACAAGCTTTTCCTGAGCTGATCATATCAATTCATAATTCAATGCTAGAATACAGAGAAAAAACAATACAATGAGGGATGATTGTTTCCCATTGCATTTTCGTTGTGGCAAAAACAGCACCGGCGGTTGGGGCAATGCTAATACAGGTGGCGTTTTTGGTCCAGCCATCAAGCGATTCGGCGATGAAGAAAGCCATGAAATAGCGCGCCAAATGTTTGAATGAGTATGGCAAAAAGCAGTACGGCTTTTTTTCCTGCCCACTTAAGTGTGGGTATGTACTGCAATATGATAAGTTGCCTAATAGAGACAAGGAGACGCATCGCCCTGAATACGAGACTTTCTGTTCATTCGTAGCATTGATCCTGAATGATGACTTGGATCTGCTCTTGCAGGTGAATGAATAACTTAACCGCGTGGGCATGGACAGCATTTCGGTAGGCACAACTGAGGGCATTGGGGCCAAGCTGGCAGATGGCACCTATCAAGTTAGCCAGCACTTCCCAGGTACAGAAGATTTTGCCATTCACACCAATGGCGCTGAGATGGGCATGAACGACCTGGTCTGACCAAAAGTTGGGGATTGTCCTTCGTGGCAGATCCAACACCCGGGCGGCTTACTACCTCCAATTATGATGTGGGACAACCGGGTACCCCGGATTTCTTCCGGCCCTTAATGCCAAAGATTGAAATGACTACAGATTCGTATCGCCAGGGGGAAGTCTCCGTCTGCTCAGTCAAACTGCATCAGGTAATGGAGAGCCTGGGATTGTGTATGATCTCTTACTTCTTCAGTGATTACCGCTATAATTTAAGCAAGCGGGTTTCTTAATTCCGCCAGAATCGGATCCTCCGGGAAGGGAGCCAGGAGACGATCCGGTTTAATTCAACCTGAAGGAATCTGACCTTTGACACTCGAAATTGCTCTGACCTTTGGCGTTTTGCTTTTGGCAATCATATTCTTTATTACTGAGATTCTGCGCCCCGACCTGGTGGCGTTGATCGTGCTGGTTTTGATGGTGGTCTTCGGGTTGGTATCGCCAGTGGATGCACTGGCAGGCTTCTCTAATCCAGCGGTGGTCGCTATCTGGGCCATGTTCATCCTTTCATCCGGCCTGGCACGCACCGGTGTGGCTTCGTATTTGGGGAACCTGGTCATGAGCGTGGCAGGTGAAACAGAACGACGCTTGTTGACTGTGCTAATGTCCAGTGCTGCGCTCCTCTCAGCGTTTATGAACAATATTGGCGTGGCAGCCATGTTTCTGCCGGTCACCAACGACATCGCCAGGAGGACCAAACGGGTGACATCCCGCCTTCTGATCCCGATAGCTTACGGATCCTTGCTGGGTGGCATGCTGGTATTGTTTGGCACTTCCTCCAACCTGGTCGTCAGTGGTTTAGTAGAAAACACCGGACTGCCGCCATTGGGAATTTTCGATTTTACTCCCATTGGTGTGGCAATTTTTCTGGTGGTTTTGATCTACATCAATTTTTTGGGTCACCGGTTATTACCCATGCGCCAATCTCCACAACCAGTCTCTCCCACACAGATGCCACCGGCTCAGGATTTGCAAAGTTTGTATGGTCTGGAAGAACGTCTGGCGATGTTGGTGCTGCCTGATGACACATTGCTGGCTGGCAAGACCCTGGCGGAGTCACGCATCAGCAAGGCGCTGGGATTAAATATTCTTTCGGTAAGGCGGAAAGATGGTAAACGTCTGGCTCCAGATGCCCATCTGGAATTGGAGGGTGGCGATCAGTTATTAGCATTGGGACGTTTGGACCAGATCGAAAGGATCATCCGTTCTCCCATGTTTACCATCGAGAGGGATGTGCCCACGATCTCACGATTAATTTCAGCGAATATTGGTCTGGCTGAAATCCACATCCCCGAGCATTCTGAATTTAAAGGCAAAACTCTGGTGAGTGCTGGTTTTCGCCAGAAATTTGGTGTGAACGTGCTGGCCAACCGGCGGCGTGATTTAATCCGGCGTACCAATTTACAAAATATGGAACTGGAAGCCGGCGATGTTTTGCTCATTGAAGGGCAACTGGACAAACTGGAAACCTTATCAGACCAACCTGGTTACCACCTTTTGAGTCTGAAAGAACTGCGTGATTATCATCTGGAGGATCGCCTCCTGTTCATTGATATTCCCGAAGGTTCCGCACTGGCCGGGCAGACACTGGCAGAAGCTAAACTGGGCTCCGCCTATAGCATTACCGTGCTGGATATCATCCGAGCCGGTCAAGAGTGGCTTTTTCCGGAACCAGACATGCGTCTGGAAGCAGGTGATCAGTTGATCGTTTCTGGTCATCCAACGGATATAGAAGTATTGAATGGATTACAAAAGATTCAAGTTGAAAAAGACGTAAAATTTAATCTACATGAAATGGAGAACGGCTCATTATCTTTCGTCGAGGTAATTCTCTCTCCATATACATCCCTGGTTGGCAAAACCCTCAAACAAATCCGATTCCGTGAGAAATATAATGTTTCTGTGCTGGCTATCTGGCATGGGGATCGTCCCTACCGTACCGGGTTGCAGGATTTACCTCTGCAATATGGGGATGCTTTCCTGTGTTATGGAACCCGTGAGGGATTTGAACTGCTTGCCAAAGAAAGAGATTATATCGTTCTGCGCCAGGATGTGCAGGAAAAACCACGTCTTAAGAAAGCCCCCATTGCCGGGTTGATCATGCTCGCGGTGGTGGGTGTGGTGATTGCAGGCTGGCTACCCATTTCTATTGCTGCGATTGCTGGTTCAGCGTTGATGGTTTTGACCCGTTGTTTGACAATGGAAGAAGCGCATAAATCTATTGATTGGAAATCGATTTTCCTGATCGCCGCCATGATGCCGCTTGGGTTTGCGATGCGGGATAGTGGAGCTGCTCAATTTCTCGCAGATATTGTGGTGCGGACTGCCGGCCCTTATGGAAACTTTGCCATCCTGGGTGGTTTGATGACACTGACCCTGCTGATCAATCCGTTCATCCCGGCTGTGGTGAATGCTGTCATCATGACACCGATTGGGTTGGCAACAGCAGCCAGCCTGGGAGTATCTCCCTATCCCTTCGTGATGGGGATTGCCTACATGGTAGCAGCCTGCTTCATGACACCGGTCTCGCACCCCGCCAACCTGCTGGTGATGAGCCCGGGTGGCTATCGCTTCACCGACTATCTCAAAAACGGCATCCCGATTGCCATCCTGGCACTGCTGGTCAGCCTGCTGTTGATCCCGCTGATTTTTCCGTTTTAATAATTGACCTTCCTAAAACTTATATTTTTCTTGATTTTCCTTTTTCGTCATCACCCCAAGTCCATGTGGATTCTTTATGTTTTATTTTTATTGGTCGGGAACGCATCCTTTCTCTTCCCTTAAATCTTACTCGATCAATAGGGCGGACAGAGAAATCTGGCAGCAGGTAATTTAGGTTTTCATGTAATTTCAATGCTTTTAAAACTCGTATAAAGGTGTCGAGAGAAACACCTTCACCGAGTTCTAATCGGCGAATCGTTCGAACATCAACACCAGCTTCCGCAGCTAAATGAGTCTGGGTAATATTTAATCCTAGACGACAGTTCTTCATTTGATTGCACAAATATTTTTCTATTTGTTCACTGGTTGCAAAGGAAATATCTAATTTGTTATTCATCAGAAACCCATTTTTTCTTTATTTTTGGCTTTTTTAACAGGCAATATATTGCATATTATAACAATTAATTTCCCTTAATGGGAAAAATATTACCGATTAAAGTCCAATATATTATTGTAAAATCGTTCTTACAAAAATTATCGAGTTGCATTGGATGATCATTTGCACAAACCATCAAACTACGAAAAATCTACTTTGAAATTGGTCATTGATTAATAAGAAACCTATAAATCCTGTAAGTACTCAGTATGTCCATAATTAATATTTGGCATATAAATAAATTCATCAAAAGACTTAACCCGTAATCCCATCGATATTACTGGAAATTATTATCTTATCAAACAATGATTGTGCTATCATCATCCGGATTTCGAAAAGACGATGTAAACGAATAAACCACATCATTCCAATAAACATTTCCATGATGGAGGATTTGGTGGATTGGGCGGTAGGGGTGAAGGATCGGAGAACGCATCCCGGGGTGGAAAATGGTGTCTATTCTCCGATCCTTCACCCCTTGTATCATGATATAGAAGTGCTATGCTAGAGAGTCAAGACACTGACCAGGTAAAGATGGGAGAATCTGTTTCG
>ENA-OSEO01000984-OSEO01000984.1-sediment-metagenome-genome-assembly--contig:-NODE-984-length-60073-cov-7.810904_pt1 | contig 60073 bp, 41 predicted proteins | sample MGYA00237883_ERZ534232 | MGnify/ENA metagenome assembly ERZ534232
ATGATTCAGCTTTATAAACTGCTCAGCCTTTTCAGTCATTTTATCAATTGAATATTCCCTTCCAATATAGTAATCAAAGTCTTCATCCTTTGTACCTCTAGGTGTTCTGTGCGCCCATATTAACGGATTATCCAATGAATCCGCCAAACCGTTTTCCATTAAATATTCCGGATAATAATTGTGGGCATGGTGCTGACCCAGGTAGCCGTAGAAATAATCAAATCCCTGTTTATTCGGATCTCCTGTATTGTTATGCATTCCGAGTCCCCACTTACCAATAGCTCCTGTAACATAACCTGCCTGCTGAAGCATATGCCCGGTAGTAAAAGTTCCTTCGGGCAAAGGCATCTGTCCGGTTTCAATCTCTGCCGGATTACTGGTTCCACCGTAGTTACTCCTTATATATGAATGGCCTGCATGCCGGCCGGTTAAAAGCATACACCTTGCCGGAGCACAAACAGGACAACTGGTATAAAACTGCGTAAACCTCACTCCTTCCCGGGCCAGACGGTCAATATTGGGGGTTCTGATCTTTTCCTGCCCGTAACAGCCTAACTCTCCGTAACCCATATCATCGGCATATATAAATATAATATTGGGTTGCTTTGATTGTCTCTGTGGCATTTCATTTCCGGGAGAAACAGACTGTCCTGATGTCACAGTCGCATAACATAATGGTAAAACTGTAAATAAAAATGTTTTTCTCATTCTTTAAAAATTTTTATTACTATTCAGTTATCTGAGATTTTCTTCTTTGGCTAACTTCCACCGCTTACTGATTATAAGTGTACTGTCGCCAGATAGCCCGCAAAAAAAATTATGGCAAATCCACCGAAATAACCTTATTATTCTCATTTTTCTGAGTCATTAATCCTGTTAACTCTTTAACATTTTCCCCTTCACCTATTTTAACCGAAAAACTTCCGCTTTCAAATAGTTTTGGCTGAACTGACTCCCCGTTAATTCTGTAAATCTGAGCAATGTCTCCTGTTCTCTCATTTCGCACCTGTATTAATTGACCGGGTCTGTTTATTTGTATTTCAGGAAGAATATTTTCAGCTCCATGGCCTAAATTGTCGAACTGGGAAATTGTAAGCGGCCAGCCCGGAAACTGATCCCTAACAGGATTAGGATTATCTACATCAGCATTAAAGCGCCAGGAATCTATGATTATACTACGTTCATCTTTATTAAAAGTGACCATTCCGAAACCCGATGCCCTTATTTGGGCATTATTATACCGGCTATCTCGGTCTTCAGTAATTTTTCCCGGATTTCCAATTGCATAGACATAGTTTTTATTTCCAAAAGCATCTGCATATTTACCTGTGTTGGGATAACCATGGTCAGGCCTGTCAATCACTTCAACACCAAGTTCATCAGGTAAAAACCACCGGACATAATAATTACATATGGCAGGTGTACAAAAACTCCAGCCCGCATCACGGTAATCCTCCAGTCCATATTGAACCAGCGATGAAATATGCTGATCACCGTTAATGTGAAATACCGCTGCTTTGCGCATCAGCTTTATTACCTTATCCCTTGGTGATTTTGGCCAACCCCCTGAATCAAGGTCACCATATAAATACTCTTCCAGTCCGCCATGATGAGTCGCAACATTTGCAAAAAGAGTCTGGGAAAGCAGGACTTTCATATCAACACCCTCCCAATCCGGTATCCAGTTATTAAGGAAATCCATCTGCCTCTCGCCGATCAGCTCTAACCCCGGTTTATCAAGAAAAGATAAATCCTTACGCGGCTCCTTCAAATGATCGGCACGGCCTTCCCATTCGGCCACGGCTGTCGGGCCGGTTTTAAATATCCTGTCGCTTATTATGGCAAAACTTATTCTTCCGTAAGTAAGACTGGTATACCAGACACTCATTCCTCTTTTTATAGGTGTGGGATCATACGGGTCAGGAAGCTGTCCGCAGTTAGTCCGGTTAACTACATTTACCATTTGCACAGACTGCTTAAAACCGGGACTGCTGCCGAGACGGGCATCAGCCGCCATATCTTCTCCACCTTCCCCCCAAAGATTACCATGGTATACATCGTGGTCGTCCGGGGTACAAATGGTCGGCCTGTCACGCATTAAATCCCTGAAAGCCCATCCAAACATATAATACTTGCCAAGATAATTCACTATTGATACATCAACGGGTTCCCTTTTAATAGGATAACCTCCGTTGGGCTCATAAATCTGATCTCCTGAAAAATAGAGCATATCCGGATTCAGCTTTGCCAGGTTTTCAACGAGGGGTGTATATGGATAACCTGAGGTAAACTGACAGGTCATACCTGCGAACTTTAATGGCCTGTCAACCGGGTCTTTTCTGATAGTACCCGAAAAATAACCCGGCATTTCTATACCGTCTCTGTCCTGTTCGATATACTCAATACGATAATCTGCATCTGCAGTTGAATTCCAGTCGGTCAACCTGAACACGGCGGTCCGTGAATCAGGCTCTATACTTTCAGTCGAAACTGTCTTCCAGGAGTCATCTTCCCTTACCTGAAAACTCAACTGCTTATTATCTGGCTCACTTACAGGCGGAAGAAAAGCCATCACCTTTAATGTATTGTTGCTCAGGGTATGCATCGCCCAAAGCACCGGACCAAAAGCATTTCCGGGCTGACTTATAACTTTGGATCCTGAAAGATGCAGTTGGTCAAAACTGAATTTAGAACTGCCTGGTTTTACATTTCCCCCGATTGCTATATTATTGGCAAGAGCTACCAGTCCCTGAATACCATCAATGCTGCAAGATAAACCTTCGGACGAATTTCCGTATTTGTCTCTGACTTTCATCTTGAGGGTATTGTTATCACCTGTAACGGTTAACGCAAACTCACTGAAATCAAATCCCACAGGCAGGTCAACCCTCTGATCTTTTAAAAAGGCAAAACCCTGAAGACTTACTCCTGCCGGAATCCCTTCTCCAAAATAACATGCAGCCCGCACATCCGGGTCCTCCTCGTCATGAAGCCCCAGTAAAAATCCGGCAGATCCGGGTTCATCACCCTTGTCAGTAAGACCTATTAATACTGACACCTTAAAATCTCCCGCATCGGTCTTTAAAAGGTGAGTGAGCAAATTTACCCTTGAGTGTGGCACCTCACCGGTACAATATAATTTCCCATCCTCAATTTTCCAGTCCTCCAGTGGAACAGACCAGAAGTCACGTCCCACCCAGATCCGGTCATTTATATTATCAAATGAAATCTCATATTCAACTTTCTTTGAACACGAGGTAATAACTAAAAGAAAAACTGCAACTATAGTTAAAAACTTCATCATCTCTATTTTATGAACGTAATTTTGTAGTACCTCCGCCCCTCTCAAGGTTTATATCCATACCTCTTGCATTTGTCTTCCATGATTTACATTTCTAATCATAAAGAAGCGACTGGTCAATAAAGTTCCATTCCTGAATATGAGCAGCGCGGTGAGCCTGTTTAAGTATCAGATCAAACTCTTGAATAAGCTCAGGATACTTATCAGCCACATCATTTGTCTCCCCTATGTCTTTGGAGAGGTTATATAACTCCCACGGTTTAACCGGATTTCTGTTAAGGTTTGTCCTCACAACTTTCCAGTCACCCATACGAATGGCAATCTGCCCTCCACCTCCGGGATATTCCCAGTAGATGTATTTTCTCTGTTCCTGTTTTCTGTCCTGTCCCATCATGCTGGGTAATATGCTAACTCCGTCATTTTCAGGACAGGGAATATTCAGAATATCAGCTATTGTCGACATCATATCATATTGAACGGAAGGAAAATCACTTATTGTACCGGACGGAATTTTTCCCGGCCATCTGGCAATAAACGGCACTCTGATACCTCCTTCATAAATACTCCCTTTAGCTTCTCTTAAAGGTCCCGTACTATTAAAAAATTCAATATCGACTCCGCAACAATTCTGAGGACCGTTATCACTTGAAAACATTATCACCGTATTTTCATCCAATCCCAGTCGTTTTATCAGATCCATAATTATTCCAACCTGCTTATCAAGGTATGTTACCATTGCAGCATAAGTAGCAAGTTGATATTTAGCTGATCCATAACCCCTGTCACCATAATACTCTCTGTCGGGAAACTTACCAATATACTCTTCTACCTCTTTTGGGGGAACCTGAAGTGATGCATGAGGAATAGTATAAGCCATGTAAAGATAAAAAGGACGATTATGATTCAGCTCAATGAACCGTTTGGCCTTTTCCGTCATTTTATCAATTGAGTACTCTTTACCAATATAGTAATCAAAATCGTCATCCTTAATATTATTGGCTGTCCTGTGTACATCAATATAAGGATTATCCAACTTATAAATCAATCCGTTCTCCCTGAGGTAAGTCGGATAATAATTATGCGCATGTACCTGATCCTGGTATCCAAAGAAATAGTCAAACCCCTGTTTATTCGGATCGCCCGTATTATTATGCATTCCAAGTCCCCATTTCCCTATGACACCGGTGGCATAACCCGCCTGTTGTAACATATGACCGATAGTGAATGTACCTTCAGGAAGAGGCATGGACCCCGTTTCCACCTCCCTTGGAAAGTTGACAGGCCTGTAATTACTTCTCACAAAAGAATGACCTCCGTGTCGGCCTGTCAATAACATACATCTGGCAGGAGCACAAACGGCACAACTTGAATAATGCTGAGTAAATCTGACTCCCTCCTCTGCCATTTTATCCAGATTAGGAGTCCTGATTTTTTTCTGTCCGTAACAACCTAGATCGCCATATCCCAGATCATCGGCATAGATATAGATGATGTTAGGATTTTTTGACATCCTTTGTGGAATTTCATGTCCGGGTGAAACAGACTGCCCTAATGCAAGTGACATTGAAAACGCAGGCAAAACAGTTAAAATCAATTTTTTTTGCATTATGATTTTTGACTTTATATTAATAACTTGATTAATTTGGGACAAACCATCATTTTCAGATGATTTGTCCCGAAATTTTTATATATAAATAGTTGACTGATTTTTAAGATTTTATAATTTTTTGTATTAATTATATCTCAATTTCAAACAACTAATATTCCGGATTCTGTTCAAGCGCCGGGTTTTCCTGAATTGTAATCTCATGAATGGGCCACAAGTAGTCTCTTGCAGGATTAAAAGAACGTACTTCAATAACTTCTCCCCTGTAGTTATATACTGGTCCGTTCATGACGTCTTCGGCAATGCGCCACCTACGGATATCCTGATAATAATGTCCTTCGCACACCATTTCAATATCCCTCTCATGCCTGATCACATCTCTCATTTGATCTTTGTCCAATCCGTCCGGTATATGAGGCATATCAGCACGATCGCGAATTTCATTCAAAGCATCATAAATTGATTGATCAGGTCCGGTAGCCTCATTTTTAGCCTCTGCATACATCAGAAGGACATCTGCATACCTTAAAATAATAAAGTTCAGATAAGAGCGGTTTAATAGAACCAATGGCTTGGCAATTTCATCTTCATATACCGTCCATTTTTTAAATCCATATCCTGTATAAAAGTATTTTTCATACTTGGCTGTTTCACCTTTCCAGATATAACCAGGTATGATACAAGTTTTATGTAAACGCGGATCCCTGTCCTCAAAAGGATATTCCGGATCATAAAGGGGAGATTCATCAATCGGTAACCCGTCAATCATCAGATATCGGTCCAGTAACCTTGGAGTTGGAGAAAGACTAATCTTTACATCCATCATATCATCGAAATCATGGTTCCTGTCAGGATCACTAAACTGGATATCAAATATCACTTCTTCATTATTCTCATTTTCAGCCATAAAAAGACCCCTGTAATCCGGAAACAAATCATATACATTAAGATCCATTACCTGTTTTGCAGCGGTAGCAGCCTCTGACCACCTTTCCTCATACAACAATACTCTTGCCTTAATACCTAAAGCTGCACCTTTTGTGGCACGCCCATTTTCTTTACTTGGATAAGTATTCGGAAGAACAGAAGCAGCATCATTCAAATCAGTTAATATCTGTTCAACAACTTTTTCCTTACTGTCGCGTGGTAAATTACTATGTTTTTCAAAATCAGGAGCCTCCAAAATTAATGGAACACCCCCGTAAAAATTGATAAGTTGGGTATAATAATAAGCCCTCAAAAACTTGGCTTCTCCTTTATATCTCTCCTTAAGTGATGTATTATCTATTTTTGCTTCATCGATATTAGCCAGAAAATAATTGGCACGCCCTATCCCTTCATAACATGCATTCCATCTGTTAAGAAACCAACTGAAATTTCCGGGATTATGTGCTCCGATATCAAGAGGAACACCAAAACCCGTTCCTCCCTTTACGCTGGGTGTGATAGCATCCAATCCCATGGCATAACGATGAAACTGGCTGTTATACAAAGTTTCATAAATACCGTTAAGTGTAGAGGTTATCTGACCCTCACTTTGCCACCAGTTTCCTTCATTGTATGTATCTGTGGATACAGTGTCCAGAAAATCTTCACTGCAGGAATATAAAAATCCGTTTAGCAGTGTTATTGCTATTATATATATTATCTTTTTCATAATCTTAGATTTAAATAGTTAAAATTTCAGATTAAAACCTGCAGTGATCATCTTTGTATTAGGATAATCTGCCGCTCTTTCATCCGTAATATCCTTTTCGGGATCGGCCAGTTCATAAGGTGTGAATGTCAAAAGGTTCTGACCATTAATATACAATTTAAGATTACTGATATTTAATGTTCTTAGTAATCCAAACTGATCCGGAGTCAAATTATAAGACAACTGCACATTCTTCAACCTTAAATAAGATAGATCCTGCAACCAAAATGTTGAATTTTTGGAATTCAACTGGCTTCCTCTCCTGTATAGGGTAGGCCTCGGATATTTTGCATCCCGGTTTTCCGGTGTCCATTGATTTCCGAAATGTATTTTGCTTATACCAGCACCGTTGAATAAGGGAAATGCAATGTTATGCCAGGGATAAGCATCAATCCCGTATACTCCCTGCCAGAATGAGGTCAGGCTAATATTTTTATATCCCATATCCAGATTAAATCCATATGTTGCTTTTGGTATTGATCGCCCCTTAACACTCATGTCCTGGATGTCAATTACTTCATCACCATTAAGATCGCGATATTTGATATCGCCGGGTTGTGTTTTTGAATGTTGGAAGGCATGACTATCTATCTCTTCCTGGCTCTGGAATATTCCTATTGCTTCATACAAATACCATGAATTAACAGGATATCCTTCTTTTATCACGCTTACATTTCCGAACATATTGGTATCGTATTGAATATCACCGGCGAGATATGTAACTTTATTATCCACAAATCCGACATTACCTCCCACATTATAGTTGAAATCCCTGATTATGCCCCTGTAAGAAGCAGCTATTTCCAATCCTTTATTTTTCATACTGTATAGATTGGTAATCGGACCGTTCAGATTCCCCACCTGGGCGGGTATATTTATCCTGGCAAGTATATCCGTTGTTGATTTATCAAAAACATCAAATTGTAATACAAGACGATTTCCTAAAAACCCGAAGTCAAGACCGATATTTGTCATAGTTGTTGTTTCCCATGTGATATTGGGATCGGAAAGAGTAGTAATTGCACTTCCTGAGAGCAAAGTGCCGTTCCGGACAATATTCTGATTTGTATTTACATTGCTCAGATAGCTGTAAAGAGAAATGCTCTGGTTCCCCAATTGTCCCCATGAACCACGTAATTTGAGATTATAAATCCAGGGTAACGCTTCCATAAAAGGTTCATTCTGTATATTCCAGGCACCTGAAACGGAAGGGAAGAATCCCCAGCGGTTACCCTTGGCAAATCTTGAAGACCCGTCATATCTGAAATTGAATTCAAGAAGATATTTGTCGGAATAATTATAGCTTGCCCTTCCAAAATATGACATAAGTTTTGATTCGTTGGAAGTTCCTCCCACATCCTTATTTGATGTACCTGAATTTATTTCAGTAAGCTCATTTCCCAGGAAACCTTCAATATACGCATTCAGATTATTATTATAGAAAGATTCCATACTGAAACCAAAAAGTGCGCTTATATTATGATTATCTAAAATATTTTTTGTCCAGTTTAATGTCTGAAAAAAATTAATATCCCTGCTTTTATTATCGGTACGATCAACACTCCTGGTGGGAGGATCAAACCTCAATAATTTGGGTACATCAGGTTCTTTCGGATTATAAATATAAATTTCCGGAATCCAGCGATGATAATTTCTTGTATAATTAGTAGTTGCAAAATTTGCCTTATAGGTGAGATCAAATGGTAATTTATATTCTGCAAAAAGATTGATCATCGCCCTTTCTGTTTTGTTATTCATCCATGATTCCCTGGCAATTGCAACAGGATGACGAAATACATTATGTCCCATGGTTACCAGCCATGTATCCCCATAGCGTCCGTCCGTAAGAATATTAGGGTGTATTGGAAGAGCACGCCCTATCGGCCCTCCGCTCATCATTTCAGAACCTTCACGCGACGGCTCGTCAATGTTCCAGAAAGATGCATTAATAATAGCTCCGAATTCCAGCTTTGGCGATACTTTATACGTTGTATTCGAATTCAGCGAATATCTTTTTGCACCTGTTCCCATCATTATACCTTCCTGATTCAAGTAACCGACTGAAAGAGCGTAAGTTGCTATGTTACTTCCTCCTGATACACGTAAATTATGCTCATGGATGAGCGCAGTTGAGAACATTATATCATACCAGTCTGTATTTGGATAAATATCAGGATCTGTACCATTGCGGTATTCTTCAATAACTTCTTCTCCATATATCGGAGGCTGTCCTTCATATATGGCAGCTTCATCCCTGGCCATCATATAATCGACGGAGTTCGTTACCATATCAGGCAGAACTGTAGCTGTTTGAGCTCCTATGTAACTGTGCAATTCAACGGTCATCTTTTCTCCCAATCGTCCTCCCTTGGTAGTGATAAGAATGACTCCGTTAGCTGCCCTGTTCCCGTAAATTGCTGCAGAAGCAGCATCTTTTAGTATGGATATAGATTCTATATCCTGCGGATTTACATCCTGAATTGAATAAGGAACACCATCCACCAATACCAGTGGGTTGTTATTATTTAATGTCCCGATACCTCTAATTCTGATAGTTCCCTGATCCCTGCCAGGCTGACCGCCGTCCTCCTGGTTTACATAAAGACCCAGTGATCCCTGGAGAGCCTGGGAAGCACTGGTAATAGGCCGGCTTTCAAGAAATTCATTGTCAACAGTTGCAACTGATCCGGTCAGTGTGGCTTTACGTTGAGTACCATAACCAATTGCAACTACTTCATCCAGTCCGATAGTCTCTTCCTCCAGCACTACAGTAAATGTTGTCCGGCCTGCTACAGGAACATCCTGAGATCTCATCCCCACAAAAGAAAAATGAAGTACTTCTGCATTAGCCGGAATGTTGAGAGAGAATCCACCATCTGAATTAGTAACAGTACCAATTGTGGTGCCTGTAACTACAACTGTAACACCCGGCAATGGCTGCCCATCTGAATCAGTCACTATTCCGGATACAGTTCTTTGCTGAGCAAAGACATTCATTGAAAAAATTAACTGAATGCTAAACAGAATAGCAACAAAAATCCAGGTTATCTTACCCGGAATGCCATAAATGATTTTAAGCTTTTCTTTGGAATTTTTCATAGAGTTAGGATTTTAAAGTGATTAAATATTAACAATAAAGACCCATATTTCAGATCTTTAGCCTTAATTAATATCCTTAGTTAGTTTTAATAAATTACCTTAAATAGCTTTTAAAAAAACCAAAGTAGTAATTTTTTTATCAAAAAAAAATTAATTATCAACATTTTTTTCTGATTCTCAAAATACCGACTATAAAAATTCAAAATATAATTTGCCTTCAGATTTTTATAATCTTAATAAATATAAAAAGCATCCCCGCTAAAGTGAGGACGCTCATAAAAAAAAGACTCTCAATATCCTGATTAAATCAACGGTACTATGCAATTGCTGCTTTAGCAACCCTTAAGGCATTACCGCCGAGAATTTTTTGTATATCACTGTCGGAGTAACCCATCTGAACCATGCCGACAGTAAAAAGCGGCCAGTTAGTCCATACCATGCTCTGACCCATTTCGGGAGTTTCATCAAAAGGCTCATCAGGCCAGATAGCAGCGAACCTTGTGCGCGTAGAAGGTGCCGGTTTTTTTGCCAGTTTTGCAATTATCTTATTCTCCTCACCACTGAATTGTGAGTGGTAACCAACATCAGCACCAATTGCAACATGATCAACACCGAATTTTTTTGCGACATAATCTATATGTTTCATCATTGCGGCAATATCCCCTGTTCCTCCAAGATAGCGGGGAATACAGCAAATGCCAATATAGCCTCCCGTGTCAACTATCGCTTTAATAACATGATCCGGTTTTGATCTTACAACTTCATTAAGCGAGGCAACTGAACTATGACTGGCAACCATGGGTTTATCTGAATATATAGCAGCGTCATAACTTGTCTGCCATCCCGAGTGAGCACAATCAACAATTATTCCGACCCTGTTCATCTCTTTGACAACAGCGCGCCCAAAATCACTCAGGCCCCCATCTGTGGGCTCTCCACAACCATCTCCAATCACATTGCGTCGATTATAGGTTAAATGGAGCATACGTATCCCCAATTGAAAGAACATCTTAATATATCTTAATTCCTCTTCTACGGTAACCCAATCCTGTGCCAACGGAACACCATTGCCGGTAAAATAGAGTGCCTTTTTATTATCTTTTTTGGCCTGAATTATATCTTCAGGAGTTACAGCTTTGATAATAAAATCCCTGAGCATATCAGTCGTATAGGTAAAATGTGCCAGTCGTTTTATTAGCTTATAAATTGCATTGCATGAATATGCAGCATTCTGGAATACACATGTTACCCCGGATGCATTCCATGCATTTTTGAACTCCTTCCTCTCCCTTTCGTTGTCAACAAACCGGCTTTGAGCCATATCTTCCCTCAAATCAGACAACTCAAGTGCAGAGGCATTATTATTAATGGCTTCAGCGATAACGGCGCCATCAACTGCAGCACTTGGCATGAACCCATAGGCATCAAAAACAACAGAATTTCGATGGAGTTCCAATCCGTGCTCCAACTGAGCTTTTGTAGGTTTAAGTATTTTAAGGCCGGTCTCATAGGCATTTCTCATCTGCTCTGTCAATACATATGAATCATCTGGTGGCTTCATTAATTCGCCAAGACTGCTTCCTCCTAAACTAAAAGAAGGAAGAACTGTTAATCCCAGTGATGTACCCAGGAACTGGCTCCTTGACATTTTATTCTTGTTCATGATTTATATAATTTTTGGTTATTAGTCAGTGTAACTATCAAAATCATAATTCAAAATGAATTAACTGATGTTTTACATGCAAAGCACTAAACACAGAAATGTTATTCAGGTAATGAATAACAGCATAATGTATTATTATCTGTATCATAAATAATATAACACAAGCGCAAATATAACTGCCTGCGCACCTCAATAATATTTAACTACGTCAGTTTACTTTACTGTAAAAGTTTTAACAATCAGATCTGCCCGTGCATCTCCTTCTGATGTCACAATACTCCAGGCACCTGATTTTTTCAAAGCTTTATAAGTTACCGAGACAGCCTGTCCGGTCTGTTCAATGTCAATATTCCCGGCAATGTTTTTATCTCCTGCCAATGGATTAATTACTAAAACTTTTCGCGGACATAATGATTGGTAAATCTGGGTCATATCGAATTTTTCAAGGATTCCGGGCAAAATAATCTCATGATTGTAAGCCGGTATATCTTCCCTGACTACACTTTCAAAGGATATTAAAGGTTGCTCAAGTACAAATCCTGAAATATCATCAGATAATACCCCGGCAAATGATCCATAAAGCGCACATATACCCGTACCCCACAATTTAATCTCTTCAGCTCCGACATCTGAATCCTTTAACCAGTTTACAATTGTCAATATGTCTTTAACTCTTTGTCCGAAAATAGGTCTGCCTGCAAGAAAATCCCAAAACCTGCCTGCCATATCAGGTGACGTTTCGCCAATACCGCGCAGATCAACCGCGCAAATTGAGTAACCTTTGTTTATCAGGTCAGCAACTATATCACTGTCATATTTCAGGGAATTTTTACCTTTTTCATTTATATAAAAAATATATTTCCCTGTATTGTTATTCCCTGACGGTTCAATTAAAACACCGGGCAATACTATTCCTGTCTCGGGATTCAAAACAAATTTTCTGAGCTTAACACCGCCCGTGTTTTGTTCATCCTGAAAATCAACTGCAGTATTAACATGATTAAAATCAGTGTGCAATATTTCTTTGACAAGCGGCTTCAATTCAGTTTTAAGCCTCTCTAATCCTTTAGAATTTTTTACTGCTTCCCACTCCGCTTTATTGGCATTAAAATAATCCAGAACAAGATCATGATCACTGCGGCTGTCAGGTTCATTATAAACACTTCCTCCTTCAGCGGCATACAGGTCATCTTCTTTTTCAATAATTGCATCTTCCTCCCATAAATCCGAGGCATCATTCCCTGTCCATCTTAACATCCAGGAGTAGGTCATCTCCCGCTGTTCCTGGTTATAATCATGGGCTGCCCTGACCATAGATGTGGTAAACTTTTCTGGCACCCCGTAAACAGAATATAATTTATACAGCCAGTTACTCAAATTCCATACACCACGTGGTGGATTCAGATTATCATCAGTAGTAGTATTAAGCATCAGAGGTTTGGGAGCCTGGGTAAATAAAAGATCTCCCCTGGGATCAATCTTACTCTCAAATGCTCCGAAAAATACCTGCTCATGATCAGTACCTAAATTAGCATGAACACGGTATGACCAGGTATTGGGATTACATGCAGGAACTGCAACAGCAATCCGGTTATCCAATGGCAATATATAAGTTGTCATCATTCCACCTCCTGAGCTTCCTGTCATGCAAATCTTCCCCGGATCTACCTCAGGTCTGCCGACAAGATAATCAATAGCCCGTATTGCATCCCAGACCATGATGTTGAAAACATGAGTGCCGCTTATAAAAGCCTGTATACCTATTATCCTGTGAGCATTTCCAGGGGCACTGTCCCAGCCCTCATACTGCTTTACAACTCTTTCACCTTGTCCCAACTGATCGATGGTAAAGACAACAAAACCGTTTTTTGCCTGGGCAATACTCATCCTCTGATATCGCTCATTTGCTTTCCCGTTGGCTGCATGACCAATAACATTAAGATGTGCAGGTCTGCGCCGTGAAATCTCTTTTGGCAGATATAAATTACCACTGACATAATAATCCGGCCGGCTTTCATAAATGATATTCTCAATAATATAGTCACCCTTGTCGATCCGTTTTGTAACCCGTGCATTTAAAGGTGTACGTTCAGGTAACGGGCCTGTCCATGCTATTACGGAATCTCTTATTGTACTAATCCATTCATCCCAGTCACTCTCCGTCTTAAAGGTTGACAAGATAGATTCCCTTTCAGCAAACTGTCTGTCAACAATGCCGGTTAGATAACTTCTCATCATGGTATCAGCAGGTTCATCCAAAACCGTCAGATCATTTTCTGTTATTTTGATTTGTCCGTAAACAGAACTGCTGACTAACAAACAAATAATTAAAAGTCTAAGTAAGGATTTCATTTGATTAAAATTAATTATTTTCAAAGGTATCATATGGAACTTGCATATGTTTTAATCATTCTCTTGTATGCCTTCGCACTGATGTGCTACGGCATACAGGTGTGATTATACAACCATGCTCGTTTCATATGATTAGTATAAGGATATATTATCTTCTCTCTCAGGGACATTATTCTCTTTCAGTCTCCTCTGAAACTCCTCACGACTCTCTCCCGGACTTGGCCACACATCACTGGGAACATGCGACTCTTTCATTATCTTTTCAATCTTTTCGACCAGTTCACGGTTTTCTCCGCTCAGATCTGTCATTTGCTGAGGATCAGATTCCAGGTCAAATAACTCAACCTTTTCACCACTGGCCTTATGTCCATACCATTTGCCAATCCTCACAGCCTGATTCTGCTGAAATTCCCAGTACAGATATTCATGTTCTTTTACCTCACCTTCTCCGGTCAGTACAGGCAATATTGATATCCCGTCTGTACTCTCCGGTGGTTCAATACCGATAATATCAGCAACCGTAGGCATAAAATCCCAAAACGCCCAAATATGGTCACTCACCTGACCCGGAGCAATCTTCCCCGGCCATCTTACCATCGCAGGTACACGAAATGACCCGTCCCATGAACCACCCTTTACTCCTCTTACCGGTGGAGCATGATTGAAAAACTCACTAAGTGTAGGACCTTCTTTTTCCTTTAGATATCTGCCTTCATATCCCTGGCTTGATAAACCGTTATCAGCTGCGAAAAATATTATCGTATTCTCATCGAGCCCCAGTTCATCCAATAATGCGAATAACTTCCCCACTTCATTATCCATTCGCGTAACCATGGCCGCCCACTCTTTATGCTGAATTGGCCATTCCTCATCCCCGTATTCACCAAGATCGGGAACAATTAGCGGACCGTGAGGAGTAGTGTATGCAAGGTATAGAAAAAAAGGATTATCCTTGTTATTTCTCACAAATTCAAGTGATTTCTCGCAATAAGCATCGAATGAGTAAGTGGTTTTGAATGGGTCTCCTTCTATACCGTTAGGAATACACTTTCCGTTTTCATCATAGAAACTGGCTTTAGAATAGTTCTCAAGCTTATAGTGGAATTTATTTTCAGGGAAGTACACTCTCTCTTTATTATGATACAAAAACTCAGGGTAGTAAGTATGTGCATGCTGCTGGTTGAGGTACCCGAAAAATTCGTCAAATCCCATGTTATGAGGAATTCCGGGCTGATTATAACAGGCAAGACCCCACTTACCAAATAATCCTGTTTTATACCCTTTCTCTTTTAACAACATAGCAACGGTATAATCACCATCCTGAAGTGATTCCCTGTAGCGCTCATACCCGTTGCCTCTGACGCGGGCGTGTCCCTGGTGTTTACCTTCCATAAGTGACGAACGTGACGGAGCGCATACAGCACAACCCGCATAAGCATTGGTAAATCTTATTCCCTCGGTGGCAATCCTGTCAATGTTAGGTGTCTTGATCTTCTGCTGCCCGTAGCATCCCAGGTCACCCCAGCTCAGATCATCACTTAAGATAAAAATAATGTTGGGATCTTTGGGTGCTTCTTCCTGTGGTGTGCTTACACAACTTACTGAAAATAAGCAAACAGCTGATAATAATCCGGTACTTAATTTTTGCATAAGATTGGTATTAAACTGGAAGTATGCAACTATGCTGTATTATCGTCCTGACTGTAAACACATTTGCATACTTCACAGTTATCATTAAAATTGTTCTAAAAGTAACTAAAAAACATTCAGATATATAATCCCCGACAATGAGAATGATATTAATCTGAAATACTAATTTAGTATCCGGGATTTTGTTCCAACACAGGATTTTCCTGGATTGTAACCTCATGAAGAGGCCATAAATAATCACGGGCAGGATTAAAAGAACGTGTCTGTACCACATCGCCTTCAATATTCAACGCATTGGCATTCATAACCACTTCTGCGGTTCTCCATCTCCTGATATCGTGATAGTACCTTCCCTCCATCACCAGTTCAATTCTCCGTTCATGCCTGATAACTTCTCTCATCTGTTCCTTAGTTAAACCTTCTGGGACATCAGGCATATCTGCACGAGCACGAATTTCGTTTATAGCTTCATATACACTATCATCAGGACCGCCATCCTCATTTTTAGCCTCAGCATACATTAGGAGAACATCTGCATATCGCAAAATAATATAATTTATATCATTTGTACCGGGAGAAGAGCTGGAGGCAGCTACATTATCCTTAAAGCTGGTATATTTCTTAAATCCAAATCCTGTACTAAAATATTTTGATCTTACTGCGGGCTTGCCCATAAACATATAACCAGGTATTACACAGGTTTGATGCATTCTGGGGTCTCTGTTTTCATAAGGATTCTCAGGATCATATAACGGCGATTCATCCATTGGAAGACCGTCTTTCATCAGGTAACTGTTAATCATATCCAGGGTTGGTGCGGCATTGATTTGGATCTCCAGGTATACATCATAACTATGGGCATATTCAGGCACCAGATACTGTACATCGAAAATAATTTCTGAATTATTCTCGTTTTCAACCATGAATAATCCCCTGTAATCAGGGAAAAGGCTATACTTATTAAGATCCATAACCTGCTTTGCTGCGTTTACAGCATCTGCCCATCTGCTTTCGTACAATAAAATTCTTGCTTTAAGAGCCAGTGCGGCACCTTTGGTTGCACGTCCAATATTTGAACCTGTATATGAAACAGGCAATAATGAAACAGCCTCATCAAGATCCTGCAAAACCTGATTTATTACCTCCTGTCTCGTATTACGCGGCAAATCACTATGCTCGGCAAAATCAGGCGATTCCAGAATTAATGGAACTCCGCCAAAATAATTAACCAGTGTTGAATAGTAAAAGGCTCTCAGAAAATGAGCTTCGCCTTTTATTCTGTCAGAAAGAGTCTGACTCAGTTCTACCCTGTCAATATTGTCCAGGACATTATTGGTCCTGCCTATACCCTGATAGCAAATATCCCATTTATTTCTGAAACTGGCCACATTCCCGGGATTATGAGCTCCGGTTGCCAATACAACATCCCCACCATGACTGTATGAATTAGGCGTATAATTGTCCTCCATCAACTGTTCATATTGAGAAATCTGAGCATTCCGCATAACAGAATAACAACCATTAATTGACGAGATTGCCTGATTTTCGGTTTGCCACCAGTTAGCTTCATTATATGAATCAGTAGAAACTGTATCTAAATAACTTTCATTACATGAATATAATTGGAATATAAACAATAATGATATTCCTATATAAATTAACTTTTTCATTTTATTACCTGTTTTTTATTGTTAAAAAGTTACATTTAATCCCAACGTTAAAACCTTCGAATTAGGATAATCCCCAATATTCTGTTTAAGAATATCTTTCTCCGGATCGGTGAGTTTATATTTAGAGAATGTCAGGTAATTCTGAGCATTAACATAAACTCTTACCCTGCTGATGTCAGCTTTCGACAGTAACTCTGATTTTACAGTATAACCAAGCTGAACATTTTTCAATCTTAAATAGGAGGCATCTTTTAACCAGAATGTTGAATTCTTTGAATTGATCTGGCTTCCCCTTGCCGGTAAAAATAACCGGGGGTATTTTGCATCCTTATTATCTGGTGTCCAGCTATTTTCAAACTGATCCTTGGTAATACCGGCACCATTATACAATCCAAATCCATAGTTATGCCACGGGTATACATCAATATCATATACTCCCTGGAAAAAAGCGCTGAAATCAAATCCTTTATAATCAGCTTCCAAATTAAAGCCATATGTAAATTTCGGAATAGATCTTCCCATAACTCTCATATCATCTATGTCAATTTTTCCATCGTCATTAACATCACGGTATTTAATATCTCCGGGTGCGGTTTTTGCATGTTGAAAAGCATGACTGTCAATTTCTTCCTGTGACTGAAATATTCCTAAGGCTTCATACAGATACCAGGAACTAACAGGGTATCCTTCTTTAATTACACTGATATTACCATAGCGGTTGGTTGTATATTGCTCATCTCCTGCCAAATAATCTACTACATTGTCAACAAATGCAATATTTCCGCCAACTCTGTAATTAACATCTCCCACAGAATTCAGGTGAGTTACGTTAATCTCAAAACCTTTGTTGGACATACTGTAAAGATTAGTTATCGGGCCTGTAAGATTACCTACCTGTCCGGGTACATTGATCCGTGCAAGAATGTCTGTGGTCTTTTTATCAAATGCATCAACAATAATTTGCAGTTTGTTACTCCACAATGTCAGATCAAGTCCTATGTTTGTAAGAGTAGTTTTTTCCCAACTGATATTTGGATCAGCCAAAGTTGTCACAGCACTTCCAGGTACAATAGTTTTATTAAAAGTACCGCCCTGGTTAATATTAATATTGCTTACAAAGCTATACAGCGATATATTCTGATTACCAAGTTGGCCCCATGATGCACGTAATTTTAAATCAGATATCGCATCTAAGTTCTGAATCCAGGGCTCTTCACTGATACGCCATGCCGCTGATACTGACGGGAAAAATCCCCACCGGTGACCTTCGGCAAAGCGTGATGAACCATCATAACGGAAGTTAAACTCAAGAAGATATTTATCCAAATAACCATAATTTGCACGGCCAAAATAAGACATTAGCTTTGATTCGGATGAAGTTCCTCCCAAATCTTTATTTATTGTGCCGGCATTCAATTCAGTAAGTTCATTTCCCAGGAAACCTTCAACATATGCATTAAAATTTGATCTGTAGAATGATTCTCTGCTAAAGCCTAACAACAGGTTGACATTATGTTGTTCAGAATTATCTCTCCAATCCCAGTTAAGCGTTTGAAAAAAACTAATATCAATATTATTGTTATTAGTACGTTGTACACTCCTGTTTGGAGGATCAAATCTTAACTTTTTTGGAACATCCGGTTGTTTCGGATTGAAAATATAAGTCTCAGGTATAAAGCGATGGTTGTATATGTCATAATTATTGATGGCATAGGTTGCTTTATACTTAATATCGAAAGGCAGTGTATATTCACCAAAAAGATTGATCATGGCCCTCTTACTTTGATTCCTGTTTGAGGACTCATTTGCAATAGCCACAGGATTCCTGAATAAATTATGCCCGGGAGTCACAAGCCATGTATCTCCATATCTTCCATCCGACAAAATAGCAGGATGAATAGGAAGCGGACGGTTAACACCGGTCAGTACAAAATCATCAATACTTACAGAAGGCTGGTTACGATCCCAGTATGAACCATTTACAATTGCACCAAACTGCAATTTGTCAGAATATTTATATACTACATTAGAATTCAGAGAATATCTCTTTGCATCAGTTGCTATCAGTATGCCCTCCTGATTCAGATATCCAAGGGACAGAGAATAGGTAACAGAAGAGGTTCCTCCTGACAATCTTACATTATGTTCATTCATTGGCGCTACAGAAAACAACTCTGCATGCCAATCGGTATTAGGATATAAATCCGGATCAGTGCCGGTTCTGAATTCTTCTAACTGCGCATCAGAATATGGCTTAGGCTGACCTTCATTAGTATAAGCTGTATTCATGGCTGTCATGAAGTCCACAGAATTTGTTACAGCATCAGGTAGATAGGTAGCCTCCTGCCAGCCATAATAACCGTTATACTCAACAGTCATTTTGCCTTCTTTACCTTTCTTAGTGGTAACAAGAATTACCCCGTTTGCAGCCCTGTTTCCATATATTGCCGCAGATGCTGCATCCTTCAGTACAGATATGCTTTCCACATCATTTGGATTTACATCCCTGAGGTTGTATTCAATACCGTCAACAAGTACCAGCGGATTATTGTCGTTCAATGTACCAACACCCCTTATCCGGATTGTGGCATTATCATTTCCGGGCTGTCCGCCTTCCTGATTTACATAAATACCATTTATTCCCTGCAATGCCTGGCTCGTATTAGTCAATGGCCTGCTCTCAAGAAATTCAGATTCAACACTTGCAACGGAACCTGTCAAAGTAGCTTTTCGCTGCACCCCGTAACCAACAGCAACAACCTCATCAAGTCCGATTGTCTCCTCCTCCATTACAACAGTAAATGTTGTCCTTCCCTCAATTGGAATTTCCTGGGATCTCATTCCCACAAAAGAGAATTGCAGAGTTTGCGCATTGGCTGGAATACTCAGAGAAAATTCTCCTTCAGGTGTAGTAACTGTTCCGATAGTTGTTCCCGTAACGATAACCGTCACTCCCGGCAGGGGTTGTCCGCTTGCGTCTGTGACCAACCCGCTAACAGTCCTTTGTTGAAAAGAAACCGATGAAGCGTTATTACCAACCTTTTCGGTCAAAATAATTTGCCGGTTTGAACGAACTTCAAAATCGACTTCAGCTTTTTCACAAACCGATTTTAAAACTTCTTCAAAATCAGCATTTGTAAATTCTATTGAGTACTCTTTTTCAGTATCTAAAATTCCATCTTTGTACAAAAAGATGAAATCAGTCTGATCTTCAATAGCTTCAAGAACTTGCTGAATATTTGCTTTTTCAAAATTCAGCGATACTTTCACCTGTGAATAACTATTTCCAAAGGATAGTATCACAAGCATGGTAAAGATAATAGTTAGTTTCATTTTCTTTAAACCTAATTTAAGTTTGTCGCTTTCTCCTTGTAAAAGAGACCAATCTCGTTTTTTTTTCATACTTTTAAAATGTTAAGTTTCACAAAAAATTTAGCATTATTTAACCGGTAAGGTGCTGCAACACCCTGCCGGTTTTTATTTATTTATCTCATAAAAATTTTCTCCTTTTTTCCTTATACTTACAGAAGCAGCATAGGCAAGGTTTTCCAGAATATCTTCCCTGTTTTCAGACAAGCCCAGTTTCCCCGTAATTTTTATGGTGCCAAGAAACGGGTCTTTATAAACAAACCGAATATTGTAAAACCTTTCGAGCTTTTTAACAACACGACTTAAATCAGTGCTTTCAAATTTTAGCATCCCCTCTCTCCACAATACATAATTTTCAGTATCAACTGACCTGATTTTTGTTGTACGGTCTGTTTTGCTAAATGCTGCAAGTTGTCCGGGAATTAATTCAACCGTCTCTGAAAAGAGTCTTGAATTGGGTTGTTCAAGCCTCACTTTCCCGTAAGTCAGAACTGTTTCTATAATTTTATCTGTTGGATAGGCTGATACATTAAAACTTGTTCCCAATACTTTTACCCTTAGATCTGTTGTTTGTACTATAAATAGTTGATCATCATTATGTTCAACTTCAAAAAAAGCTTCGCCTACAAGAAAAACTTCACGAACTTTCCCTGTAAAATACTCGGGATATACCAACCGACTGCCGGCATTAAGAAAAATTTTAGTGCCGTCAGATAAAGTCACTTCAGATGTTTTTCCATATGGGATTATAAGCTGATTAAGCTTCGGAGAACCTTCGGAATCGGTCTGTGAAGACTCTATAACACCATTGTTAATTATAACATTACCATCTGTGCGGTGCTCAATAACAGACTTTTTTTCATCAAGTAAAATGCTTGCACCGTCAGGTCTTATAAGTTTAGCTTCATCAGAATTAGCGGGCTCATATGTGTTATGTGAATAAAATTGTGGATTAAAAGTGTCCTTCCTGTAAAACAGGAGAGCTCCCAAGGAAAAGAATATTAATGCCACTGCAGCATATTTCAGCCATGTGTACATTACCTGAGTTTTAATGCTCTTTGTCTCCTGTTCTTCGACCTGCCTCAAAATCCTTGAAAACATAACTATTTTATCTTCTTCAGACAAACTCTTATCCTTAGTACAAAGACGTTGCAAAATTATCTTAGCTTCCTGTAAATTATGTTTCTCACCCGGATTTGAGGTTTCAAAATCTTGCCACCATTCATTAAGTTCATTATCAGTAGCAAATACCCATTGGATGAATCTGGGATTTTCTAAATATTTACTAATACTATCCATTAGTATTATTATTGTTAATAAAATATCAAAAGAAATTAAAAGTAAATCAAATAACCTTTAAAAGTTCCACCCTCATTACTGAGGGCAGAACTCTAAACTAAACTATGACCATTTTGTCAACAGGAATAAAATCCTGTTATTTTAAAATGTGCTTTTCTTATAAGGAAAACAAAATATAAAATATGGACAGATTTTTTTATTTTTTTTAAAATATCTCTTAATAGGTTCAAAAAAATCAAAAGTGGCTCTCTTAACAGCTATTATAAAACCATTTACCAATGTATAATTTTATAATGCCGGCATTACAAAAAATTCATGATTTCACTGATTCAGATAACATATACAATTATCCTAAATTAAGAGTTTTATCCCCACATTTATTTAGTTATAACTTATTCCCAAATCATTATCTCTTACATCCTCCAATCTCTTTTTCAGCTTTTCCTGAAATTCATTTACTATACTTTCATATTTGGGATTATTTGCCAGATTATTGTACTGTTTCGGGTCATATTCCATATCAAACAGTTCAATTCCCGATCCGGCATCCTCATCATATTGTATATAAGCCCATTTTTTTGTGCGCAACAAAAATTCTATTCTGCCTCTTCTCGAAGTGACAACAAAAGCGCAATCCCTGACTTCAGTTTGCGGGTCATCTAATGTTTGCACCAGACTCCTGCCCTGCAGATGTTCTGAATATTTTAATCCGGCCAGCTCAGCAACAGTAGGATAAAGATCCATCAATTCTGTTAAGGAGTGGCAAATCCCGGGTTTTTTCCCTGGTACTTTAATAATCATAGGAATCCTCACAGATTCTTCATGTAAACTCACTTTCATCCAGAATCTGTGCTCTCCGAGATGAAATCCATGGTCTGAAGTAAAAATCACAATAGTATTGTCTTCCAAACCTTCTTCTTCCAATGTTTTTAATACTTTACCTACCTGGGCATCCATATAACTGACAGCAGCGTAATAACCTGCCACTGCTTTTTTCTCCTGCTCTTCCGACATCCTTGCATTTACACTTGTAACATAATTTATACCCCTCTCCGGAATGTCATCCCAATCATTAACTACTTTAGGAGGAAGAACAATCTGCTCATATGGATAAGGTTCAAAATATTTTTTTGGAGCAACAAAGGGTACATGAGGTCTTACAAAACCAACAGCCAGGAAAAACGGTTTATCTTTGTGCTTTCTTATTAATTCAGATGCCTTTTCTGCTGTTTTTCCGTCTGAATGAACGAGATCATCACCATCAGCTTTAACTATAGTCATTACATTACCCCCCTGACGTGGTTTAAGTCCATAAGGATTATTTTGAACCAGTTCTGCTTCTCCTCCTGCTTTCCATTCAGGTCCCGGACTGTTAAACCTTTCTGTCCATGAAGCCTCATCATCGGTTCCGTCAGAACCTTTTTCAATATCCCCGGGAACTCCCATATGGTATATTTTACTAACCCTTGCGGTATAATATCCATTATCTTTGAAAAGTTGCGCCCATGATTTTCGAGTTTCACCTACATTCTCTCTTCCGCTGGTATATCCATAAGTAGTTGTTGCAGAAGGATAATACCCAAACATCATTGATGCTCTTGACGGGCCGCAAAAAGGGGACTGGCAATATGTATGTGTATATCGCATACCTTCAGAGGCAAGTTTATCAATATTGGGAGTATGACAGGCCTTATTTTCATAGTTAGAAAGAGCTGTAGTTGTTAAATCGTCTGATATAATGAACAGAACATTTGGTTTATCATCTGAATAGCCAAAAGAAAAAAATAATAACCCTGAGAATAAAAGGGCTATTATTTTAATCCGCCCTATATAAGAAGGTATAGAAAAAATTTTCATCTTGTTATTTTTTAGAAATAATTTCATTTTGAATATCTGGTATTTAAATAAAATTTCCGGAATTCCTTAATTCATTTCTTCACTCTGTAATTAATTTTAGTTCAGAAAATACAGGAAGGTGATCTGAAAGTTTTAATAAATGTGTAGAGTTCTTTATTATCTCCCATTTATCGGCAGGGTAACAGAAAATATAATCTATTTTTGACCTGGGACTATTGGACGGTGAAGTGAACTCATTAGTGCATGCCCTTTTCCAACCAGTCATTCCAAATTCTATCTCAGGTGAATCAGGACGGGCATTAAAATCGCCCGCAATTATTACCGGGAAAGGATTATCCTTAAGGATATTATTAAAATATTCAACCTGAGTTTGTCTCACGTCAGATGTAGAATGATCCAAATGGGTAGAAACAAAAGTAATTTGCTGTTTGCCCGGCAATTCAATATCAGCCGTAAGAAATGCTCTCTGCTCCCTTGCTCCTTGCGGCATTGGAAGGAATATCCGTTTTGTTTGAGAAAAAGGATACTTTGATAAAATGCCAATACCGTAATAGCCTCCGGCATGATCAATAGTCCTTCCGTATGCCGAAAACATTCCAGTATAATGACCTAGTTCGGTAATGAAATCCTTCCCGCGGTGATGGTCTAAATTCGGCCTGTACGTTTTTACATCAACCTCCTGAAGAGCGACAAGATCCGGATCCATGCTCCTAATAAAAGCTGCCAGTTCCTTCAAGGATGCCAATTCACCAAACCTTATGTTATAACACAAAACCCTGATGGATGTGCCGGGAAGAATTTGTTCGCCCTGACTAAAAACATTTAGCGGAATTAATATAAAATGAATTGCTATCGCAACAATAAATAATCTGAATTTCTTAATTAATGTCATTATCCTGAATACTAATTTAATTTATAACTATTCCGAATCGTTATCTATCGGAAATTTTTTATAAAATGCATAAATAAAATAAATGAGCTCCTGCTATATGTTTCACGGATCTTTTTAATCGCCCGGTAAACCTCTTTTCTGGCTGATTCAATGGAAATGTTCATCACTCCGGCTATCTCAGGATAAGTTAATGCCTGGTTGAACCGGAGGTAAAGAGACTCTTTCTCCTTTGAAGGCAGGCTTTTTAACATTGATGCTACATTATTTATCAACTGTTTCTCCTCTTCCTTCCGGATTATTACATTTTCAATACTGTATTCAGTCTCAAAAATTATCTCCCTGTCATCTTCTCCGGCATTTCGCCTTTCTCTTTTAATCTTCTTTACCAGATCTCTTTTTAATGCCAGTATCAGATAATACTTTAAATTGTGAGGATCAGATTTATTACTATTTCGTTTTAAATACAAATCAATAAAAATATCCTGAATAGCGTCCTTAACTAAATCATCATCATTGCAGAACTTAGTACCATAACGGTAAAGATCTTCTACATATAAATTATAAAAGAATGCAAATGCCTCTTTGTCTCCTGCCTGAAAGTTTTTCCAAATGATTGTTATGTTTTTATCAGCCTTAGACATGCATAGTTTTTAAAATTACCAGAGTTAACAAATATAATGAACAAAACCAGTCGGGCATCCATTTAAAAGCATTAATAATTGTTGCAAACTTCTAATTTTTATAGGAAAAAAATGATCCGAAGAAAATAAAATTAAGTTTTTATCTTTTAAAAAGATAGATTAAATTTTACGTTTTGTCCTTTCTGTTATCATAGTTGATTTTTTTGTCCTAAATTAATCTGTAAATTTTTTTTGTTCTTAAAATTATATATGATGTTTAGCTACAAGTAAAATAATTTTTATTCTATTGTATAACAATAAGTTAACAAACGACTAACCAGTTGAGCAAAAATTATTTAGCGACTTGTCCTATAACTATAGTGTATTTTTATGCAACAAAATCAAGAAATTATTCCAATAAATAAAAAATTGAACTTTAATTCTTGAGTTTGTTAAAAAAAGGTATTTATTTTGATGCTGAAAATTAAATTGTAATCTTTTATGTTGGCTATTGATAATGAAGAATACTTATCTAGATTTGATTGAACAATCTTACTATTTCCCGCAGGAAGGTTTCGATCTGCAGGATGGTAATCTCACCTTCTATGGTGTTTCTTTGAAATATCTGATTAATAAGTATGGAACCCCCTTCAGGCTTATGTATCTGCCCAGGATTGGCGACCAGATAAAGAAAGCACGCAATCTGTTCAGACGTGCAATGAAGGCCATTAATTACCAGGGAAATTATTATTACTGTTACTGTACAAAATGTAACCATTTCCATCATGTAATAAATAAAGCCCTGCAGTATGGAGTTAACCTTGAGACCTCATCATCATTTGACATTGATCTGATTCAAAGTCTTTATAATCAGGGGAAACTCGATAAAACCATAAAGGTTGTCCATAACGGTTACAAAACCGACCTGTATATTAAAAAGATAATAGAGCTTCAGGATATGGGATTTACCAATTCAACTATTGTTCTCGACAATAAAAATGAATTGAAAAAAATTCTGAAGTTTGCAAATAAAAGAAAAATTCAAATCGGAATCAGAAAAGCAATAGATGAAGAGCCCCAAAGTGCATACTATACTTCAAGGCTTGGCATCCGCGGATCTGAAATACCTGAGTTTTACAGAACAGCTATAAAAGGTCAGCCTAATATTGAGCTTACCATGCTCCACTTTTTTGTTGACTCGGGCATTAAAGATACTATCTACTACTGGGGTGAATTTCAAAAATCCCTGAAATTATATATCGAACTGAAAAAAGAGTGCCCTACCCTCAGAGACGTTAACCTCGGGGGAGGTTTCCCGATAAGAAATCACCTGGGTTTTGAATATGACTATGAGTATATGATCAGGGAAATAGTCAAGTATATTAAAGATGTATGCAATGCCGATGGCGTTAAAGAGCCGGATATATATACCGAATTTGGTAAATATACTGTTGGAGAGAGTGGTGCTACTATATTCTCTGTTCTGGACCAGAAGCAGCAGAATGATGCAGAACTCTGGTATATCATCGATAACAGCCTTATGAATACAATTCCTGATGCATGGTCAATTTTTGAAAAATTTATCCTGCTCCCTATTAATAAATGGAATAATGAATATACAAGGGTTAATATTGGCGGCATAAGCTGTGATCACTCCGATTATTACAATTCTGAAGATCTCAATCAGCAAATTCTGCTGCCACGATACTCATCAAGAGAAAAAGAACCTCTCTACCTGGGCTTCTTTCATACCGGAGCATACCAGGATTCAATAAGTGGTTACGGAGGGATAAAACATTGTCTGATTCCGGCTCCCCAGCAGGTGATAATTGACCGCGACGATACTGGTAATTTCGTTGATTACGTATACAGAAATGAGCAAACGGTTGATGATATGTTTAAAATATTGGGTTACAGCGAAATAAAGGACTAAATAATATCTTATGGATTCACTCTCTCTTTTTAATTTAAGAGGAAAAACAGCATTGATAACAGGTTCAGCCAGGGGAATAGGCTTTACTTTGGCTGAAGGGCTGGCAGGAGCCGGTGCAAAAATAGTATTGAATGGCAGGGATGAAAACAGACTTTCTGATGCTGAAAACAGGATCCGTAAACAGGGTGTTGAAGTTACCAGGCTGGTTTTTGATGTAACTGATTCAGAATCGGTGAACAATGCAATATCATATTATGAAAATAATATGGGACGCATTGATATTCTTGTTAATAATGCAGGTATAAATTTCCGGGGGCCATTTGAAGACTTTGAAGAGAAGCAGTGGAAAATAGTTCTTGATACAAACATAAACGGAGCTATGATCGTTTCTCAGGCAGTTGCTCCTTTTATGATAGAACGCAAAGCAGGAAAAATAATCAATATTTGCTCCATGCAAAGCGAGCTCGGCCGACCGGGTATTGTTCCCTATGCTGTTTCAAAAGGGGGTATTAAAATGCTTACAAAAGCTCTTTGCACAGAATGGGCTAAGTATAATATACAGGTGAACGGGATCGGACCGGGTTATTTCGAAACGGATCTTACAAAAAAACTCAAAAGTGATCCTGAATTTGACAAATGGATTTGCAACAGAACTCCGGCAAACCGCTGGGGAGATACCAAAGAATTAATTGGTGCTGCTGTCTTTCTTGCCTCCGGGGCAAGTGATTTCGTTAACGGTCATGTACTTTATGTAGACGGGGGTATACTCGCATCTATCTAAATCAATTACAATTACATACATACTGATAATAACAAAGGCCGCCTTTCAGAGACAGCCTTTGTTAAATTTAATTTACAAAATTTTAATATTCATCTTCATTGAAAAAGAAATCATCCTTGCTGGGATAGTCCGGCCAGATATCCTCAATGCTTTCATAAATCTCACCTACGTCTTCTATTTCCTGCAAATTCTCAATTACTTCGAGAGGTGCTCCGGAACGTATAGCATAATCGATTAACTCATCTTTGGTTGCCGGCCATGGGGCATCTTCCAATTTTGATGCTAATTCAAGAGTCCAGTACATCTTTAATGCTTTTAAACAATTCAACACGTTTTTAACAATGGCGCGAATATAATAAAAAATTAATATGAATAACAACTGCTTTAATTATTTTTAAAAAGGTATCCAGCGCCTTTCCTGCTCATTATTTACAGAATTTAATTTTCTGGCCATAACAAACAGTAAATCAGACAATCTGTTTATAAACTTAATTATTTCAGGTTGGACTTTATTCTGCTCTGAAAATTCCACAATCCGTCTTTCAGCTCTTCGACAGATGGTTCTGGCAACATGACAGCTCGCTGCAGCAGGGTCACCGCCCGGAATTATGAAATTCTTTAGTTCAGGTAGCTCATCCTCCAGCCGGTCTATGGCAGCTTCTATAAAATCAATATGCCTGTCTGAAAGGGCAAGTGAAGCTGTAAAGTTATCTCCCTGTTCATCAGAGGCAAGTCTGGATCCAATGTTAAAAAGTGTATTTTGGACATTAATAATTATATCCGATAATTCTTCCGGTATGCTGTATGATCTGAGAACACCTAATGCCGAATTGAGTTCATCAACCGTTCCATAGGCCTCGAGTCTTATGTTGTACTTTTTAACCCGGCTGCCACCCAACAATCCCGTTGTGCCATCATCACCGGTCTTGGTATATATTTTAATTTTCCTGTTCGTCATTTGTTATTTAAAATTTGAGTTCATCTCATCAAAGGATAAAATTTTGAAATAATTTCCTAAAGAAGAACAAAATATAACTGTTTATGTACTTTTATATTTATTGATCTCTTCACAAAAAATAAACCTATTCCAATTCCCTGTGAATCAAAACAACATTTACCGGAAAATTGTTCCGGAGATGACCGGCCATCAATTCTGCGGCATAAACCGAACGATGCTGTCCTCCCGTACAGCCAAAACTAACGCACAGATGTGTGAATCCTCTGTTGAGGTAGTTTTTAACCGACTGCTCTACCAATGATTTGACATATTGAAAGAAATATTTCATTTCAGAATTTCTCTCAATAAACTGCTGAACTTTAATATCTTTCCCGGTAAGGTCCTTAAATTCGGCATACCTGCCCGGATTATTCAGAGCACGGCAATCAAAGATAAATCCTCCCCCGTTTCCGTATGGGTCTTCAGGTATGCCCCGCTTATATGAAAAACTGGTGATCCGGATTGTAAGATCATTTTGCTTTTTTCCTAACGCTTTAAGCTTTTCAGAATGTGTAAGTCGTTCCAGGACATTCATCAGCTCCGGCAATTTCACAGGGATATTAACTATAGAAAGAATTATCTCCAGGTTCTTAACAGCATAAGGTATGCTCTTTAAAAACTCCTCCTTTTTTTCATAATATCCCCGGAATCCGTAAGCTCCCATAGCCTGCATAAGCCGAATAAGAGAAAATCCGCTGAAATATGACCTGAACTTCTCTTCATCAACAGAGATAAATTTTTTTAATTCGTCAATATAATAATCCAACAGCCTCAATCTAACGTCCTGTGGTATATCAGCTTTACTGTCATAAAGCAGCGAAGCAACGTCATATTGCAAAGCACCTTTTCTTCCTCCCTGATAATCAATAAAATATATTTTATCTCCGGTCAGCATTATGTTGCGTGACTGAAAATCACGATACATAAAAAATTCAGACAGAGTTGAGAGAAGATAATCGCTGAATAGCTGAAAATCGTCCTCCAGTGCTTGTTCATCAAATGAAATTTTAGCAAGCTTCAGGAAATAGTATTTAAAATAGTTGAGATCCCACATCATCGATTGTTTATCAAAAGCTTCGCGGGGATAACCAACCTTATAATCCAGATCTTTGCCTGCTATGATCTGAAATCCAGGAAGAATCTTCAGCACCTCCCTGTATTTGGCTTCTATGTTTTCTGAAAAACCTTCTTTTGCCCTGATATCCATAATATAATCAAAGAGGGTGATGTCACCCAGATCCTCCATTATATATTTTTTGAGATCGGAACTGACAGCATAGATATCAGGAACAGGTAAATCCGCTTTACGGAAATGACCGGAAAATGAAAGAAATGCCGTATTCTCCTTAATGTCGTCATTAAAAGCTCCTATAACCGACCTGTTTTTACTCCTTATCCTGCAGTATTCCCGGTAAGATCCCGACGGTGCCAGCATCGTGACAGTTTGTACCTCATCGCCAAAATGATTTTCAAAAAGTTTTATTAACTGATTTTTCTCTTCGGTATTCAATTTTATGATAGTTTAAATATTAAGCGTATTTTTATTTCCTAATTGATTAAAAATGACAATCAGATTCAAAAATATTCATTTTTTAAGGATAGTTCGCATTTTTTTTCTTATTGCAGGTGTTTTCTTTATAATCTGTGTAATTCTTGCATTTACAACCCTGCCATATTGGGGTATACACTGGCTTGGCACTTCCAAATCAAATTTAGAACGTGAACCGCAAACTATTATTCTTCTTGGCGGAGGAGGAATGCCGAGCGAATCCAACCTTATGAGATGCTGGTACATTGCCCTGGCTGCTGAAAGTTTCAGGAATGCTGATGTTCTGATTGCCATGCCGGGGAAAACCAATGACTCTCTCAGCACACCTGTTCGAATAAAAAAGGAGCTTGTTCTCAGAGGAATAGAACCAGAAAGAATTATTTTTGAATCAAAAGGAACAAACACCCGTTCGCAGGCACTTCATTGCAAAAAGATGCTCAATGCTGAAAACGCCATTCTTCTCATCACTTCACCTGAAAATACATTGCGCTCGGTTCTCTCCTTCAGGAAAGCCGGATTCAGGAAAGTTGATGCATTACCTGCATTTGAAAATGCTACAGAAGCAAATTTAAAATTTAAGGACGATGAGCTGGGAGGCAACAAAATGATGATTCCTGATGTGGGAAATAGTATCTCAGTCAGGTATCAGCTCTGGAACCATTTAAAATATGAAATTATCTTTTTTCGTGAAATTCTGGCTATTTCCTACTATAAAATAAGAGGATGGATATAAAGTATGCCATCTCAGATAAATAAAAAGGATCCGAGAATAATAAATGCTAAATAGAGCAGACCAAAAACTGCACCCAATCCCCACCACCTCGCCTGAGATATATATCCTGCCCCGTACCAAATCGGTGATGGACCTGTTGCGTAAGGAGTAATAATTCCCATCACTCCCAGACTTCCTGCCAACAGAATCGAAAACGGAAGAAGCTGTCCGGGATTAAGAAGGTTTGAGGCAATAGCAATGAAAAGAGGCATCAATGCCGTTGTGTGGGCTGTAGTGCTTGCGAAAAAATAGTGCAAAGCAAAAAAGAGCACCAGCATGGAAATAATAAGCATTGACGGTTCCATACCGGCAAGATTTCTCTCTGCTCCGCTGCCTATCCATGAAAGAACTCCGACAGTTTTAAGTCCGGATGCCATTGCAACAAGTGAGGCAAACCAAATCAGCACACTAAATGCCTCTTTTTTCGAAATAATATCGTTCCAGGTTATAATATTGGTCAGTACCATTGCGGCTACTACAGCTATGGCAGTCGTTGTTGTATGAATACCGAACCTGTCGCCAAATATCCACAAAACAAGGGCTATTGCCGCAAGCAGAGCCATCAGTATCTCTTTCTTTGCAGGCGGTCCCAGTTTCTTTAATTCCTGTGATGCCCAGGCAGGAGCCTCAGGCGATCTTTTCTGTGTGGGGGGATATAATATGTAAGTCAGCCACGGAGTTAAAATAAACAAAGGAATCATAACAGGCAGCATTATTTCAGCCCATGCTCTCCATGAGATTACGGTTCCCGAGCCTTGTTCAATCAAATCCACGGCCAGAAGATTTGGGGCAAGTGCCGTTAAAAACATTGAACTGGTAACGCTGGTTGCGGCAATGGCAACCCAGGAAATATATGCACCAAGCTTTCGTGGTTCATTTTCCGGGGTTGAGTTAAACATCAGCGGGATATTTGATGCAACAGGATATATTGTCCCGGCACTTCTGGCAGTATTGGAAGGCATAAAAGGAGCCAGGAGTAAATCGGAAAAGGCAACGGCATAACCTAAACCTAATGAACTTTTCCCCAGATATTTAATCATTATAAGAGAAATTCTTCTCCCCAACCCTGTTTTCTGATATCCCAGTGCAAACATAAATGCTGCAAATATCAGCCAGATTACAGTATTAGAAAATCCGGAAAGAGCCCATGAGATGCTCTCTGAAGGGTTTCCCGTTAAACCAAGTATTGCAACCAGAGAAATACCTGTAAAACCAACCAATGCGGAAGGTACAGGCTCAAATATAAGTCCGGTTACAACAGCAAAAAATATTGACAGAAAGTGCCAGGCGTCGACTGTCAGACCCTGGGGCGCCGGTATCATCCAGAGCACAACCAGAACAGCAACCGGTATTATTATTTTATATGAAATACGCATCGGATCTATCTCTGATTTTTAATAAAGGAAGTTAGAAGCGACATATTACGGTTAAAAGTACGTGTTGAGATAATTTCTGCCTCAATGTATGGTTTATCAGGATCACCGGTTTTCAACCTTCCCGTTTCCACCCAGCGACCCTCTTCATCAAGCGAGTTAATGATCTCATTGATTAGTGCTATGTCATCGTTATTGCTTTTGTCCCGTTCTGCAAGAATAGCAGAACGTCCTTCCCTTAAAATACGGTTATAGTAGTTCTCAACAGACTTAAGCCGTTCACCGGGAACTTTAAATGCGTAATGAGTGGGCAGATCAGTGTCCTCATAGATCAATGTATAGTCGGCCAAATTAGGAAAAGCGGGCTCCGGAAGATTTGAATGCTGTCTGGGTGCATTAAAATAAAGCGGCCTGTTTGTTTGTAATTCATAAAAGCGTGCCAGGCGGCCGTCAGGGAGTAATGATCTTTTTGCCCAGGCAATTGCTTTGGGAACAGGTTCGAGAAATCGAGACTCACCCGTCTCAAGATAAAGATCCAGCAATGTCTGCAAGATGCCAAAGGTTTCACCTCCGGTTACAGATGGTGGTTCAAATTTACGTGCCCAGGCCGGTTCCATATTGATATTATACTGTTGAGCCCAGGCCGACTGGGGTTCAGGCATCTGGGCAAGGATAATAAAATCACCACCTGATTCTGCCGATTTTAAATATCTCTCATCACCATAAATCTTCCAGGCCTCCGTCATTGTCTTTATGACATCTGATATCGTATTATCATTAAAAGTATAGAAAGCAGCATAAGATGCCCCCGGATATTCGCGTGACCATTCGGCAGGAAAGCAGGCTTTACATACAGGGAATTCAGCCGGATCAGGTGGTCCGGAAAATTGCTGCGGCCAGGCACCATTAGGATACTGAACATCTAAAAGTGCATCAAGGCCATAAAGGACAGCCCGGTGAATCTCGTCATTTTCAAAATTTAAAACTTTATCAAGTCTCATCAATAATTTCAGGGCACTTTGAGTTTTGTTGTCATCCAGTGTTGACCGGTTTCTGCGTCTTCCTGTGACAGTATCTCCCTTTTCAACATCACGGCGGTAATGCCATTTCCTGCTCTCTACCGGATCGAAATCAATTAGATTATCCCAACCGCCTGATGCAAGCTGTCCCCATGTCAGAGCGTACCCTGCCTTTATTGCTGCATTCAGAAATAAAATGTCACCTGTAGCTTCATAAGCTTCAAGAAATACCATACCTACTGCAGGAGTCCCGGGCGGCTCAAGCCAGACTGTCGAGGGAGTTGCAATATTCTCTCCCTCCCGCATTGAAAAATCAGTTTTATAATTATATAAATAACCGCCGTTAACAGCAACTTTCGAAATAAAATAGCGGGTTGCCTTCTGCATTGTCTTTAATGCCATTTGTTTTGTTGCTGTCTCTTTTTGATCAAAATCAGTGCTTCTGCAGAGCAGAGTCACAGAGATACTACACAATATCAATATAATTTTTTTCACAGGTACAGATATTTACCGGTTATACTTTCAGTGTATAGCCTGCTCAAAATGTGGCTTTATTCAATTTCAAACAGGTTATACACATTTATTTCGCTGGGTTACAAATATATATCTATTCTGCAAAAAGATTCACAGGATTTATATCTGGTTCTCCTGTCAATATATGAAGCTTGTCAGTTGCATTTTTGATTTTATAGGCATTTCTTACAATTTCAAACTCCTTCACTGCCATCTCATTATCAATCCTGTTACCATTTGCGTCAGTTATTCCTGCCATTGTCAGCTTTACAGGAGCAAGACAGGCAGCCAGATCAGGCAGATCGTACTCCTTTAAGGCACCGGGAACAAGACTGTGAACAAAATCAGGTTTGTAAAAACGGTTAATCACCAGGGAAGCATAGGATGAGTATGGTTCATAAAGGGCTATGCCTGAAAATACAGGATCGAATGCTGCTGCATGCAAAAGAACAGGTGATAATTCCCTCCTCGCAAAACCGTATATTTCCTTTTTACCCGACCCTCTAACCAGAGTGTATACCAGTTTTATCAGGTCGGAAGCCTGAATCCCGACGATGCTTCTTCCGGCCAGCATAGCGGTATACCATAAATTATAAGATACTCCTCCAATATATGCATCACCCTGGAATATTCCCGGACCTAACTCCCCTGTTCCCGGAAGATCCGGTGCCAGCACAGTGAATCCCTTATTAACAAACAACTCTATTTCACCTCCCGGGGCTGCTTCTTTCTCCTTTCCTGAAGGATGCAGGTAGATCAGAGCCTTATTATTTTTTTTATGAGGAACAAAAATCAGGTAAGGTAAGGCATAATCACCTTCACCTTTAATAAAATATCTGTAAATATTGTATGTTTCCCTCTGATACCTTCCTGCAAAGACCGGTTCATCTGAAAAATCAGGAGTATTATAACCGAATAGATTCTGAGCCGACAGAAGTACCTTTTGCAAATGTTTCTCAGGATTTTCTCTTGATGACTTAAGCTGATCCAGGTAATCCTGAGCCTCTTTAAGATTTACCGAGAATACGGTTTCTCCTTTTAGTGAGGTTGCCAACTGGCCTGTTGTGGTTTTTTGAAGTTCTTCCGGAGCAGGAAAATCAACCTCTTCCTCGTCAGAGGATCCCGGAAGATTCAGATGTTTCTGAAAAAAGGCATACATAGCCTCACGATTCTTTTTTGTGTAGCCATGAACGTGATCATCTTCCGTAATGTCAATATTTCCCGGTTCTCCAAAAATATTATATATTTTTTTCAGGTCTCTGTATGTCTCCCTTGTTCCCTGAATGCTGAAAAAATCTCTTGTAGTAGCCATTATCAGTGTTGGCTTAGGTGCTCTGACAATAATATAATCGGCATGATCAAGCCCGCTTATCAGTCCGTGATAAATATTTTGCTCACCATCCTGAACTCCTATTGCTTCCATAAGTCTTTTATAACTGGTAATATATCCCGCAGGAGCTGAAGCAACAACCCGGTCATCAAGAGCAGAAATATAGGCAGTCTGTGTACCTCCGCCTGAAAGTCCGTGGACTCCGATCCTTTTTGGATCAACCTCGTTCCGGCTTACCAAATAATCTATTCCCCTTATTCCGTCCCATGCAAAGTACCGGGCGACTGATTTTCCGAAAAGCGAAACCTGGGGAGATGGATAAGAGTGTTCTTTTGTTGAGCTCCCGATAGAAGATTCTCCGGTTTCCGGATCAAAATATTGCAGACGTTCTCCCTGGCCAATGGGATCGATTGCCAGAACAATAAATCCTTTCTTTACAAGGTTCAAAAGAGGCATCTGGTATGACTGCAGCCGATAAGCTCCGTGACTGTGACCTGAACAAAAAAGAATAGCGGGAGCCGGCTTTCTGACATTATCCGGAATAAAAAGTGATGCAGTTACATAAAAATCGGGAAATGACTCATAAATTACATTTTCTATCAGGTATCCGTCTTTTTTTACTTTACCGGTTATTTTTGCATTAAGAGGCTTCTTTTCAGGGAAAGGCCCCAGAAGATCCCACATTGTTTTTCTGATATACTGCTGACGCTTCTTTAATTCTTCAGGAGTTGTGAGCTTTGCTACTCCCTCTGATCTTATATCCAGTAATTTATATCCCTCACCGGTAAGATGATGGTATAAAGTGTTTTGAGCATCTGAATATTTCATCCAGCCGGTATTTCTTTGACGGGGATTAATTACATTCAGATCCTCCTGGGCCGACAGATAAACTGATGAGAAACAGAAAACTAATAAAATGAGTGTTTTTAGCACTATCTTCTGTACCAAAACCATACCTCGAAATAATTGGAAATTAATCATGATGAATTCGTTTGATTTAAAATTATTTTTTTGATCCGGTTTGAGTAAGACTGTCTCAGGCTAACCTGTTTAAGTTCGAATTATCTGCCGCAAAGCAAAGAACCATGGTTAACAGTATTTACTCAGCAACCGGGTATTCTCACTATAGAACTGCTAAAGATAGTGGAATTGAATAAAAATAAAAGAAACTCCTGTAATAAAAAAACACTTTTTTAGCAGCAGTTGACTAAAATAGCACAAGCAGCCAGGTAGATTTTTCTGAGGATTAATATATCTGAATAATTAACACTAACTATTTATAATATTTATTTTATCCAACCTGATTATACAACTAAAAAAAAGAAGATTGTGCATGTGGCCTCTTCAATTAGCCCAAAGGAAATTTTCAGAAAAATCTCCCGCCATACACAATCTTCAAAATAAAATACTACTATATCTCCAAATCAATTGATTCCAGCGAACATTAATGAATTATTCATTAATCTTACCAGCCCGGATTTTGTCCGAGATGTTCATTCAGCCTAACCTGACTTTCAGGAATAGGCCATAAGTAATCGCGGTTCAGATTAAAATGATATCCATTAGGATATGCTGTCTTATAAGGATCCAGGTGCCCGTCTGTTGTTGGCAGGCCCGGATCATGGTGAAACTGGTGAGCCTGTGCTCCAATAGGTCTCTTTCCGTTCAGATATTTCATTGCTGCCCATCTGTACAGATCATCGGAACGATAATTTTCTGTAGCCAGTTCAACCATTCGTTCACGTCTTACCTCATTAATCAATGGTGACAAATCAGGATACTGCCAGTTGGGGTCAGTCGTAATATTATCAAGCTCCAATGGTGGCATAGCGACCCTTGCTCTCAGTAAATTTATTGAAATATTCAGATCTGCCTGTGTAAGAGTGCCCAGTTCAGCTTTTGCCTCGGCATAATTAAGTAATACCTCAGCATAACGGTCATTAAGCGTCGGTGTCTCCTCAAACTGGGTGTGATGGTAAATGAAATATTCATAATACTGTTTGCGCTGATTATATCCCGTAGGATTTGAATGAGTCATATCCTGGAATTCACGCTCAAATAGTGTGATATAATTTTCAGTACTTCCATCCTCATATACATACAATATATCATCATTATTAAAGATAGTCTGATCCATTCTCGGATCACGATTCAGTATCTCATCTTCAATTGTATAGTCTCCCTGATACAGGTCGCTGACGGCAATTGGCAGACCGTCTGTACAAAGATAATTATCAACCAGATTTTTAGTTAAGCCCGCATCAGTAGGATATTTCAGATAAAAAAGCTTCCTGTGTGAATCGATATCCTGGGAAAGATCCATTTTTGTCCATCTCATACATTCAGGATTGTTACTAAAATCCCGCATATTGAAAAGATAGTAATAATCGTTATACGGATCACCTGTTGAATATAATGAGTAGAGCCCTGAATCCATTATCTTTTTAGCAGCCTCGGCAGCTTTGGTGAGGTATTTATTAGGATTAGCATTCTGAACTCCAAATACGGTACCATTATGGTATTTTTCCCATGTTCCTTCATAAAGGGCAATCCTTGACTGAAGCAAAAGGGCAAACCACTTTGTCAGACGGGAATAGCCGTCTCCCCTTTCAGCAGTCAGATACATTTCAGCTGTATCAAGGTCGGCTATCATTTTATCAGCAATCAAGCTCCTGGAATCCCTTGTTCCGAAAAGTTCAGGTGAATCCATTTCAAGAACTTTATCTATCCACTGGACATCACCAAAGTTTCTTAACAGAGAGTAATAGTAAAGCGCCCTGAAATAGTAAGCCTCACCGGCAGCCTGCTTGATATCCTCAAAATCTCCTTCCCACTCTCTGATTTTTTCAATAACATAGTTTACTCTCCTGATGTTTGAGTAACTGTATCCCGGACCATCATTTATTGTAGCTTCTCCCGCAAGCCTTTCAGGAAGAGAAATATTGCTTATGGCAATATCAGTATGAATATCACCCTTGCTGTAAGTTCCGCCTGTTGAAGGATGGAACCTGTTTACATAAACTATGAAATCCTGGGGTGATTTAAAGAAAGCTGCTTCGGTCACCTGATCAAGAGGCTGACGATCCAGCCAGTCTTCCTGACAACCAAATAACATTAAAGACAGCCCGAATAAGCATATAAATATTTTGTTGTATTTCATGATCTTTAATTTTTAAAATTAAACTCTAGAAAGTTATATTAAGTCCGAGAGAAAACATCTGGTGTATCGGATACGTTCTCATATATGTATCAGAGGATAGCATAGATTCCGGCTCATATGCTTTTGGCAGTGACTGGAATGTAAGTAAGTTTTCTCCTGAGAAATAGATCCTTGCACTATGAATCGGAGTCCTCGATACAATCGACTGAGGCAAGGTATAACCTATCTGAAGATTTTTCAATCTCATATAGTTCGCATTATCAACGAATCTTGACTGAGTTTGCTGATTTTTATTCCTTTCACTTGAAAAATAAGGTTTAGGTGTATATGCATCTGTGTTAGGTCCTAAAATGTTTGTTTCATCAGCAGGCCTCCAGTAATCAAGATGATAGGAATTTTGGAGCAGAATTGCTGAGTTTGGAGAATTAAGATAACCCCAATAGTACTCAGATCCACTGTTCGGAATGAACAACCTCTTTGCAATACCCTGCCAGAACATACTGAAATCCCAGCTTCTCCATCTCAGTCCGCCGGTAATGCTAAACTGATATCTCGGAGTCGTATTAGCTATAATTGACAGGTCACCATGGTCATCCAGCCGGTTTGTACCGGGATCTATCTTACCATCGTCATTCAGATCGACATATTTTACATCTCCCGGACCCCATTTTGAATAATAGTAGGTCTGGTCGGGCATTGATGCTGCTTCCTCCGGTGTCTGAATCAATCCTGCAGTTGTCAGTCCCCATACATCACCATACTTTTTACCGCGATACCATGAATGTACATACCCTGTTTCATTAACATATTCCAATATTTCTGTCATATAGTCGCCAACGCCAATTTTTGCATCATAAGAAATTTCATTGATCTGATCTCTCCATTCAAGAGCCAGCTCAAATCCTGTTGTAGCCAGCTTGGCATTGTTTGTTGTCGGGGCACCTGCACCCAAAACAGATGGCAATTCTACTGAAGGGCCGATCATATCATCGGTAATTCTTTTATACCAGTCGAACTCAAGAGTTAAACGGTTTCTGAATACACCTGCTTCAATACCAATATTTGTTGTTGTTATCTTCTCCCATGTAATATACTCCGATGCTATTGCAGGCATATCGGCATAATTTGGCCGTGTACCGTCAATTAAACGTCCTAACCTTTGGTAAATAGGTATCTCTTCAAGATAAAGATAATTAGCCACATTAGGATCAAAGACCTCCTCAAATGCCTGACCGTATCTTACAAGCTGAGGTCCCCTGATAGTCTGGTTTCCCAGAGATCCATAAGAAGCCCTAAGTTTCAAAGTCTGAATATAAGGTTGAAGAGGCTCCCAGAAGTTTTCCCTCGCAATATTATATCCGACTGACCCTGAAGGGAAGAAACCCCATCTTTGTCCGGGAGCAAATTTTGAAGACCCGTCATAGCGTGCGTTCAGTTCAATAAGGTATTTTTCTTTATAATTATAATTTATACGGCCAAAACCTGCCTGAGTTGCCCAGTGGTAGATCTGGTCATCAACCTCTTTGTTTCCAAGTGCAGTACTAATTGAAGGTACCTCATTTGATATTAAATCATATCCTTCTCCTTCCAAATTCCGGTTGAAGTCATAGTCATGTTCATAACCACCCATTATTGAAAAGTAGTGATCATCAATAGTCTTTTCAAATTGCGAATAAGCAGTAAAAACCATGTAATGACCAGTACGTAATTCCTGATAAAATCTCTTCTGGGCAAAACCAATATTTCCTTTGGTACCATTAGCAATACTTGTTTCAACAGGATACATATGATTAGTAGTAGTTCCCATTTTTGTATTGTAATTATACTTAACGAAAGTTTTCCAGCCTTTAATTGGTTCTATTTCAGTACCAACTGCAAACCTTGCATTATTATTTTCAGTCAGAACCCTTCCACCATCCATTAATGCTACCATTATTGGATTATTAATAGAACCGTCGATATTATACATCGGCATTGTAGGCCATAAAATATTGATATGCATCCAGTAACCGCTTCTGTCGCCCCAAACACCACCATTCGGACGGTCGGTCAGGGTTTTTACATACCTTGCACTGAAATCAAATTTCAACCAGTCGGTAGCCCGTGCAGTAACATTACCCAAAAAGTTATAACGCTGATACTCATCATTTCCCCATCTCATTATACCGGGCTCGTTCAGATAACCAACAGTTGTATAAAACTGAATATTTTCGTTACCACCTTCAACATTAACATTATGTTTTTGCTGAACTGTCGGCACAAAATACTCCTGTCCCCAGTTAACATTGGCATTACCGTCCCATCTTCCTCTCCAGTGGTTAAACGGAGGCTGATCGGGATTGTAAGGATAGGGATAAGTACCCTCTATGTAGCCTTTAATTCTCTCCACCTGCTCAGGCCCGAATGTCGGACTTAATCCGGCATTTGCACGCGCCTGGTTAAATACGGTGGCATATGTATATGAATCCAGCATATCAGGCACATAATATGGAACATTAAGAGATGTAATATTACTATATGTAACCCTGACAGGACGTGCAGATCCTTTTTTTGTCTGAATCAGTATTACACCAAAAGCAGCACGTGATCCATAAATTGCAGATGCGGAAGCATCTTTCAGAACGGAAATACTTTCAATTGATGCCGGGTCAACCAGATTCATATCCATCTCAACTCCGTCAACCAATACCAAAGGTTTTGTATCACCTGTAATCGATCCGGTTCCTCTGATCTGGATTGACTGTTCTGATCCCGGCTCTCCGCCTCGCATTTTCATAGTGATCAATGTGCTTGGCGATTGTCCCTGCAATAGTTGGGCAGTCTGCGCTGCAGGCCTGTCAGCCAGCTGTTCTCCTCCCACAACTTCAACAGAACCGGTGAGATTGACTTTTCTTTGTGTACCGTAACCGACAACTACAACCTCATCCATTCCAATTGTCTCTTCTTCCATCGTTATAAGGAAAGATGTTCTGCCGTCAAGAGGCACTTCCTGGGTACGCATACCTACAAAGGAAAAATGGAGGATTTCAGCAGAAACAGGAACCGAAAGTGTAAACATACCGTCGGCATCAGTAATAGTTCCAACAGTAGTTCCCTGGACAACAACTGTCACTCCCGGCAGAGGAAGTCCTTCGCTGTCTTTAACTTCACCACTTATGGATCTTTGTTGTGCATCAAGGGAGTGTGTCATACCAACTCCCGCAATTATCAAGAAAGCAAAAATCCATTTTAAAAGAGTTTTACATTTTAGCATCATAACTATAAAATTTAAAATTAAGGTTTAACTTAGTTTGAAGATTAAAATTAATTTGATTTTGAAGATCAGAGATTTTACATAGGCGGTTATTTTTTCAGGTTATTTTAATTAGTTTATCACGTATCTATTAATTTCTTGTAGCTGATTGATATTTGAGGATCAAAAATAAAATGCAATTTTCATGACAAAGTAAAATTTTTAATAAAAAAGTAAATAATACATAAATCTCATCTTACTAATAAACTGATTTAATTTTTATGTCCGTTGCCAATGCTTAAGAAATTACCTTAAAAGTATTGAATTCAAGTTCAATTAAATGTTCTGTTCAAATTTTCTAAACAAATATAGATATTTTTTGCAATCCTTTAAAATAATTTTAACAATTATATAAATTTAAAAAACTATAGATAACTGATTATGCAAAAGGTATTTACTCCTGTGAAAAGTACATTTACAATGTCAGCAATGATTTTAATTTCCTGTTCCGAAGTCATTAACCTGTTAAAACATTACCATTATTTTCCTGCTGAAAAATCTTTTTATTACCCATTTAGAATAACACTTTACCAAAAGGATCCTATTTTCAGGCTACAATAATTTCATAAGGTCAATACTGTGGTATATGAAATACTTCCGGAGACAGGAAACTCTGTTTAATATATTTGTCAATTTACATATTTCTCCCTTAATTATGAAGAAAATCAGCCAACCAACCTATTTCATTATGAGTTAAGCTTCTGTTATAAAGTCTTACTCCGGCTATTGAACCATTAAAAAAGTCATTTGGCCCGAAACCTATTCGCAGGGGAGCATCACCACTTAGTTCAAATATATCAGCATTAAATGATCCGGACTTTATCACTTCTTCACCATCAATATAAAAAATAAGCTGACCATCTGATTTGACAGCCGCAATATGATGCCATCCCGGGGAAACGGGATTCCTGGTGATGATGCTTCGTCCAAATTCCGACGAAAAGATCTTACCGGAAGGTAAAGTACTGCAAAAAACTTTTCCGTCATTCTCTGCTAATATCCATGCTCTGCGGTATCTGACATCAGGAGTATGATCCAGTTGTTCAATCTTTGCCCAAACCGTATCTCCCTCATATGAATATATTTCAGCCATTGGCAGGGTTCCGGCAATCAACCTTCCGTTATGTACAAGCATACCCATTACCTCTAATTCACTGCCTAATCTGCCCATATCGGTCCATCTGCCAATATCTTCAAACCTGTAAACACGGCCACTGGGCCATGTACCTGCAAATAACCTTCCCTGATAAACTGCAAAAGAGTAAGTCTGAGTATTATTTCCTAAACGGCCGCAGTCGACCCATGAATCACCATCGTACCTGTAGACAAATCCACCGTCGTAGCTGGTAGCCCAGATATATCCGTTATAAACACCAAGCGCCACCACCCTTTTCCCGTCAGGAGTACCACAGTCAGTCCATGTGGTATCACCTTCATAACGGTAAAAACCAGCAGGATGATACAATGAGGATGCGTATAGAGATCCCCTGTAGGTTATTAATCCTCCGATTGCTTCAGTCTCAGGCAACTGTCCGCAATATTCCCAGACTTCTCCTCCGGCATACCGGAAAATTTTGCCACCCTTGTGAGTATTTTCAGATTCCGTCAGGGAAGAACCTGCCAGACGGTATTTTGCAGTTCCGGCGTACAGCTTATCATCATGAACAGCAAGTGCCATAACGCTGTTTGAGCTATCGGGAGATCCGCAATCAAGCCATTTATCTGATCCATCATACCTGTATACATGTCCTCTTTCCGTTTTTCCTGCTTCACAGGTGCCTGCATACAAATCACCTCCAAAGCTTGTCATAGAAAAAGCACATACTGCATTGCCCGGTTTGCCACAATCCGTCCATTCAGAAATCTGATTATTATCGATGCCAAAAGCAAGCTGACAGGCATTTGTCAGACTTGTGGTCACTGCATTGGTTTTCAGACTTAGAATAAAACCATTACGGTTGTCAGGATCATACTGACTTACAATATCTCCCGGAACATCTGAAAATTCATCGGAAATATTGATCCATGCAGATATACTGAAATCTCCGTTACCCGGCCCGGGAGACTTTTCTGCAGGTATCTCAAGATATGAATTAGTCCCGTTAAGTAAAACGGCGGCGACCTGAGAACCATCAGGTCCGTCAGCATTAAAAACAGCATCGCCAATTACCAAAGCATCTCTGTCATTACCGGAAATATCTGCGCTGTTACCTTTTAAAGGCCAGTGTCCAATCAGTCCCTTTTCCGGATTGCCGGGAATATTACCAGAGCATGAAGCAAAGAAAATTATCAGGAAAGATAATCCGGCCGGATAAAAATTTACTAAAATACGTTTCATTTTCAAAGTGGTTTATTTTATGTTGATTAAGTCAGATACAAACTTAATTAAATAAATGTTCTTGTAAATTCAATTTGCTCTTAAACGGAATAAAAATAAATATTAAGTCCAGCCCTCAAAAGAGTAATTCACTTTAATCGATCTGCAAAAAAAGATTGCAATTACTCATTCGCTATGGATACTCCGGCTTGATTGGCCAGATCTTTAGCACGATTAATGATCCTCGCTTCTGTTCCTGAAGACCAGGGTCTGCTAATGATAATTCCATTGATTCCTGACAGTGAGGCTTCATATCCACCTTCATTAAGAACTCTTTCCGAAGGAATATACCCCATCATCTCATTCGCGTATGCCATAACAAAGATATCCTGTCCAAATATTTCCTTCAGTTTCAATGAATAATCTACTACCACTTCTCCACCCATTGTTATTAATGTCTGTTCTCCTAATCTCCATATTTGCAGAGGGTATGGGTAGGCAGGCATAAATGAAAGGCCGTCTTCAAGCTGGTTCAGCAATATATTTGCTCTTCTCTTTATATACACCGGATAACCTGAAGATTCGCCCATAATCTGAAGTAACTCCTCTTTTCCCGGAAAAGTCCGGCCATAGTCTAAATCTACATCCCCGGCTACCGTGGTTAACCGGGATGAAAGTTCCTGCATAGGTTGACGAATTACAGAATTCACGGCACCTGCAAGGGATGCGCCATAATGCCTGGCTAATTCCACTGTTCTCCTGGGAAGCGGATTTTGATCTGCTCCTGTCCCGGCGAAAAACATTGCCGTTGATCCGGGATATAAGCTTTCCAGTTCCAGCTGGGCAAAACCGGGATAGTCACCTGACCACTGATAAAAACTCAAAGTAGTGGCATGACAAGCATAGCCAAAGACAACCGCCAGCAAACCTCCTGTAGTTTTTTCAACTTTTATTACAGGAACCGAATGATCCAACGGCCCTTTTTGCTGTTCCGGCGGGGGGAGTGATGATTCACTGTTATTACGCCGGTTTACTGCAAAATTAGCGTTACCCTGTCCGGAAAATACTCTTGCCTCAACCATTGAATTCAGTGCAGCTTCAACAAGATTCACAATTTTATCTTCCAGTTTATATGTATATTCTTCAATTTTTTTCCTGTGATATGACGAATATTCATTAACCGAATCTTTTATCACATAATATTTTTCAGGGGCACTTAAAATTTCAGGTCCGGTATGAGTATGTGAACAACTTAAAATAACGCGGTCTTCAGTAAAACCAAATTGTGACCGGAGACGATCACGAATCCGGTCAGACAGATAATAACCTTCATAGCCTATCAAATCAGTTGTTACAAGCACTCCCCGGTTGCCATCCATATCTTCAAGAACAAGAGCCTTTGCCCATAGATCTACAAGTTTACCTTCAGCCGGCCGGTTGCGGGCCGCATAACCAGCCATCCACATCAATTCTGAGGGAGTTATCAATATTCTCGAAACACCTGCCTTCCAGGTTTCGCCCTTTAATGCCTCATCTTCAACTTTTTCTGAACAACTAAAACCTGAGACAAAAACAGAAAAAACTATAAAGGGAATGAATAACTTTTTGATCATTTATTATTTTATTTTAATTGAGCACTAATATTAATATTAAATAACAAACTTCTAAAATAACGATAAATATTAACTTTGAGATAGATCAATATTTAGAATGATAAAACAATCAGAATCATTTTAAAATGCCCGAATCACTTAAGATCAATCCTTTTAGTTATAGGTGTAATCATTTATTGCAAACACAGTTTGCCTTATAGCTTTCAACCCATAATAATTTCATAAGGGCAATACTGTGGTATATGAAATACCTCCAGAGACGGAAAACTCTGTTTAATATATTTTGCAACATTCATAATACCCCACTCTTCGGCAACACCATGATTCACAAAGATTGCCGGGAAATCAAGTTCATTCGCATGCACACCCATCCTGACATGCAAATAACCATCATCAGTCATTATACCAACGTCAGCACCAATATCCCGTAAATTCACAGCATTTGGATTCTGACCTGTTCCGGTTCCGATTCTACTGACCTTTTTATCCGGATTACCTGATAACAGAACTCCGTTTTGTTTTAACGGCCGGATCTGTTTTAATACATGCCTTGCAAGTTCACGGACTGTCACCGGCTCAACCTCAGTAACATAGTATGGATATTGATCCACTACTATTTTATTCCCGATATCAAGTCTTTTTTGCCAGGTATCCCTTATCCCGATTCCCGGAAACCTGTCCCATACATCATGACATCTGTATACCACAAGCCCTGTCTTTTCAAGCCAGTCAAACTTTGGTTTCTCGGAAGGCAGGGCAAAGACCACCTCAGGTTCAGGTGATCCGTTCCTTGCATTCACGCAAATAGATTCATGAGAAATAAAAAGATCAGCACCTCTGTCAACTGCCTGCCGAAGAGCATCCCGGCTTGCTTTCCAGGCAACGGCAACCTTTTTTACCGGCTTTGAAGGATCACCGCATTTGAAGGTATCAGTTGTCCTTGTCCAGTCAATTGTTCGTCCTGTTTCCGTATTTTTTAGATGTTCGGAGATATCTGTGCAAGTTAAACCTGACTGTTTTGAAAATTCGCGGTAACCATTTGCTGAGAAGATAACCGGTGCACCCAATACTACGGATGTACTGTTTTTTATGAATTTTCTCCTTGATATTTCCTTTTTGTTTTTGTAATTCTTCATATAATTTATACTTTTAAAGTAAATATAATGAAACTTTTAAAAACTATTCAAACAAAAACTTTTTTGTTATAATTAACTTATAAATGATTAATTTATTACATGTAAATTCATGAAAAAAAATAAAACATCTGTCCGGAAAGGCTAATTTTTTTCCTTAAAGAAAAATGAGTACAATGTCAGCCAGTGAATGTGTATTTTTTGTCTTTTTGAACGTCAGTAGTAATTTGATTTTGTTGCATAAATCTATATTGATTATGAACATTTGTAAACAATAATTGTTAAATATCGTATATTATGATATTGAATTAATAAAATTTAAAAAAAACAATGCATTACAACAGTAATGTTCCGGTTTTCACGGTTAACAGTTACATTACTGCTAAACCGGAGGTATTATAAAGAATATTTACTGATTAGTTGAATAATATAATAAAAATTTTAAAGATGGACAATACGTTAAACAGTATGGCACAGATAGAAAAATATCTGGGCACTGAGGCAGAAGATTTGTTAACCTATAAAGCAACCTCTGTTCCAAAAGAAAAATTGACTCTGCCCGGACCTGAAGTAATGGATAGTGTTTTTGGAATATCAGACCGGAATGTGCAGGTGCTTAAAAGTCTCTCTTCAATTTATCATCATGGCCGGCTTTCAGGCACCGGGTATTTATCAATTTTGCCGGTTGACCAGGGAATTGAACATACAGCCGGTAGCTCGTTTGCTCCAAATCCGGATTATTTTGATCCGGAAAATATCATTAAACTGGCAATTGAAGGTGGGTGTAATGGTGTTGTAACAACTTTTGGAGGTTTATCACTCCATGCACGAAAATATGCCCACAAAATTCCATTTATCGTAAAAATTAATCACAATGAACTGTTAACCTATCCCAATAAGTACGACCAGGTAATGTTTGGCAGCGTTGAGGAAGCATGGAATCTTGGTGCTGCAGCTGTAGGAGCAACAATTTATTTTGGCTCACAAGAGTCAAATCGTCAGATTGTTGAAGTGGCAAGCGCCTTTGAATTGGCTCATGAACTTGGCATGGCAACGGTTCTGTGGTGTTATATCCGAAACAGCAATTTCAAAACCAAAGAGAAAAACTATCATACTGCTGCGGACCTGACAGGACAGGCAAATCACCTGGGGGTAACCATAAAAGCCGATTTGATCAAACAAAAACTGCCAGAGACCAATGGTGGATTTATTGATCTGAAATTTGGCAAAACCCATCCTGATATGTATAAAAAACTGACATCGGATCATCCGATTGATCTGTGCCGCTACCAGGTTGCTAACTGTTACATGGGAAAAATCGGATTGATAAATTCCGGCGGGGCTTCATCGGGCGCCGATGATTTTTCGCTGGCTGTTCGCACTGCAGTTATAAATAAACGTGCAGGTGGCTCCGGTCTTATATCAGGACGGAAGGCTTTTCAACGACCTATGAAAGAGGGAATCAAATTATTAAATCTCATTCAGGATGTTTATCTGCATAAAGAAATTACGGTAGCCTGAAAATAAAAATATCATGGAACGAAGAGTTTTTGGCCCTGTACCATCAAGAAGATTGGGGAAAAGTTAAGGACTGTACACCCCATGCGGGAAGATGCAGTGATTGAATTATTACAGAAAACCAACGATAGTAAAGGTATACTTAATATGCTTCTGGAAGATAACCAGATTGAAAAAACGGAATTTGGCGGACATTTTTATTATCTGAGAAAATTCAGGAGGTAATCTGAATAATTTTTATGAAAAATGATTCCGACAGGATTAACATCCTGAATAAAAAAATAAAAGAGTGCAATCGATGCTCTCTGAGTTCAGGAAGGATACATACTGTTTATGGTGAAGGCAATATAAATGCCCGTCTTTTTTTTATTGCACAGGCTCCGGGTGAAACGGAAGACAAAGAGGGCAAAATGTTCATTGGTCCCACAGGAAGGGTAATCGATGAATTATTTGAGATGATTAATATTAAGAGAGAGGAGATTTATATGACCAACCTGATAAAATGCAGGCTGACCAAAAACAGGAAGCCGGGACCAACCGAAACAGAGATGTGCAGCAAATTCTTAGTTCAGGAAATTGAAATCATAAAACCGGAATTTTTAATTCCTTTAGGTTACCATGCCACAAAATTCATACTTAGCCGATATTGTAATGAAAAATATCTGTCAACAGAAAATACAGGAAAACTTATTTATTGCAAAGGTCAGAAAATTTATCCACTGAGACATCCTTCAGCAGTTTTGTATAATCCGTCATTCATGCAGGAGATGATTAAGAATTTTAAAAAGATTTCTGTTTTCAAAGAAATTTGTAAATGGTTTCCTCTCTGTCCGATAAAAAAATTTGTTGAAGAAAGAAATCTGAATAAAGACTGGATTGAATTATATTGTAAAGGCGACTGGGAAAGTTGTAAGAGATACCAGATGGAAGAGAAAGGTCAGTATCATCCTGACAATATGCTTCCTGACGGCACAATCAATAATGAATTAATATAAAATTACTTTACCGGGAATTTATAATATAAAGTAATACACTATGAACAACTCAAATAAACCTGTTTTAATAGCTATTCCAACTAATAACGGGACAACCGTTTTCCCTAAGATGCTGGGAATGGCCAAATATTTTTACATTTTTGCCCTAAACGACAAAAAACAATTCACCCTGGTTGAAAAAAGAGACAACCCTTATGAAAAAACCATGCAGCACTTAAAAACGCTGGATGTATACTCCGTAATAAGCGATTGTAAAATTATTATCGCAGCAACTATAGGTAAAAAAGGAATTGAAAGGCTAAGGGAAAGAGGAGTAAAACTATTTTTCAAAAAAGGCGAAATAAATGAGGCTCTGAATTTTATTTGAAAAAATGAGGTTATTACTTAATTTGAAAAAATATTAAGGGACTTCCCGATAAACTTCCCGTCCCGGTAGCTTCTCTGCAAAAAAAAGTGCTGTAAGTAATTCTTGCAACTCATTTCATTTTAAGGGAATCCTGTAGAACAAAATTCGAACTTTTTATGCAATAAATTTCTTTTAACAAAAAAAATCTGTTTTATCTTGATAAATGTGTGATATTTTGACTCTTTTTACTTGATAAAAGTGTATTTTTATATCAAAAATTATAAAAAATTTGCATGTACAGGGAAACGATTGTCAGATTAAAAAAATGGAAAGAAGATAAATTCCGTAAACCGCTTATTGTACGAGGAGCCCGTCAGGTGGGTAAGACATGGCTTTTACAAGAGTTTGGCCGAACATATTACTCCAAATTCGTCTATGTTAACTTTGAAGAAACCCCGGCATTTCATAATATTTTCTCCACAGACTTTGACATTGGGCGAATCATAACAGTCCTTCAAATACATGCGCAAACAACGATAACAGCAGAAGATACGTTAATTGTATTCGACGAAATACAGTCGGCAGAGCGCGGAGTAACCTCCCTTAAATATTTCTGCGAAAATGCCCCGCAATATCACGTGATTGCTGCCGGGTCTCTGCTTGGAATGGGGCTTCACAACCAGGTTTCATTCCCGGTTGGCAAGGTCGATTTCATAGAATTACGCCCCCTTTCATTTTATGAGTTTCTGCTTTCATTAAATGAATCTGCGCTGTTAAATGCCTTAAAGGCAAAAGAATGGAGTGTGGTTTCTGTTTTTGCTGAAAAATTGAAAGAATATCTCCGTTATTACTTTTATGTGGGTGGGATGCCCGAAGTTGTGGATGCCTTTGTTCAAACCCGTGACTGGCAGCTTGTCCGCCGAATTCAAAAAAGGATATTAAACTCTTATGAAGGTGATTTCTCGAAACACGTACCCAATGAAACAGTTCCACGTATCCGGATGGTATGGCAAAGTATTCCCTCACAGCTGGCTAAAGAGAATAAAAAATTTGTATATGGAGTTTTAAGAGAAGGTGCTCGCGCCAAAGATTTTGAATTGGCAATACAGTGGCTGGTGGATTGCGGATTGCTACTCAAGAGTCATCGGGTATCGAAACCGGGAATCCCGCTGACTGCATACCGGGAAACTTCGGTTTTTAAGCTATTTATGCACGATGTAGGGTTGCTTGGCGCTATGGCCGGATTGAATGTACAAACAATAATTGAAGGAGATGATATTTTTACCGAGTTTAAAGGTGCCCTTACTGAACAGTATATCATGCAGCAACTAAGTTTAAAAAGTGAGCGATATATAGGTTATTGGACGAATGAACGAAGTACCTCCGAAGTCGATTTCATTATCCAGGAAGAAGGGAGAGTTATCCCAATTGAAGTAAAATCGGGCAAAAACCTAAGAGCCAAAAGTTTTAGATTATTTTGTGAAAAATACAAACCTTCGAAGGCAATTCGAACGTCATTAACAAACTATAAGGAAGAAGAGTGGATGACTAACGTTCCGTTGTATGCTATTGGAGAAGAAAATTTGTAACCAGCATAATGGGATTTTTTATAGAATTTAACCAAAATTCGGGGATTTAAAAGTAAAAATAAAATAGATTACCAAACAAAGAGGTTTTGAAAATGAAAAGGGAAGGTATAATATTTTATTTCAAGTGAACCTGAAGGGACTCGAACCCCCAACCTCCTGATCCGTAGTCAGGTGCTCTATCCAATTAAGCTACAGGTCCTTATTATATTATTTAATGAATTCTTGTTAATATTCTTACTATTGTAATTGTAAAAAAATACTCTAATGTTATCAGATATTTTCAGGCTGCAAATATAGCAATTTTCAGATAAGAAAACAGTCCGGTTTCATATGATTCCAATTAATTATTTTTATCTTTCCAGTATGACTTAAATAACAAAACCCTCTGTTCCGGAAAAAATATGCAATAACCCTTAAGAATTAATACATCAGGAATATTTTACCATTTTATCATCAATGGTTACATCATGCTGAAAATCAACCTGAATCTTCAAATTGGTAATCATCCTATGTGTTCCTGCTTCCCGGCAGGCTTCATGTATTTTAGCAAGTAAATCAGGCAACTGAAAATAGCTGCATTCTACGACCGTTTCAAACGGACAAACTATATGATTAAATCCTGTCTGTTTAATAGCCTCAATTGCTTTATCAACAAGTGAATACCTGATCATTCCGTTTGCTTCAGGCAGAACCTGAATGGCTACATTAATCCTAAAATTCTTCCAATCCTTTTTCACTGTCTTTATTATCTGGGTCTTCAAGGTAACCAAGAATTTCACTTCTTGACAATACCTTAACATTGGTAATGATCATATCTTCACTCAAAAAATTGCCGTACTGATTGCACTCTTCAATTAAATTGCCAAACATTTTTTTTATATCAACGGTAACCGGTAAAAGAATCAGCGAAGATGTAAAACCTGCAGAAAAATCTATAGATTCAAATTCACCCTCCTCTTTCTGCAACGCAAATATTAATTCATCTTTAACAAGCTTTTGCTGCGTTTCATTCAACATTTTATCAATTGAACGATTAATGAAAACCATATAGTAACGCAATTTTTTTCCCTTGCCTCCTAATCCTGTGGAAATAAATACCTGTTTTTCATTCAGCAAAGAACTTTGTATTAACATGCGACTCTCCTGAAGCGCCAGTGTAGCCCAGTTTTTCAGTTCAGAGGAAGCTTCTTTAACATACTTTTCCAAAATGCGATATGCTCTGACATCATCTGTCACTGCAAGTGTAGCCAGCATCTCCTTTTTCCTCTCAACAGCTGCCTCTGATGAGAACAAATCTTCATACTTCTCAATATAATCCGATTCGGCACCTTCTTCCCGGATCTTCCTGGAAAACTCAAAGTACTTCATCTGATCCTCAATATCTATTTGTTCCTCTAAAATATTGAAGTCAGCAGGTAAATCATTAAGTACCTTCTGAATATCATCATATATTTTGTCGCCTTCTTTCATACAGGAATCGAGTACAAAAATAGTGCCTTATTACTAATGCAAAGTAAATTCAAAACAATTTAAAATAAAAGGATTTTCAATATATTTGTAGCCTTATTTTTATTTAATTTAATTAAAAAAGAAGGGGCAGAGCAATAGTGAAGCTGAGTGAGGTAAAATACAGTGTAACTGTCATTATAGTAAAAATTCTCGGACACGGATCATTCAGAAAACGGATTTCTGAAATGGGGTTTGTTAAAGGGAAGGAGGTCAGGGTAATTAAAAATGCACCTTTTATGGGTCCGTTTGAATTTAAGATTCTCGATTATAATGTCACTCTGCGAAAATCGGAAGCTGATCTGATTGAGGTAGTTCCTTTAGGTGATTTTAAAGAAGAACTTAACGGGAATTACGAAGGAGTAATTGGTCTTAGCAGATTTAATCCCGGTCATACTTTAGGAACTAACATTATAAATGTAGCTCTGGTAGGTAATCCAAACAGCGGAAAAACAACCCTGTTTAATTTTATCAGCCACTCAAAAGAGAAAGTAGGTAATTACACAGGCGTTACGGTAGATATCAAAAAGGCTACGATATTTGCAAAAGGATACACATTTAATTTTTATGATCTTCCAGGCACATATAGTCTGTCTGCATTCTCTGAAGAGGAGATCTTTGTCAGACAGTTCATATATGAACAGACCCCGGATATCGTAATAAATGTTCTTGACTCTACAAACCTTGAGAGAAGCCTTTTTCTTACAACTCAGTTGATCGACATGGATTTGCGGATAGTTGCCGCATTAAATATGTTCGATGCACTGGAGCGGAAAAGGATAAAATTTAACTCTGATGAGATGTCCCGTCTTCTCGGAATACCATTTATTCCTACAATAAGCAGTAAAGGTATCGGACTTGAAACGCTTATTGATAAAATGATTGAGGTTTTTGAAGGGAAGGATGATATTTCAAGACATATACATATTAATTACGGATCAGATATAGAGGAGTCTATTCAAAAAATCAGGAAGGAGATCAAGGCGGATAAACCCATTACTGACAAGATTTCATCCCGCTTTCTGGCAATAAAAATGATTGAAAAGGATACTCATGTCAATGAGCTACTCTCTCAATATCCTAATTATGAGGATATCAAACAAACGAGTCAGAAAGAGATAAAACGTATTGAGAGTATAAAGGGAGAGGAGAGCGAGACTATAATCACTGATGCAAAATATGGATTTATTGCAGGGGCATTAAAAGAGACATTTGATAATCCTTACCGCAAAACAACAACCGGATCTGAAAAAATTGATAATATTTTAACACACAGGTATCTTGGCTTCCCGATTTTTGCGGCCATTTTATTTATAATGTTTTTTTCCACATTCTACCTTGGTTCATTTCCTATGACCTGGATAGACACCGGTGTTATAGCAACAGGAGATCTCATTTCAAAAATTCTTCCTGATGGAATGTTCAGAGATCTTATAGTTGACGGCATAATAAACGGTGCAGGCAGCGTATTGGTATTCCTGCCAAACATTCTCATACTGTTTTTCTTTATATCACTTCTTGAAGAATGGGGATACATGGCCAGAGCTGCTTTTATAATGGATAAAATCATGCACAGATTCGGACTTCACGGAAGATCATTCATTCCTTTAATAATGGGATTTGGCTGCAATGTCCCTGCAATTCTGGCAACACGCACCCTCCGTAACAAAAGCGACCGGATACTTACTATGCTTATTATCCCTTTTATGTCCTGCAGTGCAAGATTACCGGTATATGTACTGATCATTTCGGCATTCTTCATGAAGTATCAGGCTCTTATATTGGTTGGTATTTATCTCTTAGGAATCATAATTGCCTTCATCACGGCTCAGTTACTGAACAAATCAATTTTTAAGAACAAAGAGACTCCGTTTGTCATGGAGCTCCCATCATACAGGATACCAACCGTCCGCAATATTGCATACCATATGTGGAATAAAACAAAGCATTATATTCAGAAAATCGGAACAACTATTCTTCTCGGGGTTGTTATTATCTGGGCATTGGGATATTTTCCCCGTGATATAGTTGAATCAGGTAACTATGTTAATTCACATGAAGAGGTCAATGCAAATTATAACAGCAGTGACAATCACAGCAAGACTGTCAATATTCAGGAAGCTACTGATCAAGGTGCCGATCAGCTTTCAAACTCCTACCTGGGACGTATAGGACGATGGATTATGCCTGTAATGTCTCCGCTGGGTTTCGACTGGAAAATGAGTATCAGTCTTGTAGCAGGATTGCCTGCAAAAGAAATTATCGTCAGCACAATGGGTGTTCTTTACCAGGGAAACAGTGAAGAGAACTCTGTCAATCTTCAGAAAAAGTTACAGAATGAGGTTCATACAACAGGTAAACTGAAAGGAGAAAAAGTGTTTTCTATCCCGGCAGCTCTGTCATTTCTGATTTTTATCTTAATCTATTTCCCCTGTATAGGAGTGGTGGCAGCCATATCGGCTGAAGCAGGTTCATGGAAGTGGGGAGCTTTTGTTATATTTTATACTACAACTTTGGCATGGTTAAGTTCCTTTGTAGTGTATAACATTGCTAATTTAATTATATAGGAAATGATACAGGAGATAATAACATATATAATTATTGGTCTGGCATTATTTATTGCTGTAAAGAAGATTGTTCTGAATTTCAGAAAAAAAAGAAAAAGAAGGCCTGCCGGATGCAATATTAAACCTTCACTGCAAAGCAACTGTTTTGGCTGTAGCGCTGATTGTATATTCCGGCAACAAATAAATGATTCAGGACTGAAACCAGACTCCCGGGTTCCGCCGGAAGCAAGTCAGTGAAACAATACACAGTTACTTTATAATCTTTTCAGTTTACTTATGGTCTCACCAGGATTCTCTGAATTAAAAACAAAACTACCTGCAACCAATATATCAACACCCGATTCAATCAGCATTCTGCCTGTTTCATAATTGACACCTCCGTCGACCTCAATAAGGCATTCAGGATTTTCATTATCAATCATATTGCGCAATTGCTTAACTTTTTCAGTCGTATGGCTGATAAATTTCTGTCCCCCGAATCCAGGATTAACAGACATCAGTAATACCATATCAAGCTCAGAAATAATATCCCTGAGAAGAAATACAGGTGTATGAGGATTAAGACATACACTGGCCTTAACACCAAGTTCTTTAATGTAGCTGACTGTCCGGTGAAGATGGGGGCAGGTTTCATAATGAACTGTTAATATGGAAGCCCCTGCTTCTGCAAAAGACTGCAGATATTTATCAGGATCAGTGATCATCAGATGTACATCCAGGGGTTTGCGGGCAATTTTACTGACATATTTAACAATTGGAATTCCAAAGGAAATATTTGGAACAAAAACACCATCCATTATATCACAATGAATATAATCAGCTTCGCTGTCATTAATCATCTCTATGTCTTTTCCAAGATGATTGAAATCGGCAGATAGTATTGAAGGAGCTACTAATGTATTCATGAAATTTTTTATTGTCCGAGGTAAGCTTTTAAAAGCCTGTTACGATATTGATTTTTTAATTTTTTGATTGCTTTCTCCTTTATCTGACGAACTCTTTCACGGGTAAGACCAAATTCATCTCCTATCTCTTCAAGAGTACACGGAGGATATCCGTTTAAACCAAAATAGTAACGCAATATATCTGCCTCCCTCTGACCAAGAGTAGAAAGTGAACGTTCGATCTCTTTTCTTAAAGAATTATCTATTAACTCATTATCCGGACTTGGTGAGTCATCGTTCAGAAGTACATCATACATGTTACTCATCTCTTCATCATACAACGGTGCATCCATTGATATATGAACATTTGAAAAGTTCAGCGCTTCTTCAATAAAGTCACTTTTTGACTCTATTAATTCTGCAATCTCTTCAATTGTAGGTTCCCTCTGAAACTCCTGTTCCAGCTTATTGATCGCCTTATTGATCTTGTTTATGGATCCGATTTTATTTAATGGTAAACGAACAATCCTGGACTGCTCTGCAAGAGCCTGTAGTATAGATTGTCTTATCCACCACACCGCATAAGAAATGAATTTAAAGCCTCTTGTCTCATCAAATCTTTCGGCTGCTTTAATTAAGCCCAGATTACCTTCATTGATTAAATCGGGCAGAGTTAAACCCTGATTTTGATATTGCTTTGCTACTGAAACTACAAAACGAAGATTTGCCTTTACCAGTTTGTCCAGCGATTCCCTGTCCCCTTTTCGTATCTTTTTTGCAAGTTCAACCTCCTCTTCTGCAGACAACAACTCAACCTTACCAATTTCATGCAAGTACTTATCCAATGATAATGTATCACGATTAGTTACCTGCTTGGTTATTTTAAGCTGTCTCATAAAATTGGTTTTACTTTCAAAAAATAATCTGTATCAGTTTAAAATCGACCTTTACAAATAATCTGCAAAATTATAACATTTTATTATTTACATACGAATATTGTCGACTTTAGTTAGAAAAAACATTACTATTATAAAAAAGTTCACGCAAATTTTGATTATTTATAAGCAAGAAGAAATTTTTTAAACCTGTGAAAATCGCTTTTCATCGGAATGCTCTGCTTCTCACCCTGTAAAAACAGTTTAAGTCTTTCAGGCAACCCGACCGATCCTTCCCCCACTATCGACCCAACACTCTCTTTAAACTTGGCAGGATGTGCAGTTTCCAGAAAAATACCTGTCTGATCGCCGGAAATGAAATCTTCAAGTGCCTGATATCCGCAGGCTCCGTGAGGATCACACAGGTAACCATATTTCCCATACACTTTTTTAATAGTCGCTCTTATCTGATCGTCGTAGTACCTGAAGCCTTTTATAATACTTGAAATTGTGGTGTAAGAGTGATTATACAGATCCAGTATCCGGACAAAATTGCTGGGATCACCAACATCCATTGCATTGGCAAGTGTCTCTACAGAGACCCGGGGGATATAATTGCCTGTTTTTAAATATTCATATACTACATCGTTGGCATTATTCGCTGCAAGATAACACTTTACAGGAAGTCCCATCTCCCTTGCAAAAAGACCTGCAGTTAAATTGCCAAAATTTCCGCTTGGAACTGAAATTATTAAATCATTTCCGTCCAATGCTCCTGCCTCCCTAAGACGTGCATATGCATTGAAATAATAAAAAGCCTGGGGCAGAAAACGTGCAACATTTATTGAGTTTGCAGAAGTAAGAAGCATTTTACCGTTCAGCTCGTCGTCAGTAAATGCACTCTTAACCAGCCTCTGGCAATCATCAAAGGTGCCTTCTACCTCCACTGCAGTTATATTCTGCCCTAATGTGGTAAATTGTGACTCCTGTATCCTGCTGACCTTACCTTTGGGATAAAGCACAAATACATGAATACCTTCGACACCTAAAAATCCGTTTGCGACAGCACTGCCTGTGTCTCCGGAAGTCGCAACGAGAACATTTACCTGTCTCTCATTGCCGTGTAAAAAATACTTAAGCAGTCGTGCCATGAACCGTGCTCCAATATCTTTAAATGCCAGCGTTGGCCCGTGAAACAACTCCAGCGAATATATTTTATTTGTTACCTTAACAACAGGGCAATCGAACTGAAGGGTATCAAAAACTATCTCATGCAAACTTTCATTATCAATATCCTCATCAAAGAAATGTTGTGCTACTTTAAGAGAAATATCCCTGAAGCTGAGATTACTTATATTATCAAAAAATGTCTTGTCAAATTTCCTGATTCTTTCGGGCATAAAGAGTCCTTTGTCTGAGGCCAGGCCCTTTATAACTGCTTCTTTTAATGTTACCTCTTTTGTACTCTTGTTTGTGCTGAAGTATCTCATAAATCTCTTATTCTCGTATTTCTTTTAATTGACTTTAAACAAATCACAATATTAACTCATAGTATTCAGATATCATATAATTACTTCTAAAACTTAATATTAAATATAAATCGGTTTATGATATTATTACCTTCAGGCTAAAAGTGTTTTTATGAACTGGTCACCCTTCAGCAGACCATATTCACCTTTGAGGGTACTATACTCATCGTATAACATTACATCATCAGGCTTAATGCCGGGTTTATAAATTAAAAAAGGTACCGGTTCACGAGTATGGGTTTTCAGAATACACGGAGTAGGATGATCAGGTAAAACGGCAATAGCCACATCCTCTTCCATTTTGTCAGTCTCTTCCATTATATATTTTATAACCCGGCTGTCAAGGTACTCAATCGTTTTAATTTTCAGTTCAGCATCACCCTCATGGCCGGCTTCATCGCTTGCTTCAATATGAAGATACACCAGGTCATTTTTTTCAAGTGCTTTAACAGCCGCCTCAGCTTTACCTTCATAATTAGTATTGTATAATCCTGTAGCACCCTCAACATGAATCACCTCCATGCCGGCATAAACTCCTATACCCTGAACCAGGTCAACCGCTGATATCACTGCTGAGTTTTTTATTCCAAACATATCATTAAGAGTAGGCATTACCGGTTTAAATCCAGGCGACCAGGGCCATATACTGTTACCCGGACTCTTACCATTTGCACGTCGTTTAATATTAACAGGATGATTATTAAGCAATTCCTGTGACTTAAAAATTAAATCATTTAATCTTGACGCAGTATTCGCCGATTTGTCTGTTTCAGCTTTTACAAGGTAATCCTTAAACGGATAACCCGGCACATCATGGGGAGGTGTGCAGGAAATTTCTTTACTTCCGTTTTTCAATACCATAAGGTGCCTGTAAGAAACTCCCGGATAAAATCTCAGAATATCGTCGCCAAGCTCTTCGTTCAGATAGTTTATCAGTTCAGCAGCTTCCTCACTTGAAATATGTCCGGCTGAATGATTCTTGATTTTTTCATTTTCAATGGTCAGAATATTACATCTCAAAGCCAGCTCTCCCGGTTTCAACTTAACTCCCATGCTCGCAGCTTCAAGGACTCCCCTGCCCTCGTATACTTTTTCAACATCATAGCCCAGAACAGCCATATTGGCTATTTCACTTCCGGGATGCATCGATTCCGGGACAGTTATCAGCCTGCCTGTCTTACCAAGAGCTGCAAGTCTGTCAATATTGGGTTTTGTTGCCAGCTGAAGGGGGGTTTTGCCTCCAAAACTTTCTAACGGCAAATCTGCCATGCCGTCACCCAGGATAATTATATATTTCATCTTATTAAAATTGCTTATTTATATGGTATAAGAGTAGAGTAGAGTACAGAGCAGATCATTCTGCTCTGTAGCCCCCTCGTCAAACCGTACGTGCGGTTTTCCCGCATAC
>ENA-OSEO01000989-OSEO01000989.1-sediment-metagenome-genome-assembly--contig:-NODE-989-length-59660-cov-5.958344_pt1 | contig 59660 bp, 40 predicted proteins | sample MGYA00237883_ERZ534232 | MGnify/ENA metagenome assembly ERZ534232
CTACGCTAGCGCGCTAAAAAATAAATATAGATCATGAAATCAATTAGTTACCGTAGAAAGGGTGTTAAACTTGGGTGGGCTAGCCTCTCTTCCAAAAGTATGGACACCTCCTTTCATTGTAGTTTCAGACGAACTTCTATCTCAGTACATAAAAAGTACACCTCAAGCGGAACATGTATTAGATCGCTGGATTAATCAGATAATAAACGGTGCAGCACTTGTCGGTATGGAGGAAAACACTCCAATAATAGTACGATCATCTGGAACATCAGAAGGTCTGGAAGAACGTGGAAAGTACTACTCCTCAGAAGGAGTGCTTAGGGATATCGTTACACCACTGAATTACTGCCTTAGGAAACTCTCATCAGATGATGAATTGAGACACAATAAAATATTTCTGGTGATTCAAAAGCATATATTTGCAATATCCTTAAGAGGTCATCTGTCAAATGAGAGGCGTTGTTATGAAGAGACAAGAGATTGGCTAGGGCAGTATGATGATATAAAGACCAAGTCAGTTAAGCCCTTTAAAATAAATATCCGAAATTGGCGAAAGAGAATACCTACAGTAAATTACATCGATAAACCACTTATATGTAAGCTTAGCGCTCATGTCTCTGAAACACTAAAAATTCCAGCCACTTGGGCCTACGAACAGCAGCTACGGCTGCATTTTGAATGGGTGTGGGACGGCGAGCAGATTTATTTGGTTCAGGCCGACCAAGAAGTTGTTTCGAATGGAGATGATCCCACTATCATTGGCAACCAACGAAAAAATAGTATTTTAGCTAATTTCGAGCCTGAGTGCCTTGAAGCAATAACTCACGAGCATGCCTCTCGCTACAGTAAAGTACGCAACGTACTCACCTATCTGACATTGGGACTACCGATCACTAAGTTATACATACTTGATGATCAAGCTCTTATCGATGATCTGGCGCAAGGAAAGATTCCTGACTCGCTGGAAAGGGACCTTCATGAATTAGTTAAAGGATCATTGGTGATACGTATCGACATAGCGACCAGCGACGAAGGGTGTCGACAGCTTCTACCAAGAACCAATGAGGTTCGTGAACTGAATGACGCTATTCGGTGGCTAAAGGAGAGAAGTGCTGAATTAAAAGAATCCGGCATAAAAGACCCGATAGCCTTCATATTTCACAACTTTGTGCCATCTGTCTCATCGGCATTCGCATACGCTGCACCGGATGAAAGAAAAGTGCAGATTGAGGCGCTCTGGGGTTTACCCGAAGGGCTATATTACAATTCACATGATAAATATATCGTTGATACTCTAAAACCAAATCTGACCGAATTGACAGATTCGGAAATCAACCTTTTTGAAGTTGTCGAGAAGCGAAATTTTAAAAGATTTTTCGTGACACCAGATGATAATGGCCGATGGAATACCATGGTCCTGAAAGCGCCTTATGACTGGCGTGGATCTATTAAACTTAAGAAGTGGGTCAAGCAAATTGCTTTGGAGTCTCGAAGAATTGCGGAAGAAGAACAAAAGCCTCTCAGTATTATGTGGTTCGTAGGTGTGCCACGAGAATTTTGTAAAACCCCCATTTTACCCTGGTATCATGAGCCCTACGACCCACGCATTATCAACAGGACACAAACGCATAGAACGAAGACTCCTTTTGATAAGTCTCTGATAATCAAAACCAGCAAAGATATCGAAAAACTAAAAATAGAAGCCGCTGCTCAATTTTCATCTGTGCGGCGCATTCGCATTCAGCCGCTTGAAGAAAGGCTACTCCGGGATAAAAATACTTTACAGATGATAGGAGAGTTAGCTCAAAAGATTGATGCAATCATTCTACTTGAAGGTGGCGTTCTTTCACATGCATATTATCAGCTAATGCAGACAAACGCTACTGTTGAGGTTAAGCACCCTTTTAATGATTATGAGGATAAACGTGAGTTTAATAAGCTCGTTCGAGACGAGGTTGCAGCTAACATTGAGCGTGGAGGGGAGGTTGTTAGTAAAACCTGTCTTTCAGGAGAGTTTTACCTCCAAGCCTTGAGAGAAAAATTGGTTGAAGAGTCTTTTGAGGTTTTGGATGCTCTTGATCAAGACTCGATAGTAGAAGAATTAGCAGATGTAACTGAAATCATTGATAGTATATTACATCGACTGGGGGTAAAAAGATCCCTCTTAAAACAGAGACAATTGCAGAAAAGAAACAGGGCGGGCGGGTTCAAAAACGGCTTAGTTTTACTGCAGACAAGGAACCCTCTACCTACAAAGAAAGGCAAATTCAGTAGTGCGCCGCTCTTTGAGATGTTGGGCCCACCGGATACAAAAATGGACATTAATAAAATCGAGGATCGAAAAGTGATTGAACTCGGCCATACTATAGACAAATGGAGTGATCGAAGGGAGCATCAAGCAGCGGCGGAAGTGATTTTAAGTCTTATAGTGCCCGTAGTTAGAGATAGTTGGTTAGTTAACACACCAGAAACTATGATCGGATCAACCACCGACAATACTGTGCAGGCCAAAATTATAGGGATGCGTTTTGGCTCAAAAATTCAAATCGAGTTGTCCTTCTTTATTCCTCGAGAACAGTTAAAGTTATTTTAAGCCTTATTAACCTTATGGCTAGGTTTCCATTCTTTTCAATTTTCTGTTTAATCAACAACTAATTCTCTTATAAATTTGCTTTAAATAAATGGGCATTCGTGGACATGATAATGCATTCGAATAATATTTCACCGTGCATTTGGACTAACTACTCGCCGATCGCAAAACTACCTTTTATACCAACCCTAAACATGCTTCCACCACTTCGATAGCCGCTAATCCACTGTATATCTTGACATCGGGGAGGCTATATGGTTGAAAGCCAAGTGCGCGCCCTATGTTATGAGAAGCCGATACGACCGGTTTGAATCGACCGTTTCCGGCAGGCGCCCGAAATATAAATGAAAAGTCTTGGGGGGAACCCTTTTTTTAGTGGAAAGGGATTCCCCCCGGCTGTTATATAATTGTGGCGTGCGGATCGACTTTTCCGCCGTCTCGATTGTCCGTTCCCGGAGGAAGCAATGGATTATAAAAGCACTCTCAATCTGCCGAACACTGAGTTCCCCATGAAGGCCAACCTGAACAAGAATGAGCCGGAACAGCTCAAATGGTGGGATGACACAAACCTGTACCACCGCATCCGGGATATTTCCAAGGGACGGCCGACCTACATTTTACACGACGGCCCTCCCTACGCCAACGGACACATTCACACCGGCACGGCCCTGAACAAAATCCTCAAGGATATTGTGGTCAAGTCGCACCAGATGGCCGGATTCGACAGCATCTACGTGCCGGGATGGGACTGCCACGGGCTGCCCATCGAACATCAGGTCGATAAGGAACTGGGCGCAAAAAAAGCCGAACTTTCAGCCATCGACATCCGCAGGCTGTGCGCCGACTACGCCCGCAAATGGATCGACATCCAGCGCAATGAGTTCAAACGGCTGGGCGTGCTGGGAGAATGGGAAAACCCTTATCTGACCATGAACAACCGGTACGCCGCCACCATCGTGCGGGAGTTCGGCAAGTTCGCGCTCAACGGGAGTCTCTTTAAAAGCAAAAAGCCCATTTACTGGTGCTCGTCCTGCCAGACCGCGCTGGCCGAGGCCGAGGTGGAATATCATGACCATACCTCCCCGTCCATTTTCGTGAAATTTCCCCTGGTCTCCGATCCCGCCGAATTGTCGCCGGAGCTGGCCGGCAAGAAGGTGTCGCTGGTGATCTGGACCACCACGCCCTGGACCATTCCGGCCAACCTGGCCATCGCCGTTCACCCGGATTTCGAATACGTGGCGGTGGAAACGGGCGGCGAGGTCCTCATTCTGGCTGAAGGCCTGCTTCTGGCGTGCATGAGCGCGTTCGACATAACCGATTATAAAATTATCGCCCGGATCGACGCCACCGCCATGGAACGCAAGGTGGCCCGTCATCCTCTTGAAGACCGCGACTCCATTGTGGTACTGGCCGACTATGTGACGCTCGACGCCGGGACCGGTCTGGTGCACACCGCTCCCGGACACGGCCGCGAAGACTATGAAACCGGTTTGCGATACGATCTTGAGATCTATTCCCCGGTCAACGACCAGGGCCGTTTTACGGATGAGGTAAAATATTTCCAGGGGCAGTTCGTTTTCGACGCCAACAAGAATGTTATCGCAAAACTGGACGAAGCCGGCGCGCTGCTGCTGGCGGAAGATTTCAGCCACTCCTACCCCCACTGCTGGCGCTGCAAAAACCCGGTTATTTTCCGGTCCACCGCCCAGTGGTTCATCAGCATGGACAAAACAGGCCTGCGCAAAAAGGCGCTGGAATGCATCGACCAGGTAACCTGGATTCCGGCCTGGGGGCGGGAACGCATCTATTCCATGATCGAAAACCGTCCCGACTGGTGCGTGTCACGACAGAGGGTCTGGGGTATTCCTATCACCGTGCTGTATTGTGAATCCTGCGGCGAAATTATCGTCTCCCAGGAAATCATCGAGAACGTGGCTTCGGCCATGGAAGAGGGCGGATCCAATGTCTGGTTCGAACGTGACGCCCGCGCCTTCATTCCCGAAGGAACCGTGTGCACATGCGGGGGGACCGAATTCCGCAAGGAAACGGACATTCTGGACGTGTGGTTCGATTCCGGCGTCAGCCACGCCGCAGTCCTGGTGGCTCGGGACTATCTAAGCCGCCCGGCGGACATGTATCTGGAAGGGAGCGATCAGCATCGCGGCTGGTTCCACAGCTCACTGCTCACCTGCGTGGGCATTGAAGGCTACGCGCCTTTCAAGAGCGTGCTGACTCACGGATTCGTGGTGGACGGCGAAGGCAAGAAGATGTCCAAATCCTCGGGCAACGTGATCGCCCCCGAGGAAATCATCAAGAAGCACGGCGCGGAAATATTGCGGCTCTGGGTGTCGGCCGAGGATTACCGGGACGACATTCGTCTCTCCGATGAGATCCTGTCGCGGCTCACCGAAGCGTACCGCCGCATCCGCAATACCTGCCGCTACCTCTTGGGCAACCTGTATGATTTCGATCCCGACGCGGACATGGTCCCGTACGAAGAGATGCTCGACCTGGACCGCTTCGCTTTGCACCGGCTGCAGGCGCTGACAAAACGCGTGGTCAAGGCGTACGAGGATTTCAGCTATCATCTGGTGTATCATTCATTGCACAATTTCTGCACTTTGGACATGAGTTCCTTTTACCTGGATATCCTCAAGGACCGGCTCTACACCGCGCCCCCCACGTCGCTCAAACGGCGTTCGGCCCAGACCGCGCTCTATTATATTTTGGACGCCCTGGCGCGGCTGATGGCGCCGATCATCTCCTTTACCGCCGAGGAAATCTGGAAGCACCGGCCCAAAAGCTCCGCGTCGCAGGAGGAAAGCGTGCATATGGCGCTGTTCCCCGCCTATGACGAAAAATTTACCAGCGCCGAGCTGGCCGAACGATACGAGCGCATCATGGAGATCCGCGGTGAAGTGACCAAGGCCTTGGAACAGGCGCGCAAGGCCAAGATAATCGGTCATCCCCTGGACGCTCAGGCGACGGTGTACCCGTCCCAGGATCTTGCGACGTTCATCGCCGAAAATCTGGAAGAGCTGCGGACCGCCACCATTGTGTCCAATCTTGTCCTGGGTCAGGGAGAGCCCGCCGGTGACGCGTACCGGAGCGAAGCGCTGCCCGGACTTGCGGTGGCCGTTTCCGCCGCGGCGGGAGAAAAGTGTCCCCGCTGCTGGAAGAGGCGCGAATCGATCGGGCAATCGGACAGCTTCCCGGAAATCTGCGCGGAGTGCGCCCAGGATCTCACGGAAATACAACCCGCGTCGTAAGAGGCGCCGTTTGCGGACATGAGAAAAAACATTCTCTTCATAACAGTCGCCGCCGTGGTGGTGATATTCGATCAGATAACCAAGCTGATCCTGATCGCGCGCCTGCCGGTGGGCCAGAGATTGCCCATTATCGACGGTCTCTTCGACCTGGTTCATGTGCGCAACACCGGGGTCGCCTTCGGCATTTTTTCCCGAAGCGCTTTCGCGTACCGCGCCATTTTTTTCCTGGCCGCTTCGCTGATCGCCATGACCATCATCGTGCTTTTTCTGCGGAAACTGCGACAGGATCAGACCGGATGGATTGTCGGCCTGGGGCTGGTGTTCGGGGGCGCCATCGGCAACCTTATCGACCGGGTCCGCCTGGGCGAAGTAATCGACTTCGCCGATTTTTATGTGGGTAATTTTCATTGGCCCGCCTTCAACGTGGCGGATTCCGCAGTCACTATCGGCGCGTTGTACCTGATGATAAGAATCATCCGTAAAACATAGGCCAAACCCGACGTTTGAGGCGCTTGCGAGTCCGAACCATATGAGCATTGAAGAGGCAAAACGCGTGCTGGAGATTGAGGCGCGTGGAATTCTGGATTTAATTCCCCGCCTGGGCGCGGATTTCTGCAAAGCCGTGGATTTGATCTACGAATGCCGTGGCCGGGTGGTCGTGGCCGGTATCGGGAAATCGGGCATCATAGGCCGCAAAATGGTGGCGACCTTTAACAGCACCGGCACGCCGTCCCTGTTCCTGCACCCGGTGGAAGCCATGCACGGCGACTTGGGCATGGTGACCGGGAACGACATCCTGCTCGCCATCAGCAACAGCGGCGAAACCGACGAATTGAACGTGATGATCCCCTGCGTCCGCCAGACGGGAACCAGGATTATCGCCTTTACGGGAAACCTGCAATCCACCATTGCTCAAGGGGCCGACCTGGTCATCGACGTGGGGGTGGAACGGGAAGCCTGCCCGTTGAATCTGGCGCCCACCACCAGCACCACGGCCACCCTGGCCATGGGTGACGCCCTTGCCGTGGCCCTCATAAAGCGCAGAAAATTCAATGAACACGACTTTCACCGCTTTCATCCCGGAGGACGGCTTGGCGAGCGGCTGAGCAGCCTGCGGGTAAAAGAGGTTATGTTTCAGGGCGCGGATATGCCCACCATCGCTTCGGGCGCGCCGGTTTTGCAGGCGGTGGAGGTGATCGATCACACCAACCTGGGCGTGGTCCTGGTCATGGATTCAGACGGGGAAATGAAGGGCCTCATTACCGACGGCGACCTGCGGCGCGCGCTTAAAAATCAAATCGATTTCTCAAAAGCGCTGGTGGAAGACATCATGACCCCCAATCCCATCACCATCCACGAAAACGCGCTGGCCATGGAAGCGCTGGACCTGATGGAGCGCAAGGAAATCACCTGTCTGGTTACCGTGGATAAGAATCACCATATCAGGGGGCTGGCGCATCTTCACGACTTGCTGGGCCGGGGAACGTTTCGGTTCACCAGGTTTTAAAACCAACTTCTTCAGTGATATCAATCTATTATCTGATTCCATAAAAATTCTTTTTATGGGTCGCTTTTCCTGAAAGTTTAGTGTATTATCGCGCAACCTTTTGCAGGGAAAGTTCTTTTTGATAGCTGAAGGGAGTTGACAGGCCCTGAGTCAAATGGTAATGTTCGGTTTCTTTATTCGATAGGGGCCGTTAACTCAGACGGTAGAGTATCTGCCTTTTAAGCAGAGAGCCGCAGGTTCGAGTCCTGCACGGCCCATCTAAAGAAGAATATAACGTGGATCTATGGGAGTGAATCTCCCGGCGATGACCATGTAAGAGTTTTTCACGTCCCCATCGTCTAGCCCGGTCCAGGACACCGGCCTTTCACGCCGGCGACAGGGGTTCGAATCCCCTTGGGGACGCACTATCATTTTTTCAAAGGGTTGCTTCTAACTGAGGCGACCCTTTTTTCGTTTAATAGCCTCGGTCTGGACATCCCGCTCTTCAAGCGGGACGACAGGGGTTCAAATCCCCTTGGGGACGCGCCATGATTTCAGGGAGTTAACGATTTCCGTTAACTCTCTTTTTTATTGCGCGGAAGGCCGGCAAAAAGGCCTTTTACCCACCAAAAGCTTCAGGATAGTTTGCGCTTTGAAGCCGGGACAAATCGGGCGGCGACTATTTTGCCTTTTTCAAGACGTTGATATCATGTACACGTGAAATTAACGTTTTGTATTTTTCATACCTTCCATTTCGCTGATTTTCCGATTTATTCGAGTTCTCAGTCAAAAAAACATGTGATCTGGCAATGATATTGCTACGACGTGGACAGGCCGCAAACACCATCACACGCAGCGGATACAAGGCATATCAGACGCGCCTTGCGGCGTGGCTTCATCACTCTAAACAGGATCACCAAGGAAAGGTCGAACATGACACAATTTGTAAACGGCTGGTCAAATAGGGGCAAAACACTGACTTATGGCGTCATAAAAAGGCTATCCATTCCATGCTTCGTCGTCTTTGCCGTCTGTATCTGTCTGACGGGTCTTTGGGGTTGCGGCGACAACGGATCGTCGGATCAATATCACCTACAAAAGGCGCTCGATGAAATGTGGGCCGATTACGCCTCCGATAAGCCCAATCTGGACGGTGGCCTCATCCTCAGGGTTATGACCCCTCGCGATCGCTATTTTCTTACGACCGCCAAGAAGGATGGGGTAATCGAAGACAGTCACTTCCGGGCGGCCAGCACGACCAAAACCTTTACGGCCACCTCAATTCTGCTGCTGGCGCAACGGGATATGCTCGATATAAACGACAGGATTACTGATACAATCCCCTCCCGTGAAATACCCTACACGCCGGACACGGACGAGTACGCGATCCCTTATAAGGACGAGATCACTATTAAGCTTCTGCTGCAACACCGGGCCGGAGTCTTTGATGTTTCAAACGATCCGATACCTTCATCCGTTACCGCGCCGTATGCGGGACAATACTATTTTAATTACGTTCGTGAGGTTCTCGGCGCCGATGACCATACCTTCACCTTTGACGAACTCGTATCGGTCGTGGCGTCAAACGGCCTGACCTATGGCGCCCCCGACACTTTCTATCACTACAGCAATACGGGATACTCCATACTTGGAAAAATTATCGAGCGGGTATCCGGAATGAGCTACCAAGCGTTCGTTCAAACCAATCTCTTTGCGCTGAACGGGCTTACGGGGAGCAGCCTCCCTATCGAAGGTTGTGACTGTTCAATACCGGCCCCCTTTGTGGAAGGGCATGTCTTGTATGAGGGCGCGGTGTATGAGACCACGGAGGATAATATGTCGGCGAACGTGGCGGAAGGCAATCTCATCACGACTCCCCGGGATCTGAGCGAATGGGCCTACAGGCTGTATCGGGGCGAGGCCGGGCTCAGCGAGAAATATCTAGCCATGATGATGGACTGTAAAGAGACGGGAGAGAGCCACGGCTTCTACGGCCTGGGCTGCGCTTACACGCCAGGGCTTGGCTATGGGCACAACGGGGCGCACGCAGGGTACATGACCGTCGTCCGCTATGATCCTGACAATGAGGTGACAATGCTCTTGGTCGCTTCGGTTTTGAACATTGACGACCTCAATGGACAGCTCGACTTCATGTATGAGGTCGCCTTTGAAGCCCGGAGAATCCTGGGATACCCGGCGGAGTAGCGTGGCGTAACGGCCAAAACCAGATCGGGCTAAATCCAGCCGCCGTAGCGATGAGCAAGAAACCAGAAAAACCTAGGGCGGCGCGCCCCTTCGCGGGAACGCCGCCCGGGTATGGGGAGTTACTTGGGCTCATTCTGGAATATTTTCCTGGCGAAGGCCAGGCGCTGTTCCACTTCAGGCCCCTCCATCTCGGCGGCGACTTGCGCAAGAAAGTCAGGGATCTGGATCTGCTGAGGGCATTTTTCCAGGCATGAACCGCATTCGATACATTGTGAAGCGTACCCCGGTTTGACGTCGGTTAATTCACCGCTCAGCCTGGCCGCATACCTGAACTTTGCCTCTTCCTCTCCGCCGAACATGTGCATTTTGTTGTATTCTTCGAAACAGACAGGGATCATTACGTCCGAGGGGCAAGGCATGCAGTAGCCGCAGCCGGTACAGCCGACTTTCATCAATTCCCGGTATTTGCGCCCGACGCGCTCCACCAGCGCCAATTCCTCATCGGTGAGGGACCTGGGATAAGCCGTTTCCGCGATGGCAAGGTTTTCATCGATATGAGCTTCCTCGTTCATGCCGGACAAAACCACCGTGACCTCCGGATGGTTCCATACCCAGCGAAGCGCCCATTCGACCGGAGCGCGAGGCGTTTTCGCCTCGTTCCAAATGGCCTCTACCGCGGGCGGCGGTGTGGGTAAAGCCAGGTTCCCCCCACGCAGAGGCTCCATAATAATCACGCCCAGGTCCTTGGAGGCGGCGTATTTCAGGCCGTCGACACCCGCCTGGTACTTTTCGTCCAGGTAGTTATACTGAATCTGGCAGAACTCCCATGGATAGGCGTCGACGATCCGCATGAAGTCCGGTCCCAGACCGTGGAACGAAAAGCCCGCGTTAACAATACGCCCGTCTTTTTTGGCCTGGTCCATAAAGTCGAAGATGTCGAGCCCTTCCAAGACGTCCCACAATGGTCCGTTGAGGGAATGCATGAGATAGTAATCGATGCGGTCGGTTCGCAGCTTTTCCATTTGGGCCGCCAGATACCGGTCCATGTCCTTGCGGTCTTTGATCATCCATGTGGGCAGCTTGGTGGCGAGCTTAACCTTATCCCGGTAACCGCTTTGAAGCGCTTTCCCGAGGGCAGGCTCGCTTTCCCCGCCATGGTACGGCCAGGCTGTGTCCACGTAGTTGACCCCTTTATCGATGGCGTATCGAATCTGCTCGATCGCCCGTTTTTCATCGATTCCCCCTTCCGTAAGAGGCAGGCGCATACACCCGAATCCCAATATCGAGAGCTGATCGCCGTTCTTCGGCATCTTTCTGTACAGCATGTGGCCTTTCCTTTCTTTTTATGGGAACTCCGCAAAGAGCCCCCTGCGCTAAAACCGTATGTTGCGGATCCGCGGGTCCCCCACCGCAGGGATATATACACAATAGTATTTGCCGCTCCATATACAATACACATTCCTGCTAAAGGTTTGCCTATTTCTGCCGCACACTGTAAATTTCCATAGAATAGAACCCCAACGCCTGCTATATCTTTAAAGACAGCAAAATTCACGAAAGCAGCGCAGGCGTCTGGAAAAATGGAAAAGAAGGACAAACACATGAAAAGGAGCCGTCTTATTGAACTGTTGGAAACTCTGGCGACCAAGGAGGGCTCGTTCCCTTCCCCGCTGGAAACGGTGCGGTTCATGAGAGCGAACCATTCCACCCCGCGTGCTCCCATCGTTTACGAGCCGAGCATCATCATTGTCGCTCAAGGGAGAAAACAGGTTTACCTGGGGGATCAGGCCTATACCTACGATTCCCAAAACTATCTCGTTCTTTCAGTACCCCTCCCCCTTGAATGCGAGACGCAGGCCACCCCGCAGGAGCCTCTCCTGGGCATGGCAATCAGGGTGGACCCCATGATCCTGGGTGAGTTGCTCATGGAAATGGATGACGATATAGAGGTTTTGGGAACGGTCCGGGGAGTTTACTCAACGGCGCTGAGCGATGAGCTCACCGGCGCCGCCATCCGTCTATTGGAGTGTCTGAAGTCGCCGGTTGACAGCCGCATTCTCGGGCCGCAAATTGTGCGTGAAATCACTTATCGTGTGCTTTGCGGAGAGCAGGGAGGAGCTTTACGCGCATTAATGGCCCGGCATAGCCATTTCAGCCAGATCGCTAAAGTGCTCAACCGAATCCATCAGGAATATGAGAAAAGTATCGACATTCAGACTTTGGCCAAAGACGCGAACATGAGCGTGTCGACCTTCCATCACAACTTTAAGGCGGTTACATCCACTTCTCCCCTGCAGTACCTGAAAAGCATCCGGTTGCACAAGGCGCGTATGATTATGGCGCATGATGGACTCAACGCCAGCGACGCCGCCTATCAGGTGGGATATCTCAGCGCCTCTCAATTCAGTCGCGAATTCAAGCAATTTTTCGGTAATAGTCCGGCGGATGAAGCGAGAAGAATGCGAGAGATGGCGAATTAAGCTTCAAATTGTTACGGCGGCGTTCTCCGCTTTTTGAGGGCGTTCTCCGGAGGAAGGAAGCCGTAGACGATACGGCCGAAGGCAGCGCGTCTATGATCTGCAAAAGCCTCTCTTTGGTGTAGACATCCACCACGCCTTAAACAATTTGCGATAGAAGAACCGCGCTCGGAATCCGTTCGATCCGAGCGCGGCGCTTGACGCTCCCACCTGATTGCTGCCCCTAAAAATCAGTAAACGCTTCCTTGTTATCCAGGGGAATGACTATTTCCGGCTTTACTTCTTTCTCTCTTGCGCCCATCTCCAATTTAGGGACCCGCGTATCGGCGGAATACGGTTGACTAAGTTGTTCCCTGACGGGAGGAGCCATCACTCGCTTCCGAGCCCGGCCGTTATTGATTTGTCCACCTTTTACCAGCGCTACCAGCTCACTAACAGCCTCTTTCGTCTGCAAGGCCTGGGCGCTGAGTTCCTCGGAAGCCGACGCGCTTTCCTCGGCGTTGGCGGCGCTCCGCTGAACCACGCCATCCATCTGGGTAATGGCCTGGTTGACTTCTTCGATTCCCCGCGATTGTTCAGTGCTGGCGGTGGCGATTTCGCTCACCAGAGAAGCCACTTTTTCCGCGGATTCGGCGACTTCGCTAAATTCAGCCTGGGTTTTGTGGACCAGCTGAGAACCTTCGTTGATACGGTTAACGGTATTCTCAATGAGGGATTGAGTGTTTTTGGCCGCTTCGGCCGCACGCATGGCCAGGTTACGCACCTCATCCGCCACCACCGCGAAACCCATGCCCGCTTCCCCCGCGCGAGCGGCTTCCACGGCCGCGTTCAGCGCCAGCAGGTTGGTCTGGAAAGCGATTTCGTCGATTGATTTTACTATCTTGCCAATTTCCCCGCCGGACGCGGCGATCTTGTCCATGGACTCGGCCATCTCATTCATGCCCTTGCCCGCGTGATTGACCGTGTTCCTGGTTTTGGACATCAGCGTATCGGCCTCACGAGCGTTATCCGCATTGGACCTGGTGACCGAAGCCATCTCTTCCATGGATGAACTGGTTTCCTCAAGCGAAGCCGCCTGTTCGGACGCGCCTTCCGCGAGTTCCTGCGAAGACGCCGCTACCTGATCCGCGGCCGAGGCTACCTGTGATGAGCCCGCGTCGAGACTTTCTATGATTCTGTTGACCGGTTTGGTAATGCTTCGGGTGATGAAAAACGCCAGGAACAGACCCAGGATAAGGGCCGCGCCCAGACCGATGAGCATAATCGTAGACGCGGAGTTCAGGCTCGATTCGGCTCCACTAGCTATAATGCTGGTTTGATCGATACCGGCCATGGCCGTTTCCCGGGCCGCCGCCAGAACTTCACCGGCGACACCAACCCGTTTCTTGCCGATTTCCTGCAGAGCGAGCCAGTTGGTCAGAAGATCGGACATGGCCGCGTTATAAGCTTTTGCCGCCGCTTTGGTTTCATCGATTTGCTTTAAGTTCACTTCCTTGTGGGTTATGGATCGCAGTTCTTCAAATTTCTTACCCATCGCTTCGAAATTTTTTTGCGCCGCTTCGACCAGGGTGGGGTCTCCCATCGCCTGCGATTTAAAGTTCTTGATCCTGGTGTCGGCGCCCAGGTCAATGATCTCATTGACCAGCGTTATCTTCTGCAGTCTCTCCAGCAGGCGCTCCATGTCGGAGCCGGCGCCAATCTCTGTCGCCATGGCCGCATTCTGGCCTTTCAGGAAGGCCTCGCAGTTTTCCATGTATTTAGCGGCCGCAGCGTCCAACGCCTTACGGTTTTGAGCAATGGCTTGGTTTTCAGCCACTGTTTGGTTGGCCAGGTCCTCGTACTCCTTGACCTTGGCCGCAGCGTGGTCCACTTGCGCCCTAAGCTTCACCAGATGAGGGGCCTTGTCGGCGAGCTGTTTGGCTTCGCCCAGATAGCCGTTCAACTGTTCAAGATTTTCCCTGCCGCCTTTAAGGTAGTCTTCGCGCTCGCTCCAGGCGTAACCCATCATATTGTACATGGTCAAAAGCGAGCTGCGCTCGATGTTGTTGGCTACCTTGACTTCCGGCACAAACTCGTCCGCCAGTTTGCTTGATTCCCCCACCACCGCTTTCATCTTCCAAACCGCCATTCCGCCCAGCGCCATGGCGATAAAAACCAGCAGGCAAAATCCTGTCACTATTTTCGTACCCAGTTTCGCCTTTTTCATTTCTCTCTTCTCCTGTCATGTAGAGCGCCTATTTGTTTTTTTATGATTTCCGGCGCCTCATAGATTTTACGACTCCAAGGATTCCGAATGACATGCGAACCGAACAGGTCGCCGCTCTCCATCCTTGTCGTCGCCGGCGTTCAGGGTAGTGTCTCCATCGAACGGCGCCATAAGGTTCGGACGCGCGTAGAGCGCCATCATTCTTTTCAATACCTCAACAACCCAGTCCATTTGACTGTCCGCAAAGGTGAGAAAGCGCGGCCGCAACAGATGCCCGCAACGAATGGTCTGCTCCCCCATATCCGGCAGGATCAGAATCATCTTGATATCGTGGAGCAGATAATCGAGCGCCCTGATCCGTTCCAGTTCGTTGAAATCAAGCGGGGCGATAACCGTAACCAGAGGAAACGTTTTTGGTTTCAAAAGCCTTCTTTTGAACGCCTCGATATCGGAATATTCCTCCACGTGCTCTTGAGACACCGTATTAAGTATTGTCCGCTTTATCGAGGGACTGATCTTGTGGGATGGTTTTGCGTATAAAAGTATGCGCACCTTAGAACCCTCCAAACGTGAGCCACGAAAGTCGAAGCGCCTGAATAACCCTTCGATTTTGATGAAAGGCAAAAAACAGGCCAAATCTACTGAAATACTTTTTCTTTAAATATCAGCAAGTTACTTACTTCATTAAGAAGGTAAAAGACGGTCGTCTTGATTGGATGTCTAATTGGATTGGACTGAGTCCGAATGGATTGGATTTTTTTAGACGGCGCCGAACGGGTGAATGGGGTCAGGCGCGCTTAAGCAAATAGTATCAGGAATTAAGATTTATGGCGTATTTTTTCTTTATTTGATAAATCCTGGACCTGCTCAAGCCGGAAACAGCCATGGCCCGGACAATATCTCCCTGGGTCAGCGACATAAGCTCTTCGATATAGTCCTTTTCAGCGGCGCTCAATCGCTGTTCCTTATAATCGTTCCATGCCGGCAATTCTCCGGACCGCGACTTGTCGCCTGCGGGAGACGGGGCGGAACGCAGCGAATCCTGGACCAGGCTGACGCGTATATCGGTGGGGAGGTGTTGCGGATAGAGGGTTGGCTCAAGACCCGCCGTAGCAAGAGCGTATTCCACGGCGTTTACCAATTCACGCACATTTCCGGGCCAGGAGTAGGCAAGGAGGGCTTCCAGAAATTCCGGAGAAAACCCCTTTACGCCCAGTCCATAGTGATCGCAGAGCCTATTCAGATGATAATATACTATATCCTTGATATCGCGCGCGCGATCTCTCAATGGCGGCGCCTCAAGAGCGATCATTTTCAACCTAAAAAAGAGGTCGTTGCGAAACGCGCCCTTTTTTACCTCCGCCTCCAGATCACGGTTGGTGGCCGCAATCACTCTGAAATCGGATTGGATCAATTCGGCCCCACCCAGCGGCCGGAACCGATGTTCCTGGAGCACCCTGAGGAAGGCTCTCTGAGCGCCAAGCGGCAACTCACCGACTTCATCCAGAAAAAGCGTCCCGCCGTCCGCCTGTTTGACCAAACCCTCGCTAGATCGGTCGGCGCCGGTATAAGCCCCTTTCTTATACCCAAAAAGGGTTCCCTCCACCAGGGTCTCGGGGAGAGAAGCGCAGTCGACCACTACAAAAGATTTTTGCGCCCGCCGGCTGTTTGCGTGTATGGCGCGGGCGAACAGCTCTTTTCCTGTTCCGGTTTCGCCGTGTATCAACACGTTGGCGTCCGTTGATGAGGCTTGGGCGACCATTTCCAGACAGGCGCGAAGTTGGGAGGACTCACCGATGATGCCTTCTCTTTTTAACACCATCAGGAGCTTGGCGGGCCGCTTTTGCCGACGGTATTGCAGGACTCTGCAAAGCGCCAGGCTCATATCGCTAAAAGAGGCGCTCTTTTCCAGGTAATCCCACGCGCCGTTTTTTATAGCCAATTCAGCTCCGTCACGCGATCCGGCGCCGGTTATAATGATGACCTCCGGTCCTCCCCGCCAGTTTCGAATCTCCGGGATAACGCTTAGTCCGTTCCCGTCAGGCAGATTGACATCCAGAAGCGCCACGTCGAAGGGGCCCTGATTCTTCTTTTCCAAACCCTGCCCGAGGCTTGAGGCTGTAACCGGTTCGTGGCCCAATTCCCGCAACATATCCTTCAGCATATCGCAAAAATATGGATCATCGTCTATTATCAGCGCGCGAGCCATAAAAGTCTCAACTCCAAAGACATTAGTTTATTCTGTCTGACGAGTTTTTTTAACGTTCCATATCCTGCAACCGGCAACCTGCGGCGGATAGCCCAAACTTTAATCAATCTTCAATTACCATTTTTTAAACAATTATTAACGCTAAATACAACGATTATTTCCTTTTTCCATGCAATAATCCATCAATGATTATTCCGAGCTCTCGCAGCTTTATAGGTTTTAATACAATTTCCTGTATCCCGGCTTCCCGCGCCCTGGACTCCGTGAGCTTGTCCTGGTAGCCCGTGCACAGGATGATGGGGATGTCGGGCCGGATTGCCAGAGCCGCTTTGGCTAGCTCAACACCGGTGACTTCCGGCATGGTGAGATCGGTAATAATTAGGTCGAATCGCTCGGGAGCCGAGCGGAACAGTTCTATGGTTTCCCTGCCGCTTGTCGAACCGATAACCTCGTAACCAAGGCGTCCGAGCAGGCTCTGCCCCACATTCACCAGCGCTTCCTCGTCGTCCACGAACAAAATCAATCCACTCCCCGTGGGCAGTTCTTTGCTTTGTTCCGATTTTTCTTCATGCGCCGCCGCCAGCCGCGGCAGAAACACCTGGAAGGTGGAGCCTAACCCAGGTTCGCTTTCGACGCTTACGGCGCCGCCGAGCCCTTTTACAATACCGTGAACCACCGACAGACCCAGTCCCGTTCCTTCTCCTTTTTCCTTGGTGGTGAAAAAGGGGTCAAAGATCTTATCGAGCGCGGCCGGATCGATTCCCACCCCCGTATCGCTCACCGTCAGGCAGGTGTAGGAACCGGGCGGCAAATCAAAATCGATTCCCTTCGCCTCTTCCACGTCCAGGTCGACATCATGAAGCCTCACCTGTAAAAGCCCACCCTTGGCGCGCAAAGCGTAGCCGGCGTTAGAGCAGAGATTCATCACAATCTGATGGATTTGAACCGGGTCGGCCATGACGGCCCCCGAATCTTTATCGATACTGCTTTCAATGGTGATGGTCGTGGGGAGTGTCGCTCTCAGAAATTTCAGGGCTTCCTTGAGAATAAGAGGAATTAAAACCGGCCCCTTTTCTTCAACGGTCCTCCGCGAAAAAGCCAGTATCTGTCTGACCAGATCCTTGGCCCGTTCGCAGCCTCGCAAAACCTGATCAATGTAGCGTCCTTCGGAGCTTCCGGGGGTGATATGGAATAGGGCCATTTCGGCAAAACCCGATATTGCGCCGAGGATGTTGTTGAAATCATGCGCGATTCCTCCGGCTAACGTGCCGATGGCCTCCATTTTTTGAGCTTGCTGCAAACGAGCCTGCAGATTTCTGCTTTCCGTAACATCCTGAACAGTCGATATCATTATATTCTGTTCATATAATGGAATATTTTTCGCTGAAACAATCCTCTTCCCGCCCTCTTTGCCAGTGACTTCAACACCATCCCAAGCCATCCTTTCCGGATCGCCGGATAGGATATCCGCAAGAATCTGGTTTTTGATTTTTTCCCGATACAAAGGGTCAGGATAGGCCTTTTCAAAGAATCGATCCAAATCCACAAGCTCTTCCGCCGGCCAACCATATATTTCTTCGAACTTTCTGTTTATGTAAATGGCCTTGCCTTCATTTATATGATTCACGGCAAGTCCGATGGGCAAATTGTCCAAAATTGTCTCAATAAACCGGTTTCGTCTAAAAAGTTCGTCGGCAGCGTTCTTCAGATTGGCTTGCGACTGTTTGCGTTCGGCGATATCACGAGCCACGTTCAGGATGCACGTTTGCCCTTCATACTCGATTTTCCGGCTGCTTATCTCCACCGGAAATTCCAAACCGTCTTTCCGGCGATGGGCCGACTCAAATACGAGGCGCCCTCTTTTCATTACGGTTTCAATTCTTTCCCGAACCTGAGGCCCACGGTTTTCCGGACTGCCGTCAAACAGATTTATCCTCAGCAGTTCATCCCTTGTGCGACCCATTTTTTCGCAGGCGACCTGGTTCACTTCAAGCACGCGTCCGGACAAATCATGGATATATATCGAGTCGCTGATAGTATCGAAAATATCCCGGAATTTCCGTTCGCTGTCGCCAAGCGCTTTCTCGGCCTGCTTAAGCTTGGTGATATCCGTCAAAGAAAGCAGTACCTTATGGGCCCCATCCAATTCCACCAGGGAGGTCGAGATCAAAAGGTCCAGGGTGGTTTCCTTGCCGTCAACGAGAAAGGTCATCTGTCCTTCTTCGTCGGTATGGGCGCGCCCCGTCCGCAACGTAGAGTCCACCCTGCTTCTCACCGGGCAATATGAACAGACCGAATTTAGACTGCACCCATCGCCGTTAAATGAGTTCAGACAGTTGAATACCTCCCCCCCCAGAAGCCCGAAAAGTTCCTCCCGCTTTCGTCCCGAAAAAACAGCGCCTTTGTGGTTTATCTTTTCAACTCGTCCTTCCTCGTTCACCAACACCAAAATATTCGGCGCGCTGTCAAAAATGACGTTCAAGGTCTCCGCCTGGTTCTTTATTTTTTCTTCCGCATACTTACGATGGGAAATGTCGTGGGCGATCACATAGAATTGAGGCTCCTTATTTTTTCCCGCCGTAAATGCGCTGGTTTCGAAGGTCATATAACTTCCGGTGGGTCCCTTGAAACGGTACTCCAGATTTCTAATTTCCCCTCCGTTCGACACCAGAGCCCTCCAAGCCTCCAGCACCTTTCCCTGGTCCGCCGGATGGATCGATTCGATCAGGCCTCCATGTCTTTCCCAATCGGAACCAAATATCTTCTTCCAGGCTGAATTCGCCCAAATCGTTTTAGCGTTGGAGTCCGTCAGGGTGATTAAATCGTGAGCGCCTTCAAATAAAAGACGCATTTTCTCCTCGCTCTTACGCAACTCCTCCGCGGCGATATACTTTTCCGTGATATCCCGAAAAATGAGCGCGACACCAACGACACCGTCATCAGCGCCCTTGATAGGCGCGCCGCTGTCGTCTATGAAATACTCTTTTCCATTTTTTGAAATCAGTACGGTATCATTCGCTAAGCTGACAGTGCTCCCTTCCCGGAGAACCTTGCTCACGGGATTTTCAACTTTCTCCCGGGTCTTTTGATTCAGAATGATGAACACCTCTTCCAGCGGTTTGCCTTCCGCATCCGAAAATCGCCAGCCGGTCAGATTTTCGGCGACAGGGTTCATGCGCGCCACCCTGCCCCACCTGTCGGTGGCGATAACGGCGTCCCCTATGGAATTGAGCGTTGTGGAGAGGTATTCCTCGCTCACACGAAGCTGCTCTTCACTCTCCTTTTGAGCGGTGATGTCGGTGAATACGGTGGCAAATTGTCCTGTTCGCGGGGAAAAAACAGAGATGAGGAAATGACTCTTCATGGGGGGCCAGTAAATCTCAAATGTTTCCGGCCTCCCCGTATCGGCGACACGAGCGTAGATATCCAGGAAGGGTGGCTCGCCTGTGGAATAAAGCTCCGTGGCTTTTTTGCTCCGCGCCTCCTCTCTGGTTATCCCCGTAATCCTTTCATACGCCGGATTAACATCTCGAATTTGATAGTCAATAGGGTTACCATTCGCATCATGGATGACTTCATGAAGGCACACGCCTTCGTTCATGGTGTGGAACAGTGACCGGAACCTGGTTTCACTCTGGCGTAACACCGATTCGGTTTTTTGCGCCTCATCGATATGTTTTGCGTCTCTCAAGGCGATAGCGGCCAGTTTCCCGAAGGCGGCCGCGATTCCGGCGTCTTTTTCGTCAAAGCCGGAGGGCTTGTTCGCAAGCCCTAACATGCCCACGGTTTTTCCTTCATGAACCAGGGGCGCGAACAGGACATTTTTCAGCCCCACGTGCCCGTTGGGCAAAAATTTCATCCATGCGCTGTTTTCAAAGTCATTTTCATACACGGGCTCCGAGGTTGCGTAGATCTCTCCCCGCAGGCCTCTAACGGGCATGGCCGGATCTGGATTGACGTCGGTGGGAAGACCGCCCGAGTCGAGGAAAAGCGCCTCATTCTCGGTTCCTTCTTCATTTAACAGCGCCACATAGCCGCATTGAGCGCCGATCTGCTTCTTGCAAAGATTGAAAAGGGAGCGCGCGGTGTCAGTAAACCCTTTATGTTTCAGGACATAGCTCGAGCCTTCGATGAACGCGTCTAGAATGGATTGCAGGTGGGCATTCTCTTCCTGTAAGTGTGACAGATCGGATTCGAGTTTTTGAATTTGTTTTTGCAGACGCTGATACGATAATTTTTGCTCCATTCATACCTCTATCAGGGAATAGGACTTATCTCCGCCATATCACTGATTCATGTCAAATAAGGATAGAAAATGCCAAATTCATTACCGATAAAGGCCATACGCCACAAGGATAAGGTTTATACTTGTAATAATAATAGTATCAGGTGTGGTTACCTTACACCAACTTATAAACGACGTAAAGGTAGCGAAACGGTTAATTATAGGTAGCAAAATACTACCCGTTATTTTGTTTCTTAGCTCTACTACATCTATCGTCTACGTCTTAAGACAAACTGTACAGGTACGACCTCAGATTCACCTTACGGCCTTTGAGGCCAAGTTTCTTACGTATGTTCTTGCGGTGAAATGAAACGGCGTTGACGGAAATCAAAAGCAGGTCCGATATCTCGTCGTTGGACTTTCCGCGTTTTATCAAATCCGCAACTTCCAACTCCCGCGGGGTAAGACCGACGTTGGGCGATGAGAGCTGCTTGACCAGAGATGAAGTAATTTCGTTAAGATTCGATTTTAACACATCCACATATGTTTGCTGGCGCCCGCTCAAACCGGTTTGTTGAAGCCTGTCAAGGTAAGGCGCAATGAGTCCTTTGACGCTCGCCAGAACGTTCTCCTCCAATGCGTTGAGCTCCGCCCCGCGATGTTGCAGAAGAACCTTCAGCGCCGTATTAGCTTCTTCCAGTTTCAAAGCCTTTTCCCTGAGCTCCATCTTCTTGCGCCTCAAGGCCTTTTCGGAAAGTATGCGCTCCGTAATATCCCTTGTGACGCATAAAACCGACTCTATGGTATTGCCGTTCACACAGTCCGGGACAATAATTGATTGGAAACAGCGGGGGCCATCAGGCGTTTCGTAGTCAAATTCCAATACTGTTTTCTCGCCGCTTTTAAGCGTATGCAAGAGCCTGTTATTCCATAGCTTCACGACATCCTGAGGCATCCCCAGCTCTTCATTCGTTCTCCCGATAAAATGACCGCTTGAAACGCCGGTCAACTTCTCAACGGCCGGATTCACGTAGATATGTCGTAATTCGGTATCAAACCTGGCCACCATATCGGGCAGATGTTCGGTCAGGCTCTTAAAGCGCCGCTCGCTTTCTATCAGCCGCTCCTCCGCCTTCTTGCGTTCCGTGATGTCCAAACAAATTGCGCACGTTCCAAGCTCTTCCTCATCAAGGTAAAGAGGAAACTTGACGGTATGAAACACATCAACCGCGCCATTATGTTGTTCCAGCGTTTCCTCCAAATGCACTGCGGAACCCGACCTCAGGGCCGCCAGATCATGTTTCATGAGTTGGTCCGCGGTTTCGAAAGGAAAGAGATCGTATACGCTTCGACCTATCAATTCGGATGGCGCGGCGCCCAGATGGTCCCACAATCTCTTATTCGCCAGGATGAATACGCCCTGGCGGTCCTTAACTGAAATCAGGACCGGCGCGTTGTCCATAATCGCCTGCAACAGCCTTTCGCTTTTCTCTCGCTCTTTCTCGGCTCGCTTCCGGTCGGTAATATCCGAGAAAGAAACGGCGACCGCGTGGGGCTTTTTCTGATTATTCTTAAAGCAAGGCCTTGTGTTGATTGATATCCAGCGTAGTTCGCCATCCGGTCGAAAGACTCCCATAATGACATCCTTGCACGGCGCGCCGGTTCGGAGTGTGACCATTGAGGGATGATCCCGGCCCTGGAACCTGGACCCATCCTCATGGATTGTCGGCCATTCCAAATCGGTGGACGTTCGTCCGGTGACGTCCTCCGCGGATACACCGAAAATCCGCTCCGCGCTTGGATTCCAGGTCAATATTCTCCCGGAGGACTCTTGCAGGACTACCCCTTCATTTATGGATTCAAAAACGGCCCGGTAGAGTCTTTCACTCTCCCCGAGAATTTTTTCAGTTTCTTGACTCGTGGCTAATTTTGCTTCTAATTCTTCGATTCTCCGCCTTAACTCTTCATAATCGGATTTTTCGCGCATAGTTCCACCCGCGGCAAAGCAGCGCCTGAAGCATGTTTATATGACTCCTGAGAGAACGTGAGGTGGGAAGTGGACGGATAACTATTGAACATGAGCCATGTTGGCGAGACTAGCAGGAAAATCGATATCCTGGGGTACGCCCGGCTTGCTACAATCCCCTACATGAAAATACCAACTAAAGTGATAAGTTAGTTCCGGGAAAAATGCAAATTTTTCAATCCTTCTTATCGAGAACCCTCCTGACTTGCTTTAACAGATGCGCCAGCCTATAGGGCTTCCCGATATATCCCGCCGCGCCGGCTTCCAGCGTGTCCTTCATGAGGCTGCTCGCTGAATACCCGGTGGCGATGATAATTTGGGCGGATGGGTCTAACCTTCTGATTTCACGCATACATTTCGCTCCGCCCATTCCCGGCATACCCAGATCCATGATAATCAGGTCTATCTCATCGCGCCTGTTACCATAGACCTGCAAAGCTTCCTCGCCATTGGAGGCTGTCAAAATGGTGTATCCGAAACGTTTGAGGGCGCTGGAGGCCATATCTCTTACGGAAGCTTCGTCATCAACCACGAGAATGGTTTCCCCGCCCCCTTCAGTGAGTTCTTCTACCAGGAAATTCTCGACACCGGGGTCCATCTCCTTCATGGCCGGAAGATAAATCTTAAAGGTCGAGCCCAGGCCCGGTTCGCTATAACAGGCGATGTGCCCTTCGTGACTTTTGACTATGCCGTACACCGAGGCCAATCCGAGGCCGGTTCCCTTTCCGATTTCCTTGGTGGTGTAGAACGGCTCGAAGATATGCTTGACGGTTTCCTTGTCCATGCCGCAGCCGGTGTCCGATACCGTAATGAGCGCATATCTTCCGGGCTCGGCTCCCGGATGAGCGTTATAAAATTCGTCGCCAAGGGTAACGTTCTCCGTTTCGATGACGAGTTTGCCTCCCTCCGGCATGGCGTCGGCCGCGTTGATGCCAAGATTCAAAAATATCTGCTCAATTTGAACGGGGTCGGCTTTGACCGTCCACAAATCGTCGCTGGTGTGAACCTCTATGTCAATCATCTTGGGAATGGCGCGCTCCAATAACCTCCTGGCCTGTTCCACCTCCCTGTTGATATCGAGCGGTTTGCTGTCGGTGGCGCTTTTGCGGCTGAACAAAAGAAGCTGTTTGACCAGTTGAGCCGCCCGGTCGCACGCGGTCTGGATAGCCTGCAGGCTTGAGTACTCCTGGTCGGTTTCGTCTTTGTCAAAGAGCAGAAGCTGGGTATATCCGTCGATGGCCTGAAGCAGGTTGTTGAAATCGTGAGAAACACCGCCGGCCAGCGTGCCAATGGCTTCCATCTTTTGCGCCTGTTGAAGCTGGGCCTCCAGCTTGCGCCTCATGGTGATGTCCTCAAGGATAATGAATTGTTTTCCCTGCGATATGGTCACCGGTCTGAACAGGACGGTTTTAAGGGTTCCATCCTTACAGGTTACCTCATAGTCCCGGGATCGAACTTCCTTTTCCTCGTACCGCCCCAGGTCACCCACCCATGACCGCATGACCTCCTTACGGTACTCGGGATCGGGATAGGCCAGTCTGAACCAATCCGCGCCTGTTTGTATTTCATCCGGATCATAGCCAAACATATCCACAAAGGCGGGATTAACGTATTCATAACGGCCGTTCTGATCAATCAGGGCCATCCCCAGCGGCGATTTCTCACTGAGGATCTTAAATCGTTCCTCGGATTCCTTGAGCGCCTCTTCGGCGCGTTTTCTTTCGGAGATGTCACGGGTTATGGAAATAATATGAGGCGCGCCGCCTAACGAGATGACCCTGGCGGACATAAGCGCTGTGGTCAGGCTGCCGTCCTTTCTGCGGAATTGCGCTTCCAGGTTTTCGTAATACCCTTTTTCCTTTAATCCCCGGACCAGTTCTTCCCGGTCCCGCTCGTCATGCCAAACCCTAATTTCCAGGGAGGTCTTGCCTATGACCTCGTCGCGGGTAAAATAGGTCAAATTGGTGAAACCCTGATTGATGTCCACGTAAAGGCCGTCTTCCAGCCGATTGATGTTTATGGAGTCCGGACTGGTGTCGAACGTCAGCCTGAATCTCTCCTCGCTTTCCCTCAGGGCGTTCTCTACCCCTTCGCGCTCCATTTCAGCGGCGGCCCGGGCGGAGAAGATCCTAAGCAAAGAAAAGGTTTCGGACTTTTCTTCCATTGGCTCCACATCAATGACGGCCATTATCCCTATCACAGTCCCGCCCGAATCGACCAAGGGAGCGCCCCAATAACTCTCCGCTCCTAACTCGGCGAGCAATCGATCCTGTGGAAACTGATTCCGGATGTCGCGAGGAATAAAGCAAGGCCCCTGCGAGCTGACTTTTTCGCATGGCGAACCCAGAAGCTGATAGGTGAAATTTTCGACGAATTCCGTTCCGTTCCACATCACCAGAGTGTGAGCGGTGGTCATATCATCGGGATCTATCTTTGCGATCAGCGCGTAACGCGCGTCTTGCGAAAGGGCCAGTTGGCGGACCAGAGGTCGAAAAAAATTCTTTCCCGTGGCGGCTCCGCTCTCCGCGAGCGCCCGCAGGGTCTTCTCTATATGTTTGCGCTCGGTTATATCCTGGAAGATCGTGGCAAAGCGGCCGGATTCCTGCGTGTAGGCGCGGACTTCAAAATACCTGTCCAAATCTCCCGAATAGTTTTCGAAATGAATGGACTCACCTGTCAAAGCCACTCTACCGTACGTTTCTATCCAGACACGCTCCGTGCCGGGCAGCGCCTCGGATACCGTCCGGCCGATAAGTTCGTCCGCATTGAGACCCGTAAGCTTCTCAAAAGCCGGATTCACTTCCAGGAAACGATAATCGCAGGGCTGGCCGTCCCCGTCCAGGATAATCTCATGCAGGGCGAACGCCGATGGAAGGTTCCGGAAAAGCAACCGGTAACGTTCTTCGCTCTCCAGCAGCGTCGCCTCGTTCCGCTTGCGCTCGGTGATGTCGCGCGTCGTTCCCTGGAGTCCCACCGGCCGGCCCTGTTCGTCGAAAAGAAACGCGCCATGGATCTCCACCGGAATAGGAGAGCCATCTTTCCGCCACATGACGGTTTCAAAAATCACCCCGCGACGCTCCTCAACCCTCCGCAACTCGTCGGCGATAATTCCGCTCATCCGTTTCATCTGCTCTTGGTCACAATGATCGGAAAGATTGCTCCCAATAAACTCTTCCGGCGTATATCCGAACATGGATTTGATGGCGGGATTGACATAGGTAAACCGGGTATTCATATCCATCAACCAAATGATATCCAGTGTGTTGTCGGCCAACAGCCGGTAGCGTTCCTCGCTTTTTTTGAGCGCTTCCTCGGCCCGATTGCGTTCGGTGGTGTCGCGAAGCGCCGCCACGCGGATGGATCGTCCCTGATATTCGAACATGCGGCCCTGTATTTCGGCCGGGAAGGTTGAACCGTCCTTGCGCAGGGCGGTGACCCGGTAAGGCTTTTCATACCCGGACAGCATGGCCTTTTTCACTTGCTCCCGGTCTTCCGCCACAACCCATTCCGTGCCATGTCTGCCGACAGCTTCATTGTAACGGTACCCGAACATCCGTTCCGCAGCCTTGTTTTGATCCAGACAGACGCCTTTATCGGAAAAAAATATGGCCTCGAAAGACGCGTCCGACAACGCCTGGAGCCGGCTCTCCGATTCACGCAAAGCCCGCTCGATCCTTTTTCGTTCGGTGATGTCCCGGCATACACAGAAAACCAGCTTACGCCCATCACAAATAGCGCCGTTGGAGCTGATCTCCACGTCAAAAAAGGAGCCGTCCTTGCGGCGGTGGCGTGTTTCGAAGCGATCGCCCGTTTCATCCACTGTTCGAATCATCTCCAGCAGCCGCTCCCGACTCCACTGGGTGTCCCAGTCCCACACATGGAGCTGAAAAACCTCTTCCATGGTGTAACCGAGCGTATCGGCGTATCGTTGGTTCGCCTCGTACACCCTGCCGTTTTCGTCAAGAACCACAATTCCGTCCCGGGATTGCTCCACCAGGATGCGCCGCCTGATCGCCTCGTTTTTCAGCGCTTCCTCGGCCTTCTTGCGCTGCGTGATGTCGATCGCGACTCCGTTCCACATAATGGCGCCGTCATCGAGCCGTCTCGGCGTGGATTCAAAATGAAACCACCGGTACCCTCCGCTTAATGTTTTCAGCCGCAGGTCGACCGAATACCGGCTCAACGCACGGGCCGACTCGTCGATCAATCTGAACATTGTCGACTGATCGTCAGGGTGAATGTGTTTGAAGGCCAGTCCCGGATCATTCGCAATCTGCTCGGGACTGACGCCGGTGAGCTCTTGCGCCCGGGGACTGAAGTACGGAATGGCGAAGGAACCGTCAGGACGCATGGCGAATTGGAAGACGATACCCGGAATGTTTGAAGTGATGTCTTCGAGTTTTTCCTCCTGTTCCCGCAAGCTCCGTTCGGCGATTTTACGGCCGCTGATGTCATGATGGGCCACCGTTATCCTGCCCGACCCGTCAGCAAACGGCGTCACCCGCATCAGGAACCAGCGTTCCTCGTCGGGAGCGCCGCAAGGGTACTCCATCTCAAAAACCGCTTCTTTTCGATTCACAACGCTCTGGACGCCGTTAAACGCCCGCTGGGCGTATTCCGCTTCCTCGCCGCGCGCCTCCCCGCAAGATTTTGCGCACGCATCGAGATAACGGGCCCCCTCCGCAATCGGGGGGAGCCAGCCCTGGCCGTGTCCGTCGAACCGCCTCCAGGCGGCGTTGACCGCGATAACGACGCCTTGCGAATCCAGTATGGCTATGCGCGCGTCCAACGTGTCCAGGACCGGGCTGACGATCTCCCCACAGCCCACCGGTCCTTGTTTTTCGCGCGTTTGTTTGCCGCTTTGTTTTGATATATCCATGGCTCTTATCGTCTTTCCTCGCTTGTGACGGGTTTTACGCCGTACGGGCGCCAAACCTCATAGTCGAGACGACATCAGAAGATTTCAAGCTCGATGTTCGATATTTATAATGCCGATTAATTACACAACCTAATATTTATATACTCTAATAATCTATAATGATTTAATTTAAAATATTCACTTTCTATCTATTGCTCCATTTTTTCTCTTATGGTTAATTCTATATTATTTTTACTCGTCTTCTGGCAAGAGCAACATAATGCAGAAAGCTTGCCAATATATGGGTAAGTCTGCCATGTCTGACGATGTCGCCACCGCCAATCGGATTTACGCGAGCTGAACCCCGCCGGGAAGCAAATTCCGGATGAGCGGTTGATATGCTATGATGTAAGTCGCCATTCAGGAAAAAAACGATTGGAGCGGCGAGCTCATGAGCGACAAGACCCCATACCCACCCATAGCCGATTACGCGTACATCGGTGACGGACACTCGGCCGCCCTGGTTTCCAAGTCCGGCTCCATAGACTGGCTCTGCATGCCGCGCATTGATTCGGCCAGTTGTTTTGGCCGGATTCTGGACTGGGATAAGGGAGGTTACTGCCGGATAGCGCCGACAATGAAACATACTTCCTCACGCCGATATGTGGAAAACAGCCTGGCGCTGGAAACCACATTCCGGACAGAGGATGGAGAGGTTCGCCTTACGGACTTCTTTCCCATGCGGGAGGGGGGACGTCATAACCCATACCGGCAGATTGTCAGGATCATGGAAGGGGCGCGGGGCTCGTTGGAGCTGGCGGTAAACATTATGCCGCGCTTCGACTATGGGAGCGTCAGGCCATGGATCAGGCCGGACAAAAGCGGCAATTTTATCGCCATGGGCGGCAGTGACGGTCTGCTCATCTCCGGCGACTTTGATTTACTTATGGAACATAGACATCATCTGTCCGCCAAAGTACAAATCAAAAAAGGCGAAAAACGGCGTTTGTGCATTCTCTATTGTAATCCCAAGGATCTGGAAGACGGCCTGATAGAAGCGCCTGCGGCGGAGGAACTGGATCGCCGTCTGGATGTGACGATTCAGTGGTGGCGTTCTTGGCTCAACCGCGCACACTATAAAGGGCCCTATTCCGAACCGGTGAAGATATCAGCCATGACGCTGAAAGGACTGACCAACGCCCCCACCGGCGCCATCGCCGCCGCGCCGACCACATCCTTGCCCGAGGTTATGCATGGTTCCCGGAACTGGGACTACCGGTACTCCTGGATCCGCGACTCCGCCCTCACCGTCCGTTCGCTGGGTGAAATCGGCTACGACGGGGAAGCGGACGCGTTTCGTCGTTTTGTCGAACGGAGCGCGGCCGGCCATGCGGACGAAATACAAATTCTGTTCGGAGTCGGCGGTGAACGACGGTTGCGCGAATACGAGTTGGATGAACTGGAGGGATACCGGGGCGCCAGACCGGTACGGATCGGCAACGCCGCCAAAGCTCAAATGCAGTTGGACGTCTACGGCGAGCTTTTGGAATTGGCCTGGCGATGGTACGAACGAGGCCATGAACCGGATGACGATTACTGGGAGTTCCTGGTGGAACTGGTCTGCGCGGCCGTGGAACGCTGGAAGGAACCGGATCGGGGCATGTGGGAGATACGCGGAGAACCGCTTCATTTCGTGCTCTCCAAGGCCGCCTGCTGGGCGGCGGCCGATCTGGGTATCAGGCTTTCCAGGCGCCTGAGTCGTACGGCGCCGGTGGAGCGGTGGGAACGGGCGCGTCAAGAAATCCGGGGGGCTATTGAAGAAAAAGGATATGACCAAAAGAGGGGCGTTTTCATTCGGGCCTTCGACCGCCCGGAGATGGACGCGTCCTTGCTTCTTCTGCCCGCTTTCGGGTATGTAGAATATGATGACGAGCGCATGATCAGAACCACGGACGCGGTGTGGGGTGAGCTGGCCAAGGACGGTTTTGTGCGCCGCTACGCTATCGGAAACGATGACCTGGAGGGCGAAGAAGGCGCTTTCCTGGCTTGTTCGTTCTGGATGGTCGAGTGCCTGTCCCGGCAGGGACGATTCCGAAAAGCCAAGGAGCTATTCGAACGAACCCTCGCCGCCGGTAACGATCTGTGCCTTTTCTCCGAGGAATACAACCCCCGGACAAAGGAAATGCTGGGAAACTTTCCCCAGGGGCTCACCCATTTGTCCCTGATCGCCGCGGCCGTCACCCTGAGTCAGTCGGGCGCCGAAAGCGTTTGAAGGATCTGCAGGGCCTGTTCAGAGGACAATCGACTCGGGAAACGAGGCTCAGCCCCAGCCCTTTTTCAATCCGTGCAGAAAGTTGGTAAGCCATGCGGAAATATGTGTTCTCAATACTTTTATGCGCAATCTTTCCTCTGATCGTGGGTTGCGCTCAAAGCCACGACAATCGGAAGCCCGCGCCCATAGCGCTGGGCGCCATCTATAATCTCACGGGAGGCCAGGCCAAGCTGGATGTTCCCTCCTCCCGTGGGGCCCGGTTGGCGGTGGAGGAAGTTCAGCGCGCGGGAGGTCTTTTGGGGCGGCCGGTTCAACTGGTTCTGGAGGACGGGGAAACCAATCCCGCGGTAATCCGCGAGAAAACCGCGGCGCTGCTCAAGCGCTATCCATCAACCTCCGCGCTGATGGGCCTTTCCGACACCGACATGACGCTGGCCGCGGCCCCGGTAGCGGCTCAGAACAAACGACTTTTTCTCACCTCAGGCGCCACCTCCCCGCTTCTTCCCTCCCAGGTTCCCACCTATCTCTTCCTGGCCTGTTTCGGCGACAATGTTCAGGCCGCCGCGGGAGCCGAGTGGGCTTATCAGGATCTCTCCGCCCGTACGGCCGCGGTCCTGTATAATTCCAGGGATTCCTACACCCGCCTTTTACAGGAATATTTCCAAACCAGTTTCCGGGAATTGGGAGGCGAAGTTATTTCCGTGGAAAGCTACACGCCGGGCGCCATGAGCCAGGCCGTGCGGCGGTTGCGGAACGCGGATCTCATCTTCTTTTCCGCCCTGCCCGACGAGGCGCCGGTGGGCGTTGAACTGTTGCGTCAAGCGGGCTTCCAAACCTCGATTCTCGGCGGGGACGCCTTTGATTCCCAGGGCTCCTGGGACAAACACCCCAACCTCGACAAGGTGTATTTTACCACCCACGCCTACCTGGGCGCGGACAATCCGAATCCCAAGGTAACAGTTTTCCGGAAAGCCTATGGGGCGGCTTACCCGGGGAGCGAACCAAACGCCTTCGCCGCGCTGGGCTATGACGCGGCGAGACTGCTCTTGGAGGCCATCGCGCGGGCCGGAAGCCCCGATCCCGCGGCCACGCTGCAAGCCCTGGCGGGAATTCACGATTTTGAAGGGGTCACCGGCGCCATAAACTATATCGGCGGCAGCCGTATTCCCCTGAAATCGGTAACCATCATCGGGATTGAAGGCGGACGACGGAGGCTGATACGGCAGTTTGTCCCCGCCCACACGCCCGCGCCCTAGTTGGGATTAATAAAATAAATTTATACGTGACAGGCGCGTAGCATTCCCAACGAAAACTAGTTCGTTGCGGAGCCAATGAGACCGCCCATGGGCGTCTCCCTGGGATCGGCCGCTTCGTCAGAGTGGACCTGATTGACCTTATCGCTTGTTTTTCGCCATACGTCCCATTCCACATACCCACCATAGAGATCAACGCTCATCATGGTAGTCAACTTATTACCATAGGCCCAGAAAAAGACCGTACCGGAAGGTGTCTGAAGCGCGCCCGTTTCTCTCTTCACAATATACAAGGGCATATACGCTGTCGATATATTCACGACATTGCCCTCCACTACCAGGTGTTGCGTAACCATAGCCGACGTTACGGTCATGTCCCCCTCAACAGAAATGGTACCGTCATCTGTTCTGACGATTGTACCGTTGTTGTAAATAACGGTTCCATTTTCAAATTCATACTCGCCGGTCAGTTCAAGGTGGGTGGGCAGACAGCCGAATCTGAATCGTTCAATGGACGTGGAGAAATCAACCCCTTGTATGACCCCACTGATCGTTCCGTGGCTGTCATCGAGGAAACTGATCTGCGCCGTCCCGACATTCTCCGCGGGGTCGGGTTCTTTATATTGACTTCCTATGGGCTGTCCATTGCGATACCGATACAGGTTCCCGGAATAGTACTAGCCATCGAAAATCCCACCCGAGGAAACCCACATGCTTTCGCCTGTGTTTTTATCGTAGGCGTACCAGGCCATAAAGAGCGTATTTCCCTGTACTTCGACGGCGAGTCCCCGGCCTGACTCATTAGGATTCCACCACCAGCCGCTTTCCGCGGCCCAACTCGAAAATGGAATATACGACAATACACAAAAGAGCGCCAAAACGAGCAGTCTTTTCATTCTCAACTCCCTCTCATTGTCGATTTTAATTCAATATGGGCGGATAAAAATATAAATCAAAAATATCATATACATTTATTTCGTTATCATTTTAAGTATACGCAAATAATTACGATAATAGAGCCGCCGCATCAAGAAAAAAATCCCGTCCTTACCCGTGAGCCGGAGCGAGGAAGTTCTTTTCGAAAAGCGTTCCGCCGTCATTCTTATGGGGATTGCGCGCGATTCCGTCAGCCACTGCGCCGACGCCTAAGAGGCGCGCGCGTCCGTTCACGGGCCACCCTTATTTAAATCGGTTTAAATTTATGTATCTATTTGATTTATTTATTATTTATTTTTTTAATTGACATTAAATATAAACCGTATTAATTACTAACCAAACGAACACGACCCAAGACTTTTTCAGTGGCTTTAAGTCTGCGGCGGGGGGGTCCGACGGTATATACCCCTCATCCCGCCCGCAACGGATTCTCGACCTTTTTAAGGGGCGTCTATCTATGAAAAAAAAGCTTACTATAAAAGACATCGCGCACATCGCCAAAGTCTCCGCTTCCACCGTTTCAATGGTGCTCAATGACAAGCCGGGCGTAAACGCGCAAACCAGAGACCGTGTTCTGAAGATCATCAAGGGCCTGGACTACACTCCCAACCTCGTCGCGCGATCCCTGTCCAAAAGACATTCCCTTTCCATCGCCATGCTCATAACAAGCGCTAAAAACGGTACCTACGCTGAAATTATCGACGGCGCCGAAGAGGTTCTGACTCAACGAGGCTACTCATTGAGTATCTTTTCGACCCACGAAAACAAGGAATTGGAGTCGGCGCAAATAAAGACGATCCTCGACAGAGGAATTGACGGCGTAATTTCCGTTGCTTCGCACATCGACAGTAAAGCCATCATCGACCTGCACAAGGAAGGATTCCCCGTCATATGCGCGCTCCGGCGGGTTTACGGATACGCGGCCATAGACTTCGTGGGCATAAACGACCAGAGACTCGGCTTTATAGGGACGGAACATCTTATCAAGCTGGGGCATACGCGTATCGGCGTTATAAATGGCCCTCAGTATATCTCCACCGGCGTTGAACGGGCCGAAGGGTGCCAAAAAGCGTTGCGCGAATACAATGTGTTCGTGCCCAGCCTGTTTATAAAGGAAGGCAATTATACGAGAGAATCAGGCTATAACGCCGCCATGGATATTTTAAAGATTGACAAGGAAAGAAGACCCACCGCGTTTTTCGCCGCAAATGACCATATGGCGCTTGGCGCGTTCATGGCGGTTTGGGATATGGGGTTAAGAGTTCCCGATGATGTCGCGATTGTGGGAGCGGCGAATGTTGAAGCGGGATCGCTTCGTAGAGTTGATCTGACGACAGTGGAGCAAAGAAACTCCGGAATGGGAAAAATTGCCGCGGAGATAATTTTAAAAAGAATTGAAGACAAAACCGACGATATGGATGAGGCGCAACCAGATAGATATAACGTTGTCATGGAACCGCAACTGATTATCAGAAAAAGTTGCGGCCTTTACAAAACATCGGAGTATCTATTGGAAAAGGTTATTACTAAGAGCGATGAGTCGGATAATAAGAGTAATGAGCAAAGCTGACTTTAGCAGTTAAATTTTATAATTATTAATAATACTTAACCGCTTCATAAAAACATGCCGTCTGTAATGTATCATAACGTGTCAGTGTTGTTGTGTGTTGTATAGAGTAACCATAGCTTCAGAAAGGAGTATTAAATGCGGCGGTACAGAATAATTACTCTAGTGGTGGCCATTGTAACAGGTTTTTCCTTAATCGCCAGTGTGGCCTTCGCCGGACAAAAGCGAGAGCTCCGTTGGGCGGATAATATCTTCAATAACAGGCAAGCCGATTATTATGGCTGGAATCGCATGATGGACCTTATTGAGGAACGCACGGACGGGCAGATCACCTTCAAGAGGCTATCCAAAGGCGTGGCGGGCAACGTGGCCCAGGTCACCGAGGCGATGCAGCGTGGCACGCTTGATATAGGGGTCACGTTCGCGACGATCCTTGGTTTGCACTCAAAAGCGGCGGGAGCTCTGGTCCTGCCGTTTTTGTTTAATCTGCCTGAAGATCAGATCTGGAACATTATGAGTCCGGAGACCCGGCAACTTCTCGATGTGGTGGAAAAAGAAGCGGGGCTTAAAATCCTGACCACGGGCATTTATGAAGAACGTAGTTTTATCACCAAGAAACCCATAAGGAAAATCGAAGACGTCAAAGGAATGCGCATCAGGACCATGTCATCGCCCGATGAACTGTTCTGGGTGGAACTGACCGGAGCGCGTCCGGCGCCTTCAACCTATCCCGAACTGTACGGAATGCTGAAATCGGGCGTATTCGATGGTTATGACGGAAACTTTACCGTCCATGACTCCCAGAAATATTACGAAGTAACCAAATACATTACGATCATGGGCTATCACTATCTGGTACCGATCGCCATTATGAGCAATAAAGCGTGGGAAAGCCTTTCTCCTGACGAGCAAAAGATTTTCATGGACTGCGCCAAACAGGCCGCGGTGGAGAACTATCCGCTTTCGCGCAGAATGGTGGAACGGGCCAAGAAAGTGGCCTTGGATAACGGCGGTGAAATACTGGAGTTGGAAGACATCGAAAAGTGGCGGGAAGCCGTGATGCCCGCCTACAAACGGAAAATGGATGAAAGCCCCGCGGCCAAGACATTCGTGGAAGCGGTCTGGGCTTACCATAAACTCTATCCCCGCTGGCCCACGGATTTGGAAATCCCACTTCCGCCAACCAAGTAAGCGAGCGTTTGGACCATGTCCCTTGCCGCGCGCGAACCCTGGGCGCCAGGGCGCGGCAAGGGGCTCTGACAGGCTGTTGAGCCTTCAGAGCCGGGAGATCAACACTGCAACCGGAGAAGTTCAATTGAAAGTTCTCGGCAAAATCGGCGAGAGCTTCGATATCCTGGTCAAATGGACTATCGTGGCTCTCATGCTAACCATATCGTTTGTCATGCTTGCGCAGGTGATCATCCGTTATGTCTTTAACTATCCGTTGATCTGGGCTGAGGAGGCGGTGCGATTTGCGTTTGTCTGGCTCGTTTTCATGTCCGCGTTCGCGGCGCTGAAACGTGGCGAAGTGATCGCCATGGACTTCGTAGTCAAGCGCATGCCTCGAATCATGGCCACGATCATGACGCTGATCGCCCGGCTCGCCATGATATTTTTTCTCAGTATCGCGCTTTACTCGGGATATGACATGACACTGTTCGTGTTTCAGCGGGGAACGCCGTCGCCCGCGATTGGATTGCACGTATGGGTGGTCTATCTGTCGCTGCCGGTGGGATGCCTGCTGATGCTTCTTCATGTGATCGGACGGATGATCAAAGAGCTGAGAGAGGCCTTTTCTCCTTTGGCGACAAACTCTTAGCTCTTTCACCATAATTTCCGGCAAACAGCCGGCCGCGGGAGACCGTTAGTTTCGCGGGCGCCCGCGCGGCGCCGAAAGTTTTGTCATTCGGGATTTCTCGTCCCAGCCGCTCGCTCCAACGCATGAGCGCCTTCCCGGCCTCATCGCCCGAACCCGCGGCAAAATACTCCGAATACCCGGATGACGCGTTCCCCCTGTACGGCTTTACGCCCCCTACCCCATCAGCGGTTTTCCGGACGTTCGGCTCCTGATGGGCCTGTACTGTTTAGACGGTTTTTTGGACGATCCAAACCGGAGGACGCTTTAAATCGCAACCGATATGGCGGTTTTAACGCCGCCTTGCGCGCGGGCCTTCTTCCAAGGGATTGTTTTCACTATCCGAAAGGGACAATTACAGTGATACTATTGCTGATATTTATATTTTTGCTTGTCATCGGTGTCCCCATAGCTTTTGTGTTGGGAGTAGTCGGTATCGCTCACTTGTTTTTGACCGATCAATTGACGCTCCTGCCAATGGTTATGCAACGGATGATCGATGGGGCGAACAACTTTGTGCTGGTGGCCGTGCCCATGTTCATGCTTGCCGGCAACCTTATGAACGAAAGCGGTATAACGCGGCGCCTTATAGTCTTTTCCGACGCGCTGGTGGGGTGGCTGCGCGGAGGCCTTGGCTACGTCAACGTCGTGGTGAGCATGATTTTCGCCGGGGTAACGGGAATCTCCACAGCGGACACAGCCGCCATGTGCACCATCATGGTGCCCGCGATGGAGAAACAAGGCTATGACAAGGAATTCGCGACCGGGTTGACCGCCACCACGTCGGTCATCGGCGCGATCATTCCGCCAAGCGTACAAATGGTGCTATTCTCCGTAATCGGCGGGGTTTCCACCGGCAAGCTGTTTGCCGCGGGCTTTCTTCCGGGAATATTGCTTGGCGTGGCCATGATGTCGATGGTCTGCTACTACTCCATTCGCAGACACTACCCGAAATCGTCACGGTTCTCGATTCCCACGCTGGTTCAATCGTTCGGGCAATCGTTCCTGGCCCTGTGCATGCCGGTGATCATGATAGGCGGGCTTATGGTGGGGGTCTTCTCCCCTACCGAAGCCTCGGCCGTGGGTGTCGGCATCGCGCTGGTTCTCGGAATATTCGTTTACAAGGAACTCACCATATCGGCGTTGCCGAGAATACTTTGGGAGAGCGGCCGGCTTACCTCAGCTGTCATGATCCTGGTGGCGTGCGCCGCTATTTTCTCCTGGACGCTTTCCATAGAGCAGGTACCGGCCAAGATAGCGGAGCTTATGCTGCACCTGACCAGCAATAAATATATTTTCCTGCTCTACATTAACCTCTTGCTTCTCGTCATCGGCACATTCATGGATATCACGGCTTCAACGCTTATTCTGACCCCCATCCTTTTACCGGTGGCCGAGCAGTTTGGCGTCGATCCAGTCCACTTTGGCCTGATTATGGTTCTGAACCTGGTCATCGGGTGCGCGACTCCGCCGGTGGGCATAATTCTGTTTGTCGCCACAACCATTACCGGTTTGCCTTACGAGAAAGTTGTGAAGTCCGTCATACCCTTTCTCGCTGTTTCATTGATTGTACTCTTGATAGCCACATACTGGGATAGCGGAATGATGTTCCTGCCGAACCTGTTATTTCCGAAATGATAATGTATCGGAACACTTACTTACTGCTTGTCGCATAGCGTTACTTTGTTTTTTGGAGGAAAAATGAACGAACTATTGGTGAAAAAAAATTGGGAACGCATTTACACAGCCATGGCGTTTGAAGAGCCCGACCAGGTTCCCTTCTTTTTGAATGTGAACGGACCGTTTTATACCAGCTTTGCGGGAGTGGACATTTACAAATACTATCACTCCCCCCAGTTAATGCTGGACACGCAGCTTGCCCTGTACCGCCGTTTTCCGGGCCTCACGCCCGTTACTCCCGACCTGAGCGTAGCCGCGGAACCTTCCGCGCTCGGCGCTGAAATAACGTTCACCAAAAACGGCACGCCCTGGACCGTCCCCTTTGTCAAGACGGAAGAGGATATCGAAAAGATCGAAGTGCCCGATATGAATAACGCCGGGTACATGACACGCGCGCTGGAGTACTATCATTATATGTCCGAGCATTTGGACGGCGACATACCCGTAACCATGGGCGCCGCTCACTCCCCATTCGGCGTGGCCTGCCTGATTCGCGACACCTCCGAACTGATGACCGATCTGGCTTCAGACCCCCACCTGGTCAAGAAACTGCTCCGCAAAACCACGGACCTGGTCCTTGCGTGGTTAAAAACACAACAAAAGCTGATTCCCCCGGAAAATTTCAAAAGAATCCTCTTGTGGGACGACCTGGCCGCGTTCGTCAGCCTGGAGAATTTCCGGAAATTCATCCTGCCTCTGTACGAGGAGATATATTCCACCTTTCCTGAATGTGAACGCTGGTATCACAACGACGCCGACACTTCCTATATCCTGGAAGGCATCGCGGAAGCCGGCATTCAGATGTTTCACTATGGCTACGAAACGGACCCCGCGTTTATCAAGGAAAAGATCGGGAACCGCGTTTGTCTGATGGGAAACGTCACCCCGCTTGAAACGCTCCGCAACGGCAAGCCCGAGGATGTGGATCTGGAGGTCAAGGAGATAATCGCCAAGTCGGGAAAGGGCGGCGGGCTTGTGGTCGCCGCGGGCGGATTTCTCGATGAGGGAACCCCCGTGGCTAACGTGGAAGCCATGATCCACGCTTGTGAGAAGTACGGCAAAAGGGATGACGTGCACCGCCTGGCCGCCGACTACATCAAGAAAGTAGTCCAAATGGAACGTGAAAACGCCTCTAAGCAAGTGGAGCAGCCGGAACAGGAAAAAAAGTCCAGCGGAATTCACGATCTTGATGTGGTTCGCCAGAAGATTGTGGAAGGAAAATTCCGGGAGATTGAGGCGCCCGTGCAGGCGTCACTCGAACATGGCATATCTCCGCAGACCATGCTGGATGAAGCCATGATTCCGGCCATGGAGATTGTGGGTCAGAAATTCTCTGATGGAAAAATATTCATTCCCGAAATGATGACGGCCGCCAAGGCTATGAGCCAGGCGTTGGCCATACTCACTCCCCTGCTGGTCGGCTCGGAAGCCAAAAAGGGAGAAAAGGTGGCCATCGGCACCGTTAAGGAAGATCTCCATGATATCGGCAAGAACATCGTCGTGTCCATGATGCAGGGCGGAGGTTTCGACGTGATGGATCTGGGCGTGGATTGTCCGCCGGAAAAGTTTGTTCGGGCCGCCGAGGACGGCGCGAAAGTAATCGGGATGTCCGCCATCCTGACCACGACCTTGCCCAACATGGCGAAAACCATCGAGCTACTCAAGGAACGCGGGTTGCGGGACAAGGTGGTGGTGTTGGTGGGAGGCGCCGCTGTGACCGCGCCCTTCGCATCGCAAATCGGAGCCGACGCTTATTGCAAGGACGCCGCGGAAGGCGTCAAGCAGGCAAAGGCGTTAATGAAATAACGTTGAACAAGCGAGGACGGCCGCTTCCGTTGTGGAACGCAAACATTTTCCCGACGGGCGCTCGTCCCGCTGACACGCAATCTCGTCGAACCGCTCTCATCACAAATCCCTCTGCCCGGTTCGATGCTCTCCCCGAGCGGCCCTGTCGCGGCGCCCCCGCGACAGGGCCGCCTCTCATTTGATCCGTTTGAGTCAAACGGATCGCCGCCGATCATTGCCACTCCACATAGACCAGACTGTTGGGTATGGCCATAAAACGCTTGAGTTCGACCACGCGGCCGTCTTTAAAAAGAGCCACCTGTCCCCAGTCCTGCCGGCCTTCCCTGGTGTAATCGGTTTCGTTCACCCAACTCCACTTGTCGCCTTCGACATGCGCAAAGTAACGCTGGGGCATAACCAGAGCCTGCCGCACCTGCTCCTTGGTCATCCCCACTTCCACCAAACCTTGGGAAACCTTGTTGATGACCTCGGGGCTCCATTCGGGATACTCGGCTGTGAGCTGCTTTTCCCGTTGCTGGAAGGTCGCGCAGGCCGTCAGCAGGATCAAGACCATCAGCGCTGAAACAACTATGCGGGGTTTATTCATGGCGCCTCCCTCGTTTCGAATTGACTCCGACGGAACATTTCGTCCAGTGGAGCGACGGTTCCGCGTCCGACTATTTTTTTAATAGGTATTGTAACCATTTCTCACGCGCCTTTCCAACAGACCGCGCCGAACCTGCCCGCTGCGCGCGCGGAGGGCGCTTTTCGCCAAACACTTGACAATTTCAATTATATACTTTAAATATACATTTGAACTAAAAAAAAGGAAAAGAGGCGATGAGAATCCAAAGAAGTGACGGGCAAGAGACTCGCCAGCGCCTGCTCAAGGCCGCGTCGCAAATCTTCGCCACTAAAGGCTACTGGAAGGCCACGCTCGCCGAAATCTGCAAAAAGGCCCAAGCGAATATGGCGGCGGCAAATTATCACTTTGGCGGCAAAGAAGCGCTCTATGTAGAGAGTTGGCGATTTTCGTTCGAGAGCTCCTTGAAAACGTATCCACCGGGCGGGGGGATCGATTCGGACGCGCCGGTGGAGGAGCGACTGCGTGGACGGATACTATCCATTATGCGGCGGATCATCGATCCGGAAAGCCATGATTTCGACATTGTCCACAAGGAGATGGCGAGCCCCACGGGATTATTGACCGGGGCAATGCAGGAGTTGATGGAACCCATACTGGAGGGATTCACGTCCATCATCCGCGAAGTTCTTGGTGAAGGCGCGACAGAACAGGATATCCAGCTGTGCCGCATGAGCATCAGGGCCCAATGCTTCGGTCCCCTGCTCCGGCTGCGTCGGCGGATGCTGGCCCCTGTGGACCGGCCCTTTCCCGATCTCGACCCCACTATGCAGAACGTGGAAACGCTCGCCGATCACGTCACCTGTTTCAGCCTGGCGGGGATTCGGGGCGTGCGGACCCAGATCCCAAGAACGGAAATTCCGGAACGGAAAAGGCTTTCCAAGGGAGAGTCCACGCATGAGTAGAGGCATTTCATGAAACGTTTTATCAAAAGAGTCGTCTTAACAGTGGTATTATTGGGAATTGTCGGCGCCGGCGCGGCCTGGTACCTGCGGCATGACGGCGACAATCTCGTTTCCTACCGGACCGGAGAGGTAACGCGCGGGGATCTTCTGATCACCATCGACGCCACCGGCACCGTGGAGCCCGAGGAAGTAATCGATGTGGGCGCCCAGATAGCCGGCCAGATCGTTTCTTTCGGCAAGGACGTGGACGGAAAAACCGTCGATTACGGTTCATCCGTGGAAGAAGGAACCATTTTGGCCCGTATCGATGACACGCTGTACGCCGCGGCCGAAGCTGAAGCCAGGGCTCAGGTTCAGTACGCCGAAGCGAGTATCCGGAGCGCGCGCGCCGACCTGGAGCAGATGAAGGCAAAGCTCCATCAGGCTGAGCGTGATTGGAACCGGGCGCAGAAGCTTGGGCCTTCCGAGGCTCTTGCCCAGGCCAGCTATGACGCGTATCAGTCGGCCTATGAAACGGCCAAGGCTAATGTGGAGGTGGCGGAAGCCGCCATCCTGCAGAGAAACGCCAGCCTGGCTGAGGCGGAGGCGGTCCTTCGAAGGGCCAAGCGAAACCTGGAGTATTGCACCATCAAATCACCCGTCAAGGGCGTCATCATCGACCGCCGGGTCAATATCGGGCAGACGGTGGTGGCGAGCCTGAACGCTCCCAGCCTTTTTCTCATCGCCAAGGACCTTACCCGCATGCAGGTTTGGGTGGCGGTGAATGAGGCGGATATCGGCAAGATTCATCCCGGACAACCGGTCATGTTCACCGTTGACGCGTTTCCGGAGGACACCTTCCGGGGAGAAGTCGGAAAAGTCAGGTTAAACGCCTCCATGACCCAGAACGTGGTGACCTACACTATTGAGATTATCACTGACAATTCCAGCGGGCGGCTGCTTCCCTATCTGACCGCCAACGTCCATTTCGAGCTGCATCGCCTGAACAACGTTATGCTCGTCCCCAACGCCGCGCTGCGCTGGACCCCCTCCGTCACTCAAATCGCGCCGGAGTTACGTCAGGATTTCGAAAATCGTCAGGCCGCCGGAAAGCAGGCGCCCGCGACTCAAGGATCGGCTTTGGCGCAATCCGTTTCGGAAAAGCCGAAAAACCGCACGCTGTGGCTTATGGACGGCGAGTATGTTCAGCCGCTCCAGGTGAAGGCGGGGCTGAGCGACGGTTCCATGACCGAGGTTCAAGGCAAAGGACTGAGCGAGGGAATGAAGGTGGTGACCGGCGTGTCGACCGCGACCGGCGGCGAAAAGACCGCCCAGAACCCGTTTGCTCCGAAGTTCCCGCGTCTCGGCCGCAGCGAAAAATCGCGCTGAGTCAGGCCAGAGGATCGTTGTCATGGAATTGATAGAGTTACGTGAAATACGCAAGACTTACGACATGGGCGACATTGAAGTCCCGGTGCTCAAGGGAGTGTCGCTGACCGTTACCCACGGGGAGCTGGTCGCGCTGATGGGAACATCCGGATCGGGAAAAAGCACCCTCATGAATATCCTGGGTTGTCTGGACCGGCCGACTTCCGGCGAATACTGGCTTGAGGGGGAGGATGTGTCGCGCATGTCCGCCGACAAACGCGCCGTGCTGCGAAATCGCAAGATCGGTTTTGTCTTCCAAAGCTTCAACCTCCTGCCCCGCACCAGCGCTCTGGAAAATGTGGCCATGCCCCTTTCCTACGCCGCCGGACGAATCTCCGAGCGCGAGTCCCGGCGCCGGGCCGAGGAAATGCTGCGGCGGGTTGGTCTGGCGGACCGGTTGAACCATGAGCCGTCCCAGCTTTCCGGCGGGCAGCAACAGCGCGTGGCCATCGCTCGGGCGCTCGTAAACACCCCCTCCATACTGTTTGCCGACGAACCCACGGGCAACCTCGACTCTCGCACCACTGAAGAAATTCTGCGCATGTTTCAGAGGCTCAATGAAGAGGAAGGCATCACCATCATTTTGGTAACCCACGACGCGCACGTGGCGAGACACGCGCGGCGCGTCATCCATATCCAGGACGGGCTGATCGTGCAGGGCTCGCCCGCCGTCGATGAGCACCCCATCACATCGGACGCCGGCTGGGAAGTCTCCTCGTCGGAAGGGAGGGGCGGACGATGAAAGTTTATAAGATTTTCCGAACCGCGACCAGGGCGTTGCGGCGCAACCCCATGCGGGCGTTGTTGACAACCCTGGGCATCGTCATCGGGGTGGGATCGGTCATAGCCATGATGGAGATCGGCGCGGGTTCCGCCGCGGCTATTCAGAAGACCATCGCCAGCATGGGCGCCAACGTTATCAACATTCGTCCGGGAGCCGCCTCCAGCGGCGGCGTTACGTTCGGATCCGGCAGCGTCACCACCCTCAGCCCCGAGGATGTGGACGCTATTCTCAAGGATTGCCCCGCCGTTCGCAACGCGGCTCCCATTGTCCGTACCCGGACCCAGGTGGTCTATGGCGCCCGCAATTGGGTCCCCACCTTCATCTACGGCTCCAACACCGCCTTTCTGGACGTGCAGGATTGGACCATCGAGGACGGCGAAATGTTCAGCGAACGCGATGTCCTCAACGGCAACAGAGTCTGCGTGTTGGGGCAAACACTGGTCCGCCAGCTCTTTCAAAACGAATCGCCTCTCGGCAAGAATATCCGGATCAAAAACATTTCCTTCCGGGTAGTGGGCGTGCTGGGAAGCAAGGGCGCCAACATGATGGGCATGGACCAGGACGACGTCATCCTGGCGCCCTGGACCACTATCAAATACCGGGTAAGCGGCTCATCGCTCGGCGACACCAACCAGAGCGCCGCCAGTTCCTCCAGTTCCTCGGTAAACACCTTGAGCAACCTCTATCCCGGCGGCGAAGCCAGCCTTTACCCCGAACAATCCGAGATCCAGGCGGCCGACAACCCCATGCCTGTCCGTTTCGCCAGCATAGATACCATCCTGGCCGTGGCTCAAAGCGCCGACGATATTCCCGAGGCTATCTCCCAAATGAATACGGTGCTGCGGGAACGTCATCGCATCCGGCCGGACGAGCCGAGCGATTTCAGCATCATGGACATGACGCAGATGACCAAGGCGCTCTCTTCCACCACCACCATGATGACCAATCTCCTGCTTTGCGTGGCCATGATTTCCCTGGTGGTGGGCGGAGTAGGAATCATGAATATCATGCTCGTTTCGGTCACCGAACGCACGCGGGAGATCGGGCTGCGCATGGCGGTGGGCGCAAGGAGTTGGGACATTCTTCAGCAGTTCCTGGTGGAAGCGGTCACACTCTGCCTTTTGGGCGGCGCTTTGGGTATCCTTATGGGCCATGGCGGTTCCTATCTGGTATGGCTGTCGCTCCGATGGCCGGTGGAAACATCCGTGGTGGCCATCGCCGCCGCCGTATTCGTATCGGCCTCCGTGGGCGTCGTGTTCGGATTCTATCCCGCGTGGAAAGCGTCCCGTTTGGACCCCATCGAAGCCCTGCGGTATGAATAATTGAGATACGGCGCCGTGGTCTCCAATCGCGCCGTCTGTTGTAGGAGTTTGTTTATGGCACTTGCGCGTCACCCGGTTTCATCTTGCGGATTACAGAAAATCGGCGTTGTCCTGATAGCGGTCTTGATCCTGACGCTGCCGACCGGATGCATGGTGGGTCCGGACTTTAAACCGCCCCAGGTCTCCACGCCCCCCGCGTGGACGGAAACCGGCGCCGAAACCGCGTCCGGGCGGGTAACCGAAGCGGAGAAAAATCTGACCACCTGGTGGACGGAGTTCTCCGACCCCACGCTCATCTCACTGGTGGACGAGGCCGTCCGTTCCAACCTCGATCTCCAGATAGCCGACAGCCGTATTCGCCAGGCAAGGGCCGCGCGGGCGATCGCCTTTTCAGGCATCGGCCCGACACTGGATGTTTCGGGATCTTACCAGCGCAGCAGATCTCCCTTGAGTACCGGAAACTCCGAGGGAATTACTTCAAATTTCTATCAGAGCGGGTTCGACGCCGGATGGGAACTGGACATTTTCGGCGGGATCAGACGCGGCGTCGAAGCCGCCGACGCCGACTTGCGGGCCACGGTGGAGTCGCGCAGGGATGTGATGGTGACGCTGACGGCCGAAGTGGCGCTTAACTACATAAATCTCCGCGCCTATCAACAGCGCATCCTCATCGCCCGGAAAAACCTGACGGCTCAACAGCATACCGCCGAACTCACCCGGCGGCGGTTCGAAGGCGGCTTTGTCAGCGGCCTGGATGTAGCCAACGCCAACGCCCAGGTGGCAACCACCTCCTCCGAGATTCCGACGCTGGAATCGTTGGCGCGCCAGACCATTTACAACCTCAGCGTGCTCCTGGGCATGGAACCGGCGGCGCTGACGCAGGAACTGGCGCCCGCCGCGTCCATCCCGGCCGTCCCACAGGGAGCGCCGCTGGGCGTGCCGTCGGAATTGCTTCGACGCCGCCCGGATATCCGCCAGGCCGAGGAAAATATCCACGCGGCCACCGCCCGTATCGGTGTGGCCACAGCGGACCTGTTCCCCCGGTTCACCATCACCGGCGCCGCGGGCTTCCAGGGCAGCGATCTCGGTTCGGTCTACAATTGGAGCGGCAGGTTCTGGTCGTTCGGCCCATCAATAACCCTGCCCCTGTTCACCATGGGCCGCATACGTTCCAATATCGAGCTGCGCAAAGCCATTGAGGATGAAACCTTCATCGCCTACCAGCAGACCGTGCTCGCCGCGCTGCAGGAAGTGGAGAACGCGCTTATCTCACTGACCAAGGAACAGGAACGCCGGCTGGAACTGGTCAAGGCGGTGAACGCCAACAACAAGGCCGTCGACCTGGCCACAAATCTGTACACTTTGGGACAGACCGATTTCCTCAATGTGCTTGCCGCCCAGCGGTCCCTTTTTGTCTCCGAGGACGCGCTGGCCCAGTCCACCGGGGCTTTGTCCACTGATATGGTGGCGCTGTATAAAGCGCTTGGCGGCGGTTGGAACGAGCGGGAGGCCATTGCCAATTAATCCGGCAGGCTTCTTTCCGGATTGTCTATGGCCGTTTTAGCGGCGGCGGTTAGCGGCGCGTCCTCATGTGTGAGCAACGGGAAATAAACCGCAAACAGCGAACCCTTGCCCGGCGCGCTTTCCACCACGATTTCCCCGCGATGGCTGTTCACCACGCCGTGCGCGACCGAAAGGCCCAAGCCGGTTCCCTTGCCCAGCTTTTTCGTTGTGAAATACGGGTCGAAGATCTGTTCCAGGATTTCCGGACTCATCCCTGAACCGGTGTCGGCGACCGCCAGCCGGACATACTCTCCGGGTTTGAGAGACGCGCTATTGGCGACGGCCGGGTCATCGCGTCGCGCTTCCGTCAGTTCGACTGTCAAGGTTCCACCGTTCCGCTCCATGGCGTGAACCGCGTTGGTGCACAAATTCATAAATACCTGGTGGATCTGCGTAGGATCCCCCAATATCATTGATTCGCTTTCTATATTTTGCTTGATTGCAATGGTGGTGGGTATGGTCGCCCTGAGCATTTTAAGCGCCTCTTTTACGAGCGCGCTCACCTTAACCGGTATGATTTCGTGCGCGGTCTGCCGGCTGAAGGCGAGAATTTGACGCACCAGATTCCGCGCGCGCATACCCGCTTTTAAAATTTCACTGAGATTGTCTTCCATCTGAGTGCCCTTTTCGGCGTCCGCCAGCGCCAGTTCCGCGTACCCGAGCACCGCTGAAAGTATGTTATTGAAATCATGCGCTATTCCACCGGCCAAGGTACCGATGCTTTCCAGCTTTTGCGCCCGCGCGATTTGAGCCTCGAAGTCGGCTTTTTGGTTTTCCGCCTGCTTCCGTTCACTGATATCCCGGGCCGCTCCCTGCAAACCCAGGGTCCTTCCCCGCTCATCGAGCAAAGGTTTGCCCAGGATTTCGACCGGAACAAGGCGCCCGTCCTTATGATACAAGACGGTTTCAAGAAAAATTCGCTGCGACGGATCATCCGGATTCTTACCGGCGCTTAACGCGCTGACAACCCTGGGAATCTCCTCCGGCGGGCAATGCTCGGACAATCGGGTTCCGATCCATTCTTCGGGCGTAAATCCGAAAATCGTCTTTATAGCCGGATTTACGAACGTGAATTTGAGGTTCCGGTCCATTTGCCAAATACAATCCAGGGAATTCTCCGCCAGGAGCAGCACTCTTTTATCCCGCTCGTCAAGCTTTCTGAGGACCCGCTCCTTCTCCGCGATTTCCGTCATGAGCTTCATATTGGCCGCCGCCAATTGCCTCTGTTGCGCCTGCAGGGACGCGCGCAACGTTTGCTCGTCCTGCAGAGCGGACTGTAATCCTTTCAAGAGGACGTTAAACGAAACCGTGGTCAACGCGTTGAGAAGCATGAAATTGAAGAAAATCACAATCCACTTGGCGACCGGATTGACCATTCCGTTGGACCATCCCCACAGGTTCAGCCAGATACATATCCCCATTGCGCTCAGCGCGCAGCCGTTTATGCACAACGCGATGACCGACGCCCTGTAACCCAGCAGCACGCCGGTAAGAACCGGAAAAAGAAACAACCACACCGGGCCCGCGCCGAACGGGCCGAGAACGAGGAGCAGGACCAGGCCTATCAGGAAACTCATTGCGGTCAGCGCCACCGCCCGCGTCCGGTAGGACGGTTTGGAGCTGAAAGCCATGTAGAACAGCGCTCCGTAGACGGAGCAGTCGAAGAGCGCGATGTTGTACAGTCCCTCTTTTATGGAGAGCCATACGCTTGAGACACAGGCCAGAAGCCCCAGAACAAGCGCGGTCAGGAGCAGAGAATTGAGGACCCTGATCCGCCAGTACTGGAGCATATCCCGCGAGGTCTCTGCTCTGGGGTCGGGCCGAAGGAAAAAGGAATGAAATGTATCGATCGTGTATCGTAAAAACGCCGGGCTCATATGGAATTAGCAACGCTACAATTGACCGATCCGACTCTCATGGGCGCGCTGGATCAAAGACAATTGATGTTTTTGGAAAAGTCACGTATTATTCATGGCTGAAGTGGCCCTGTCATGCCTGGATTTCCTGCGTTCCCTAATATAACGATAATTAGGACCGCCGCCCTATCATGCAATTATCTTACCATCGGCGCCATTCATATGAACCGGCCACGGACGCCGCGGGTAGCCGCGCAGCCGGACCGCGCGATCACACGGCATGGGCGGCGGCGTTGTTTTTCCCAAGCAAAAACCGACAGTCCAGCCAGAGCCTCCCCGGTTTTTCCGGTACGCTTTCCCCTTGACATCCGCGGATGGGCGCGCTATATTAGCTCACATGAGCGCGTATAGCTCACATGAGCATTGTTCATTACGAACACTACACCATAATTACAACGTATTAGTCACTAATGAGGGAGGTTAGAACAATGGGTGAAAAATTCTGGACATACGCCATGGAGGAAATGTCTTACCCCGACGTGCAGGAAATCCTCAAAACAACGGATGTGGTGCTTATCCCCATCGGCAGCCAGGAAAAACACGGACCCCATATCCCCCTGGCCTGCGATTCCATCGCTACCATCGAAACCACACGGCGCGCGGCCTACAAAGCCGAAGTCCCCTACACCCCCATGATCCCCGTGGGATACTCACCTCACCATATGGGCAGAGTCAATGAAGGCATGGGCACACTGACTTTCACCGGCGAAACGCTGCGGCGCATCGTGTACGAAATCGGCCGGAGCCTGATTTTCCACGGCTTCAGCAAGCTGATCTACACCAGCCAGCACGCGTCCAACACCAAGGTCATCGATGAGGCGCTCCGCCGTCTCCGTTACGAAACCAACTGCTTCTGCGCCTGGTACATGACTCCCACCGAACGCAAAACCCAGGTTATCAACGACCTGTTGGAAGAGAAGGTGGGCTGGCATTCCGGTGAAATGGAAACTTCACAGTGCCTTGCGTTCAACGACAAAATCTGCAACATGGACAGAGCGAGAAAACATACGGCTCACGCGCCGGAATGGCTGGGACCCGAGTTCGCCAAAACCGACGGCGTGCCGACCGTTATCTTCCAGGGTTCGGAAAACATTTGGATACCCATGGAACACCACGAATATGTTGAAGAAGCCACCATCGGCGATCCGGGCCTTGCCAGCAAGGAAAAAGGTTTGAAGATCTTTGAACGCGCCTCTCAGAACCTCGCCGATTTCGTCAATGAAGTCAAAAAGATGAAAATCGAAATCAAAACCCGCGATTACGATCTCAGATCCATGTATTGATCAACCAATGTTCAGGTCCGGACCGGGGAATCCATCCGGACCCTGAATAATCATTTCGAGAAGACGCCCCATGAGTGACATCAGCAAAAAAGACCTGCTCAAAATCAGCTATCTCTACTACAAGGAAGGGAAAACGCAAGCCGAGATTTCCGATCTTTTGGGTCTGAACCGGTTCAAGGTTGGTCGGCTGCTGAAAAAAGCTCGGGAAAGCGGTCTTGTCACCATCCAAATTAACGATCAGATGGCCGATTTGACTGAAATGGAAGTCGAACTGGCCAAGGTTTTCGGCTTGCAGCAAGCCATCATTGTGCAGGTGAACGAACACAGCGACAAGTCGCCTCAGGATCAGGTGGGAGAGGCGGGCGCCCATTATCTGGCCAATGTGGTCAGCCGGTATAAGTACCTGGGGGTAGCGTGGGGGCGGTCGGTGTATCATCTCGTCAACAATGTGCCCATGCTTAAGGTCAAGGGGTTAACGGTCGCCCAGATCAGCGGCGGTTTCAGCGGCGTCGGCGGGACCGACAACAATACGCTCACCATGATGCTCGCCCACAAGCTGAGCGCCAGGGTCTACCTGCTTCACGCGCCGGTCATCGTCAGCGACAAAACCGTCCGCGAGTCCCTGCTGAAGGAAAAAAATATCGGTGAAACCCTGAAGGCGGCCCGTAAAGTGGATTTGGCCATTTTAGGGATCGGGATGGTGGGCAAAAAAGGTTTGTTGCGGGATGAAGGCTTCCTCGACGGAGTAAGCGAGGAGAAGCTTAAGGAACAGGGCGCCGTGGGGGCCATCTGCGGAAGGATTTTCAATATCAAGGGCGAAAAATGCTTTCTGGAGCTGGACGATCGTATCATCGGGCTTGATCTGGATGAAATCAGAAGAATCAAACACAAGATTTGCATCGCCAGAGGCAGCCTGAAACTCGACGGGATACTCGGAGCAATGCGGGGAAAGCTTCTTGATGTTTTAATCACGGATTCGGACACCGCCACACAGCTCCTGTCGAAAGCCTGAATGGGTAGCGGCGAGGGTGTTTCGCGCCGCCGTTTTTAACGGGTATCGGTTTATAACCGATTGATTTTCTTTCTATCGTTCCATTTTTTGCATCGCGGCGCGGTCTTTGCGCGGCCGTTGATTTCAGCGCGGGCCGCGCGGTTAATTCTTCGCGCGATCGGCGCGGGGACTGCTTGACAAGCGGACACAATTAGTATAGACGTATATACTAATTTTAGGAGCGTTCAGACTCACGCGGCGCTCCGTTATACGGCATAAGATCGGGGAAAGGCGGGAGCCAGCAAAAAAACCGGCGCCACAATCCTTTTTACCCGCATTCATAGAATACATACTTATTTGTTCAGATAGCTCTACAAGGAGGACACACAATGGCCGGGAAAAGCACGGTTGAGAAACTCTGGGAAGTCAATCCCGAGGCTGAAATATGGTGGGACTCATCTCCGATCATTTATGACAACTGGCGAAAAAAACTGCTGAATCAGGCGTCAAACAAAGAAGAGATGGGCGCCTGGCTGGACCGTTTGTTCAGTGAGAATAACAAGCCCGAAGACAACCTGTTCCGGGGCGTGACAACCAACCCCCCGCTGTCCTACGCGGCTATCAAGGATAACCCGGACTACTGGGCCCAATGGATCGACGAGCTCATCAAAAAGGATCGCTGCGAAGACGTGGAAACGGTTTTCTGGCAGACCTACAAGGAGATCGTCAAAAGAGGCGCGGAAGCCTATATGCCCATGTTCGAAGCTTCCAAGCATAAGTTCGGCTACATTTCAGGCCAGACCGACCCCCGAATCAGACACGACGTCCAGAAAATGTTCGATCAGGGCATGGAACTTCATACCATCGCTCCGAACGTGATGATCAAAATTCCCGGAACCGCCGAAGGTTATGAAGTAATAAAGATGCTCACCGCTCACGGCATCGCCACCAACAACACCCTGTCCTTTATCAATTCGCAGTTTGTGGCTTGCATGAACGCCGTGACCGACGGCCTGAAGGAAGCCAAGGCCAAAGGTGTGGATTTGAGCGCGTGGCGTTCGGTTATCACCGCCATGAGCGCGCGTTACGGTACCTTGGGGGATCTCCAGAAAGAAGCGCAGGAGCGCAATATCACCCTGGACGAAACCGAGGTTCGCTGGGCCGAAATAGCCATCTTCAAAAAAGCTTGTCAACTGGTGGAAGACAACGACGCCTATCCGGGCAAAATGCTTCTCTGCTCCATGCGCATGAGCCCGGTAATCGACGGTGAGGTCAGAAGCTGGCATGTGGAAAAAGTGGCGGGCGCCGACATTGTGTACACATGTCCTCCGCCGTATCTTGAAGGTCTGATGGTCGATGGAAGAAATCTTACTTTCCACGACCAGGTTCATGATCCCGTCCCCTCGGAAGTCATGGATAAACTGATGAAAATCCCCTACTTCGAGCGTGGTTACGCTGAAGACGGTTACACGGCCGAGGAATTTAACAGCCATCCCGCCCTGGTGGAAACGGCCAAACAGTTCAGCAAAGCCACCCAAGACTTTGTGGATTTCGTCGCGAAACGCGTCGCCGCCTACTGCGGTTAGCGGCCCTTGGATGGTAGTTTGGCGGGAGGCTTGAACGCCTCCCGCCGCTCCCGTCATGTTCATGATCGATACGGAAAGGGAATAATTCCATGTCATCAAGACGAGTATTGCTCCCCCAGCCCATCGAACCCGAAGCGATGGCGCTCCTGAAACAAGCTGGCTGTGAAATCGTGCTCGCGCCCGACCCCAAGCCGGAAACCGTGGCCCCGCTCATGAAGGGGGTTCAAGGCCTTATCCTCAGAACCGGCATCAAGATCACCCGTGAATTGCTTACCCACGCCGACGACCTGATGATCGTCGCGCGCACCGGAGGCGGGGTGGACAATGTGGATCTTGAAGCGGCCACGGACAACGAAGTCATTGTGACTTCAAACCTGGGAGTCAACACCATCAGTGTGGTGGAACAGGTTCTCAGCTTCACGCTGACGCTGTTCAAACAGCTTCGCCTGATGGATCAGGCCGTACGCCAGGGAAATTTCGGCGTCCGTTATAAAAACCTTCCCCGGGATCTGGGGGGCAACACACTCGGCGTGATCGGTTTCGGCCGCATAGGCTCCACCCTCGCGCGGGTATGCAGCCAGACGTTCCACATGAAAATCGTGGCGCATGACCCCTACCTGCCCGACCAGGTGAAAGCCCAATATGAAAGCTGGGCCCCGTTTACCGACCTTAAGACGCTCTTGAGCGATTCGGATGTGGTGTCAATACACATTCCGTTGACCGACGACACGCGCGGTCTCATCGGCGCGCGCGAGCTATCCTGGATGAAGCCTGAGGCTCTTCTGATCAACACCTCCCGCGGCGGACTCATTGACGAGAATGCGCTGGCCGAGGCGTTGCGGGAAGGAAAGCTTGGAGGGGCCGGGCTCGATGTGTTCAATCAGGAACCCGTACCTGCGGACAATCCGCTCCTGAGTCTGGATAACGTGATCTGCACCCCGCATTCGGCGGCCCTCACCAGAGAATGTGTCATCAGAATGGCCACCGAAGCGGCGGAGCGTGTGATCGATGTGTTCAACGGCGTGCAGCCGGTCAATATTGCCAACCCGCAAGTCTTGCAAACCGAAAAATGGAAGAGCCTGTCTTCTCCCGTCGGTTCTTGAGACGGCTGCGGATACTTATATATATAAGTCGGGGGAAACGTTTTTAAAAGGTTTCCCCCGGCGCCCCTATTGAAAATCCTCGACTGCTTGTCTCTACAGTTCTCTCTGCGGTCGGAATGGCTGCATCGGCGCAACAAAAAGGCTGTGACGCAAGGCCCCTCTGATACCCTTCCTCTCGTCTTGCGCCATCTCTTACCAGCGAACTCGTTTCACGCCCTTCTTGTCATCTCGGCCGCGGAGAGAATCAAATCGCGCCTCATCGGATAACACAATCATTAGTGGCAATCAAGATCAGATCTAGCTGCATCGCCAATTTCCGATAGCGGTTTGCGCGTCCGGGTCTGCCGTGGAACTATCTCACGATCCTGATTTGTGCTGAAAAAACAATATTTTTGCAGATATCTAACCTTTCAGAGTCCAAAAAGTGCCTTGACTTCATCTCATATTACTTTAAGCTAGTCTAATAGCCATTCACTCTCCGCAAGGCATGAGAGATGTGGAGCTGACACTTGAAAGAAGGAGGTGATGATTCTCACTCGCAGGCCCAGTACCGGCAGATGAATAATTCAACTAGAAGAGGGAGACTATGAAAAAAGCATTTTGTTGTTTGAGCGCGGTTGTTCTATGCTTTATGCTGATCGTACCCAACTCGCTTTTGGCCGATGAGCCAAAAGTTTTCAAACTAGGCTTTATGACCTCCCTAAGCGGCACCTTCGCCGTGGTCGGCGAAACACAGAAAGCCGGCACACTTCTGGCGGTGGAAGAAATAAACAAAAAGGGCGGCCTCAATATGCCCTGGGGCAAGGTCAAGGTTGAGGCGCTGATAAAAGACGACGAAACCAAACTGGACACCGGGGTGCGCCGATTCCGCGAACTCGTGGGCGAAGGCATTAACGGCATTATCGGCACCACCTACGCCCCCATGGCCGCGGCGCTCAACGAAGAGTGCAAAATCAGCAAAATTCCTTTTTTGCCGGCATGCGTGCCCGCCTATGACGCCTTCAAAAAGGGCAACCCCGCTTTAGCCACCTATTCGGTGGCCGCCACGCCCTGGAGCATCGGCTATCTGGTCGGCGGATCGGCCATAAAAACCCTGGGCAAAAAGAAAATTTTCTATCAATCCCGATCCGACTCCTGGGGTAACGGCATCCATGAAGGGCTGAAAGCGGCCTGTAAAGAGTATGGAGGCGAGATCATAGGATTCGCCGAAGTTCCCAAGGGCACCATCGACTACACCTCCATCATCAACAAAGCCATCGGCATGAAACCGGACATCTTCATTACCTGCATGTTTGCGAGCGACGCCATCGCGGTGCTCAAACAGGCGTATGAATTGGGCCTCTACAAGGTCAGCACGGTTTTTAACGCCTGGATCACCAATGTCGTGGCCACCGGTATTCCGGAAAACGCCTTGAACGGTCTGTACGCGCTTGAATATTACTACTACGACATGTCGGGTTTCAACGATCCGGAACTGGTGAAAAAGGCGGAATCCTACTCCGCGGCCTACGTAAAGATGTGGGGAGAACCGCCGGACGCCTACGGAACCATCGCCTACATAGCCGCCACCACGCTCTTTGCCGCGGTGGAAAAGGCCGGTTCGTTCGATACCGAGAAAATAGCCGAACAGCTCAAGACTTCAAAGTTCGACACCGTAAAGGGAGAAGGATACTTCAGGGAAGACCATGAAATGGTTTTCAAATACCTGGGCTTTCTGGTGAAGGGTAAAGCTCCGGACCAGAAAAAGGGCAAATGGGACGTTTTTACCGTCGAAGGCTCTCTGGGTGGTGAAAGCGCGCTGCCGCCGCTCAAGGATCTGGGCTACTAATCTCCATACTTGCTCTAAGGCGGGTTTCCCGGAGCCGTTTGCGGTTCCCGGGGCCCGCCCTTCTTTTTCCCGCAAGCCGGCCTTACTGGAACCGGCTGCGCGGCCGCAAAAAATCATCGTACCCGCGTCAAGCGTGCGGGACGGTTATCTTTTCATGGTCTTCTTGAAGCATTCCCTGGTTTCCGGCCGCGAAAACAGCAACGCGCTCGTTTCCAGCTCGTACTGCATGGCGGTCATCTTGTCCAGCCGGGGAACCACGTCGGAAGCCCTTTTGACAGCCTGAAGCGCCAGGAGCGGCCGTTTGGCCAGCTCTCTCGCGTATGATTCGGCGACGTCCATAAACTCTTCAGGCGGGGCGACCCTGGTTACAAAGCCGAGCCGCTCGCCCTCTTTGGCGCCCATGGGTTCGCCCATCATGGCGATCATCTTGGCCTTGGCCAAACCCACCGCCCTGCGCAGGGGGTCGAAAAGCGGGTTCAACCCCAGGCGTAATTCGGGATGACCGAATATGGCGCTTTCAGAGGCGATTATGAGATCGCATCCGATGGCCAGGTTGAAGCCTCCGCCAAGCGCGATGCCCCCTACCGCGGCGATAAGCGGCTTGCTGAACGTGTGAACGACCGACATATAATCAGCCATTTTCCTGAAATACGGCCCAATCTCATCATCATTCAGACGTCCGAGTTCCTTGAGGTCATGGCCGGCGCTGAATACCATATCCCCTCCGGTCAAAATAACCACTGAAACCGAAGGATCTTCTTCCAGAGACCGAAACGCCAGCTTGATTTCATCCATCATGTGGCTTGAGATGGCGTTCATCTCCCGCGGCCGGTTGAGTTGGACAATGGAGTATTTCTCCCTGGCCGTTATTATAAGCCGGTCAAATTTCATGAGAAATCCTTTTCGCTTGTGTCCATTTGGATGATATGCTATGCGAATCCTGTTGTATTTGCAAGCAAACACGCGAGTTAACGATGCCGGAGTTCCCATAAGTTCTCAGCCATTCGTTGTACGCCGTCTTGAATCCCGATGGAGATACCCCATGAAAATAACCTTGGATGAAGTTCAGCATGTCGCCCAACTGGCGCGCCTCAGCTTGTCGGAGGAACAGATGAAGCGTCTGATGGACGACATGAACGACATTTTGAGCTACATGGATATGCTCAACGAAGTCGATACCTCGGGCCTGGAACCGACCTCTCACGTAATGGATATAAAGAACGTGTTCAGGGAAGACGAAACCCGGCCCTCGCTGCCCCATGAGAAATCCCTGAACAACGCGCCCGAACAAAACCGGGATTCATTCGTCGTTCCGCGCGTGATCTAATAATTTTTGAGGCGTTAATAAAATGGAACTGTATCGACTGACCATAGGCCGGCTTCACTCCATGCTGAAAAAGGGAGAAGTTTCTTCACGCGAGCTTACCGAGTCCGTTCTGGCCCGCGCCGGGGAAGTGGAACCGAAAGTTAAAGCCTTCATAACCGAAATGCCCGAAATCGCTTTGCGCATGGCTGACGAGGCCGACCGGAAGATAAAGACCGGCGATTTCGGACCGCTGTGCGGAATTCCCCTGGCCATAAAAGACGTCCTGTGCATGGAGGGAGTCAGAACAACCTGCGCTTCCAAAATACTGGAAAATTTTATTCCGCCCTACGACGCCACAGTGGTGTCCAAACTCAAGCAGGCCAACGCGGTGTTCGTCGGCAAGGCCAACATGGACGAGTTCGCCATGGGGTCATCCACGGAAAATTCCGCGTTTGGCGCGACTCACAATCCCTGGGACCTCGACCGGGTCGCCGGGGGATCGAGCGGAGGTTCGGCCGCCGCGGTTGCCGCGGATGAGTGTATCGGCGCTCTGGGCACGGACACCGGCGGGTCCATCAGGCTGCCCGCTTCCTATTGCGGGGTTGTGGGCATGAAACCCACCTATGGCCGGGTTTCCAGGTACGGGCTGGTGGCCTACGGCTCCTCCCTGGACCAGATAGGCCCCATCGCCAAATGCGTGGAGGACGTGGCCCTGCTGCTGAACGTCATCTGCGGATACGATCCGCTGGACTCCACCTCCATTGACACGCCTGTTCCCGACTATCTTGAATCCCTGAAGCAAGACATCAAGGGCCTCAAAGTGGGGCTCCCCAAGGAATACTTCATCGAGGGCATGGACACGGAAGTGGAAAGCGCCATCAGAAACGCCATCGAAACGCTGCGCTCCCTGGGCGCGGAGATCCGGGAAGTTTCGCTCCCCGCCACCAAGTACGCCGTGGCCGCCTATTACATCGTGGCCCCGGCCGAAGCCAGCTCCAACCTGGCCCGCTACGACGGCGTGAAATACGGCTACCGCAACCGCGACGGCAAGACCCTCATGGACATGTACAAACAAACCCGCACGGAAGGTTTCGGCCCGGAAGTGCTCCGGCGCATCATGCTGGGCACCTACGCGCTTTCAGCCGGGTATTACGACGCCTACTACAAGAAGGCCTCTCAAATCCGCACCCTCATGAAAAACGAATTCCAGGAAGCCTTCGAAAAGGTGGACGTGCTCGCCACCCCCGTCTGCCCCACCCCGGCCTTTAAAATCGGCGAGAGGATGGACGACCCGCTGCAGATGTATCTCACCGACGTCTTCACCATTTCCACCAACATGGCGGGGATTCCCGGACTGAGCGTGCCCTGCGGGTTCAACGGCGCTGGGTTGCCCATAGGCTTGCAGGTTCTGGGAGGACACTTCCAGGAGGAAAAGATGCTGCGAGTCGCCTACCAGTTCGAACAGGCGGCCGGAATCAGTCAGAAGAAACCATCCCTGTAGGGCGTTGCGCTTCTCATTACGAAACGATCACGACTCACGGCAATGGAACTGAACGGGCCGCTTCACGCGGCCTGTTTTGCGCAATATGGACGATATAGTCGACATTGAAAATCTCGCCTTTGGCGGTTTCGGGGTAGGAACGAGTCACGGCAAAAAAGTTTTTATCCCCTACGTCATACCGGGCGAACGCGTAGCGTTCAGGGTCGTCAGGTCCCAGAAACGCCTGGATTGGGGCCGGCTTGTGGACGTGGTGGAACCCTCCCCTCTCCGCCGCGCCGCGCCCTGTCCCTACTTTGGGGACTGCGGCGGCTGCCAGTGGCAGCACATTGACGATCCCGCCCAGGTCCGTTACAAGCAAAAGCTTTTCGAGGACACCCTTTCCCGCCTGGGAAATATCGATCCCGATCGCGTACGACCGATCATCAAAGCGCCCCATCCTTTTCATTACCGGCGAAGAATCACGCTGCACGGACGCGGCGGCGCGTTGGGCTTCTACGCCACGCGCAGCAATCGCGTGGTACGCGTAGAAAAGTGTCTCATAGCGGACCCGTCCATAAATCAGATCCTGCCCGCACTGTCCGATTTGGCGCCGCGTCTTGACGCCGTCCAGATGGAGGTGGCCGCAAGCCTTCACGGACAGGAGATCATGATACACATCCAGTCCGAAAGAACTCTGTCCCGGGCGCAACGAGAAAGTCTTCTCTGTTCGGTCGAGGCTCTATCCGGCGTCCGGGTGGCTTTGATCGAAGATCCCGGAGGAGCGGCCGATTTAAAAACGGCGCGCGGGCTGCGCTTCAGCCTCCCGGCGTCCACGGGCGAGGGCAGTTCCCTTGATCTGGAGTTTACGCCCGGCGTATTTTTTCAGGTTAACTGGGAACAGAATATCAGACTGCTCGACCTGCTCTTGACGGCCGTCAAAGGGATGGGATCGGAATTGAACGCGCTGGAACTGCACAGCGGCGCGGGGAACTTCACCGTTCCCATGGCCGCCCTCGGCCATAGGGTCTGTTCCGTTGAACAGAATAAACGGGCGGTGGCCGACGCGCGGCTGAACATTGAACGAAACAACATCACGGGAGTGGAATCGCTCGTCGGCGATACGGCGGAAATTCTGAAAAAACTGGCCGACGAAGGGAAACGGTTCGACCTCATCATAACCGACCCGCCGCGGGGAGGCGTTAAAGGAGAAATGGAAAGCCTCTTGCGGCTCAAGGCGCCGCATCTGCTCTACGTTTCCTGCGACCCGGCCACGCTGGCCAGGGACATCCGTTCGCTGGAGCGAGGCGGGTACCGCCTGGTGGGAGCTCAACCCCTGGACTTTTTTCCCCAGACCTATCACATCGAGAGTTTGAACCATCTCGAGCTGCGATAAGCCGACGGACCGGCTTACTCCAGTTGAAATTCGGCGTGCACGGTTACCTTTATTTCCTTTTTCCGGCTGGAAGTGTCATAGATGCCGTGGTCCGATATGGCGGTGGAATACGGTTCGGTGATCTGGAAGACGCCCGCCCGCAGGGACAGCAGTTTTCCGATTTTCATGTCCGTTTCCTTCAATATCTGCACGGCCCGTTCCCTGGCGTTGGTGGTGGCCGAAGCGAGCAGGTCCTTTTTCAACTGATCGACCTGTGAATAAAAATAGGACAGATTGGAGTTGGTTATGACAACCCCGGCCTGGGACATGGCTTCGGGATTCAAGGCGAGCTGCTCCACTTTATCTATGTCCTTGGCCAGAGCGTACACGTATTGCTCGGCCTTGTAGCCGGTCACCACGCCGTCCCGGTTATATTGGGGGTAACTGTTGACCGGTTTGACGGTGATGTCATCCTTCTGGACGCCCGTGTCGGTCAGCAGTTTTATCAGTTTGTCCATCCTTGCTTTGAGCCTCCGGTAGGCCACGTCCAACTGATCCAGTCCCACTGACTCGTCTATGGTCATGTTCCATTTGACAAGATCGGATTCATATCTCTGGACGGCTATTCCCACGACCTTGACCGTGTTGACCTGTTTTCTGCTTTCATAGAAAAACAGACCGAACACCAGAGCCGATACGATCAGGCCCACCCCTAAGATGACGCTCGCGGCGACTGTTTTGTTCTGCATAGTTCAACCTTGCTGACTGATGACGTATGGTTACGGATCAGGCCGAACCAAGGGCCTTGACCACTCGCTTTAATATACCATGAGCCGACGGCGGACAGGCGTCTATGTTGATGTCCCCCTCAATGACCTCGGCCGCGCACCGGCCCACGCTGACCACCGTTTCATAGGTCCCCTCTGGTCTTTCGGGGTTTTGGCCGAGCACAAAGGCCTGCCTTCTGTTTAGCAGGCCTTTTTCGCTCAAACGCTGCAACGCGAACATGGTGTTCCCCAGACACGTGCAGCACGCGCCCTGGGCGAACACGGCGCAGGGAAATCGTCCGCTGTAGCCCGGCGACAACGCCCTCAAGCCCGGCGCCGCTCATCGCTTCCTCGACGGCGCAGAACTGCCCCTCATCAGGCAGGATCGCCAGCATGGCCAACTCGTTCCCATCGTAGGGTAGTTCGATGGCCTGGAATCCATCACCTCTCAGGTAGCCGAAGTATGCTGTCTGACGCATCATGGGGACAGTAAGGACAGCCCCGG
>ENA-OSEO01000990-OSEO01000990.1-sediment-metagenome-genome-assembly--contig:-NODE-990-length-59651-cov-8.438799_pt1 | contig 59651 bp, 51 predicted proteins | sample MGYA00237883_ERZ534232 | MGnify/ENA metagenome assembly ERZ534232
GGCCTTGGAAACATCGAACGGCTCGATTTCAAGGGACCGAACGAATCCGGAATCATGCGCGGAGAGCGGCTCTGATTCATATTTTTTCCACTTTTCCTGCGGTCCTTCAGCGCTGCTTGCAGATCGTTTCAGATCGAAGGAAACAGGCTCCAGGATCCAAAGATGAGGCGAAGACAGCCCGTAGAGATGCATTTTACAAGCTGCATTGTATTCGACCCTATCTTATGGGATTAAGGGGTGGTTGTTTAAATATATCAATAAAACGCGATATTTACCGCGTTGTTTTTTCCTTGACAGATAGCCACTTTGTAGCTAGATTGCAGTCATATAGCCCATAGGCCTCTCTGCTGGATTTCATTGAGCGGCATGTGCTGACGCGCAGCGGTTCTTTACCTGTAAAAGACTTTTGTCGACCATGCATGCTGCGACGTTTTGGCAAAGAGACCGGTCGAGGTTCCGGCACCTTGGAGAGTCTGAAACCGGATGGCATTTCGCGCTACGGTCTTCTAGACAAGCAGGTTGTGGGGTGTTTCTGAGGGAAGGATTCGTCCTGTGAGATGAGAACCGGGAGTCCTGAAAGCCTCGTGCAACAGTCATTCGCATCCTGATGCCGGTTAGTGATCCTTTACTCGAAGAAACTACACGATGCCTGACGAGAAAAAGTCTAAAAGTGAAACGGCTTCTGTCGACGACGCCATGGTCAGCGGAAAGGTCAAATTCGAGGTCTATGGTGAGGAGATGGTCGAGAAGTATGTCAAGCTGAGCGGAAACAGTGGCCGGGTCTACCTCCCCCCTGACTGGGTGGGCTGCAGAGTGAAGATTATCAGAATCGATTAGCCAGACGGACAAGCGTTTTCCAGAAGACAGGTCTGAAAGTGGTCGATAGGTTGATCATCAGGAAAATTCGGGTTGAAGATGCGGAGGCCATTGGGCGGATCGACTCTGCGATCATCAAGAAGCCTTCACGAATCGATTTCGGGCATATCATCAAGGAGATGGTCCGGAAAGACGAGGACGTGAGCTGCGTCGCAGAGGTGGATGGGGATGTCGCAGGATACATGATCAGCTACATCATCTACAGCGGTTTCGGCCTCGAGAAGAGCGCTTGGATAGCCTCCTTGGGGGTGGATCCCAGATTTATGGGGCAGGGGATCGGAAAGGCCATGGCCGAGGAAATTCTGCGCATTTACCGTGAGAAAGGCATTCACCACATTTATACCGCTGTCCGCTGGGATTCAGTGGATCTTCTCTCTTTTTTCAAGACCCTCGGCTTTGACCGCAGCAGCTTCATCAACCTCCGCAAGGATCTGGAACCCTAGCTCGTTTCCATCCGGAAATGGTCTTTTTGGCCAATCTCGGCGTCAATCTGCGCGTTTGCTTGTGCGGCGACCTGCAGGTCGCCTGCGCGCAAACGGTTGATTTCCTTCATATTGGCCAAGCCGGGACCCGCCGCGAAGCGATGGGATTGAGCACCCGAAGGGTGTAAAGAAACCGGGACCCGCCCCGCAGGGGTGGGACTGAGCACCCGAAGGGTGTAAAGAAAAATCCTCATCTCCGGATTGGAAACCGGGTTCTACCAGGAAATCATTTCCGGATGGAAACGATCTCTTTTCCATGCAGACCGTTTCCCCATCTGATGGTCCGGATCTCCCCGGAACCTGATGGGGAATTCATCGCCTTTATGTTCTAAAGGACACCCATTCGGTTTTCTGGAAGATGGTGGAACGACGGGCGCGGCTGTTTGCAGTCCGTAATGGTTGTCGATCCGGTACGCATCGCCCGCTCATTTTCGAGTGCGCAGGGTTTGATGGATGTTATCAAAGGTGCCGATGAGTTCATCCAAGCCGTCGGCGGGGGTCCGGGGGTGGATGTTGCCTAGAATGCCGTACCCTTCGGCCTTCTCGTCAAGCTCTTCGTTGCTCAACTCCGAGATGAGAATGAGGGAGGTCATGGGTGACTGCATGACGATCTTGCGCATCAGTTCCAGGGTAGGAATGCCCTCTTCGGTGCTGCCGGCGAATGCCAGCGCAACCCCGCCTTCTTTCAGAAGCTGCAGACCTTTCTCCGCCCCGGGTTCCATTGAAACGTCGAAGCCGCGTTTTTCGAGGATGGACTTGAGCATTTGGCTGATTTCCGCGCTTTTTTCGACAATCAGCACTTTCACCGACGGATGTTTTTCCATGGTAGAAACTCCTTTGAAAAGGGGTTGGATCTTTGCAGGATCGAACGATGCGGGCGATTCTACTCGCTGGAAACGCTGCTGACAAGGCCCTTTGTCCTCTGGGAGTGTCCTGGAATGGGCGAACGAAGGATTTTAAGGCTTGACAAGTGTCGGGAGTGGGATATAAATAAGGTTCCTCAATTGTCCGGGACGTAGCGCAGTCTGGAAGCGCACCTGAATGGGGTTCAGGGGGTCGGAGGTTCAAATCCTCTCGTCCCGACCAGTAAGATCAAGCACTTAGGGGTATCTCCTGAGTGCTTTTTTTTGTGGTTTTTGGGTTCTGCGACCTCTATGTGATTCCCGCGCGACTTTTAGGTCACTCCATTCTTGTGATGATCTGCGACTTTTTTCTGGACTTGGTTAGCGGTTTTGATCCTGGTAATCCCACAGCATGAAGGTGTGCGGGGAAGTCTGCAGGGCTTTGGCATTCTTCAGGAGCCATGTGGGGTAGTCGAGCGCGTTGATGCCTGAAGGGTGTGAATGAGAATGTGACCTTTCAGCATCTCACAAAACCTGCACCATTGCCGGACCGATCATTCAAATTGCCGGGGCTCTCTTATTTGCATTAAACCGAATCCGAAATCCAAAAAAAATAAATGCAAACGCTTATTAGTTTCCAATCCGGAAATCAGGATTTTTGGCCAATATCAATGAAATCAGCCGTTTGTGCGGAAACGACCTGGTGGTCGCCGCACAAACAAACGTGCAGATTGACGCCGAAATTGGCCAAAAAGACCATTTCCGGATCGAAACTGGCTAATATTATTCTGTGACCACCAATCCCTTGTCGACGGCATAGGCGGTGAGGGCGGAAGCGGAGTGGAGGTCCAGCTTCTCCATGATGTTTGCCCGGTGCTTTTCTACGGTCTTGGGGCTGATACAAAGGTAATCGGCAATTTCCTTGTTGCGATAACCTTCTCCTACAAGTTTCAAAACCTCTTTTTCGCGCTGGGTCAGCAGCTCGAAGGATGTCTTCTCTTTGACGGTCTTTCGGCTATCCAGATATCCCTCCAATACCAGATCCGATATCTCGGGGCTGACATAGAGTTTGCCGGCCATAACGGCCTTGATGGCGGTCATCAGGTCTTCGTGGCCCGCTGATTTGAGGCAGTACCCATCTCCCCCCGACTTGAACACTTCAAGGATATATTCTTCTTTCCTGTACATGGTGAGGGCCAGTATCTTGGTTTCCGGGGAGCTTTGCTTGATCGTCTTAATGACCGCTATACCGTTCATCTTGGGCATATTCAGATCCAAGAGCACCAGGTCGGGTTCAAGTTTTTTGATGATTCGGATGGCGCTCATTCCGTCGCCTGCTTCTCCGACCACGTCCAACTCATCGCTTGTGCTCAGCAGGGAGCGGAGTCCTTGACGCAGTATGGTGTGATCTTCAGCAATAACAATTCGTTTTTTCTTGTACATGGCAGGTATCCTCCTTCTTGTGATGCGGATGTCCCTAAGGGATTCAGGCGAGAAATAGAGGAAACTGTAGATCACAATAGGCTATAAATCCCATATACCACATCCGAAAACCAAAGTAAACTTCTGTAAGGCTTGAATGGAAATCTGATCAGGATCGGTGAGCAACAAGAAGGAATGTTACACCTGCGAAACCAAATCGCATCTCTAAAAAGCCCAACCAAACGGCCAAAATGGAATATTGATTGTCTAGCATAGAATGAAGCAAAAGGATCATTGACAAATACCAAGTACTAAGCGGCCAGCAATCCCCTTATGGATACACTACCAATAAGATATCCCACATTGTTATTACAGAATTGAAAACGTAGAATGCGGAAGATAAAACAAGATTGAAAATTCAACATCAGATATCGAAGCACTCAGTACAGACATAAGAAAGAGCGATGCTTGACATCTTGATTGTGGATGACAAATCTGTTCTTCGAAAGATTCTGGCCCAAATTTTTCTGTCACGATTTCGTGATATGACGATTAGATAAGCTTAAGAAGGGGTATCGGAACTCCAGAAAGTAGAGATTAAAATAGCGGATCTCATCTATATGGATGTGCGTTTACCAAGCGAAAATGGCTTTGAATTGATGCGTCGCCTGAAAACAGCACATCCTGATATAACCATTTTAATAATCACCCGTTATGGCTCCCTTGAATACAGAGAAACGACGTATGAATCAGGTGTGGGTGGGGTCGCCTGTCCAAAAAATCAGCAACTCCCGAAGATATTGCTCAGAAAGGATGTGTTATGCTACAAAGAAGTTGGTAGGCATTTATCATCCATCCATTTGTAATTCGTAATGCCACAATCCATAATGTGTTATTCTAGCGGTATCTCTCTGCTCTCATTTTCTTCCAGCGTGAAGATTTTTTCTTTAAAGCCGACCTGGATGGCGGCCTCGTTGCATCTGCACGCCGTAATGGTAAACTTTTCTGCATCAATGGCAATCCTGAGTGATTGTCCCCGATAACGAATGTGCATTTCTAGGTGTTTCAGTTGTTCAGGAAGGCAAGGGTTGAATCTCAGCACGTTTCCTCGGGTTTCTATCCCGGCATATCCCCTCTGAATCATATTAATGCATCCGGCCATGGCTCCCAGATGGATTCCTTCCGGAGTTGTGCCGCCCTGGATGTCCGAAATGTCGCTCTCCAAGGCTTGCGTAAAGAGATACCACGACCGAGGTCTGTCCTTCCTCGCCAATACCCAGGAATGGACCACTCTACTTAATGTCGATCCGTGGCTGGTTCGCTTTATATAATAATCGATGTTTTTGGGTATGGTCTCATAATGGAACGGGTAACCGAGCTGATTAAAAAGATCCCTCAGTTCCTCTGATGAAAAGAGGTAAAATAACATGAGTACATCGGCCTGTTTTGAGGCTTTGTATCGATTGGGGGTATCATCTTCGGCCTCCAGGATTCTATCCAGACGCTGGATGTCCTCGTATTTTTCACGATACCCATCCCAGTCTAGTTCTTTGAGACGTTCATAACCTTCGAATTGACTGATGATGCCGTCATCATGGAATACCACTCGCATCTTGTGAGTGATGTCTTGCCATTGTTCCAGTTCCTGTGTGTCCAAGTTTAAGGTCTCGGTCAGCTCGTCTTTCCTGTCTTGTGGGAGCATATCCAGGATCTTTAGGGACTCAGTTAATACCCACACCGCCATGACATTTGTATAAGCATTGTTGCTTAAGCCCGGCCGATCGGAATCGAGATATGATTCATGGTATTCGTCAGGCCCCATGACGCCGTGAATTTCATATCGGTCGAGATCGGCATTGTAAGTCGAAATACTTGCCCAGAAACGCGCGATTTCCAACATCATTTCAGCACCGTAAAACGAAAGGAATTCCATGTCCTGAGTGGTCTGGTAGTACTGGCAGATATTGTATGCAATGGCCGCGTTCACATGGCGTTGATGGCGGGAACGGTCAGGAATCCACCGACCTGATTTGGGATTGAGATGGAGCTTCTGGCTTTCTTCTCGTCCGTTGCTTCCGCTTTGCCAGGGATACATGGCGCCCTTATAGCCTTCAGCGTTGGCCGCCGCCCGGGCCTCATTGATTCGACGATACCGGTACATGAGAAGGGCGCGCGTGATTTCAGGGACCCGGAGATTAAGGAATGGAAATATGAAGAGTTCGTCCCAGAAGATGTGTCCGCGGTAGGCCTCTCCATGCCATCCTCTCGATGGGACGCCCACGTCCAGATCCATGGTATGCATGGAAGTGCTCTGGAGAAGGTGAAAAGTATAAAGATGAAGGATCATGGCTGAGCGTTCATCAGGCGGTGCCTGTTCTTCATATGCCATACCAAAACGTTGCCACAAATGCTTCCATGCAAGGGCGTGGGTCTTGAGCAACGCGTCAAAGCCATCGGCTCGGTGCAGGCATTTCATGGCCTCGAGGTCTGTCGCGGCGGAGGCATGATCCCTCGAATTGAAAAGACTAACGATCTTTTCGACGCGGAGTTCCACGCCTTGTTCCGCCTGGACGGTGAAGTGATGAGCCACGTATGCAGGCTGTTCCACCGTCTCTTTTTGGACAGCCATTGGGTCGCCATGCCTGTAAATGCGGGTTCTTGCCCCTTGGGCAATACGAAGTCCGGACTGGTTGGTCTGGACCTTGAGAAAAAGAGATTCGTTATCTATGGCGCAGGCTTCCAGCGGTTCCAGGTGCTGGTTGTTGAGATCCTGATAACGGGGAACCCCGTTATTGACGACCGTTCCATCCAGAGCCGAGCAAACTACCAACTCCCCTGACCAATTCTCGGGGGTAAGGGTGATTTCAAGGGCTGCCAGATGAGGTTCCGCCATGTGGACCAGCCGACGCTCTTTAAGGTGGGTGCGACGGCCCTCCTTGTCTTTGAAATGCAGGGTGCGGAAGAGGAGACCTCTTTTCAGGTCCAGTTCCTGACGATAGGCCAAAATGTCTACCCCGCTCAGATCGAACCATTCTCCATGAGTATGGCTGAAACTCAGACAGAGCCAGTTAGGGAGGTTGACCAAGTCTTCGTTTTCAATCACTCTGCCCTTGATTTCCGTCTTGAGGCGATTGTATCCACCCGCCAGGTAGGTGCCGGGATAGTGTATATCATCGGCCGCTGACTCCGGCGATGCGCCCCGTGTGGCAAAATACCCGTTTCCCAGAGTGCAAATGGCCTCTCGAAGCTTTTCTTGATCTGGATCAAAGTCTTCATAAATCAATGACCAAATAGTCATGCTTATCTTCCTTCCAAGATGATGGTTGGTGTCCACAATACGCAATGTCCAAATTGAAATTTCATTACAGGCACATTACAAACAGGACATCCAACATCGCATTACCCAGTATCCAGTATCCATTACCTAATACACAATAGTCAGCAACCAACGCAGAAATCGATATACTTCATCCGTATTTTGCAGTTGATATTGGGCCGCGGTGGAGCTGGGTCTGTCCTGAACCACGATGGAAATGCCGCGATCCGGCAGGGCTTTGAAGGCGTCCTCATCGGTCACATCGTCCCCGATATACATGGGTACGACATCATAACGGTCCAGTTCCAGCTTGTGCAGCAGCCACAGGAGGGCCTTTCCCTTATCCCAGTCTATCCGGGGTTGCAATTCGAACACCTTCTTCCCTTTCGATTTGCGCAGTTCCGGGTAGTCCGCAAGGATGCTGTCAACGATATTCGATACGTCGCTCGCGCTTGCCGGTTTGACATTGCGGTAATGCACAGCAATGGAGAATTTCTTGCGCTCCACCATTGCCCCCGGGATGTTGGATAATTTGTGTTTCAGGTCTTCTTGGGCGCTGCCCAGCATCGGAAGAAAGGACATGCCCTGCTGGAAGGTTATTTGTAAGCCTTCGGGGCCTGAAATGTCGAACCCGTGGCTTCCGGCATAAACAAGATCCGCGATCCCCACCTTTTGTTTGACATCGGGAAGATCTCTTCCGCTGAGAATCGCCACAGTGCAACGTTCTGCCAAATCTTTGATTACACCCCGCATGGCATCGGAGAGAACTGCGTTCTCGGGTCGGGATACGATAGGGGTCAGGGTCCCGTCATAATCCAGAAATATAGCGGTGCTCCCCTTCCGGATCCGGCTGGAGATCTCTCCCTGTGACTCGAGTGCGGAAGGAAGGCCAGGATTTCGTACAATCTCGAGCTGAGAAAGATCGTTGGCCACGATGTCCGCGTTGTGCTTGTACAGGGTCTGATTGTGTTCATTTCGGTCCACCCAAATGACGCAGCCAAATCCTCCCTTTTTGGCACCCTGCACACCGACGATGGCGTCCTCCACAACGACGGACCGTCCGGGATCTACGCCAAGCTCAGCTGCGGCCTCCAGAAATATATCCGGTGCGGGCTTGCCTGCAAGACCCCGCTCTTCCGAGTCCATCCCGTCAATTTTGGCATCAAACAAGTCCAGAATTCCGGCAGCCTTTAACACAGGGACGCAATTTTTGCTGGAAGAGATAACCGCCGTCTGTATGCCCGTGCCCTTCAAGCGCCGGATGAGATCTATCGCGGCATGATAAACCGCTACGCCGTCTCTCTTTAGATACCTCTGGAAATATTCATTCTTTCGGTTTCCAAGTCCGCAGATGGTTTCCGTGTCGGGTGAATCGTCCGGCGAGCCGTAAGGAAGGTCTATGTCACGCGAGGCCAAAAAACTCTCAATCCCATCATACCGGGGCTTGCCGTCCACATAGCGTGTATAATCCGAGTCCGGATCAAAGGCTCGGAACGCTTTTCCTTCGCGCTTTTCCAGGTATTCGTCAAAAAGCTTTTTCCATGCGGCTGCATGGACCTTGGCTGTTTGCGTCACCACACCGTCCATGTCGAAAATGATCGCATCGTATTCTGCCGGATCAATGGCAAACACCCGTGTCTCCTTTCAAGATGTGATATGTATATGATATCCAAGTACCGCCTTATACCTATATATCCAATATCAATGCGGCCGGGAATAGGGCCCATCACGTATACACTCTTTTTTCCTCTGTATTGTCAGCCTCTGTATTTTCTAATGAAATTTCTGTCATTACAGTAGCTTTTGGCGATGCATTCCCCTCAAAATTATTGTGATGATGGCGCTATTCGTGAAATGGTTTAGCGAGGCTTGTCCGTCATGCTGCATAAATACCATGCTCACCCTATTGTAAAATCACCTTCTGTGTTGTAGAAAATAACGTTGTCACCGTTAAAAAAAATTCAAAGCGTGATTCTTCTAAATGGGGCAAAAAAATCCGATGACAAAATGACTGTTGCCTAAAGAAGGAGTTTTTTGTGGCAGAGTTGGGAAATGTGCATATTGGGACATCAGGTTGGCATTATGAGCACTGGGCAGGTCCCTTTTATCCCGAGGATGTGCCCAGAAAAGACTATCTCACATATTATTCACAGCATTTCCATACCGTGGAAATAAACAATTCCTTTTATCAGCTTCCAACAGCGAAAACCCTGGCGTCTTGGTACAAGGCCGTCCCAGAAGGATTTAGATTCGCTGTAAAAGCGAGCCGCTATATTACTCACATGAAAAAGCTGAAAGACCCCAAGGAGCCCCTGAACGCCTTCTTGAACAGAGTGGATGTATTGGGAGATAAACTCGGCCCCATTCTGTTTCAGTTGCCCCCGCGCTGGCACTTCGACGCGGACCGCCTTTATGATTTCTTGTCAATGCTTCCTAGTCGCTACCGATACGCTTTTGAGTTCCGGGATACGTCTTGGATAAACCCGGAAGCCTATGAGGCGATGAAAAAGTCTGGAGTGGCCTTTTGTGTCTACGACCTGGCCGGATACCAATCTCCAAAAGAAATTACGGCGGATTTCATTTATGTCCGGCTGCACGGTCCTGGCAGTGCCTATAAAGGCAGCTACAGCGTTGCCGTATTGTCCGGGTGGGCCGGTGCGTTTTCCACCTGGGTCAATAAGGGGAGAGATGTGTTCTGTTATTTTGACAATGATGAAGACGGATATGCGGTTCAGAATGCGCTGAAGCTTGAGACGATGATGGGAGACTTGGGATAGATTTGGGTATTGGATCGTGGATATGGGAGTTGTTGAATTATCGGTTTGCTTATCGTCTTTGAGCATCTGTGCCCCTTTTTGCTATTATTTCGTGTCGGATATCGCCATCAGCTTAGAGGTAGCGATGAACTTCAAAAAAGCTAAAAGCAATTTTAAGGATCTGGAGCCGTTCACAGAAAGAAGGCCCATGAGGAGACGGAGACGCTGAGAGATATTCGCGGTGAAGATGGCTTTTCATGGGAAAGATCGGCCGGAGCGGAGGCGGCATGACAGCGATAAATGATCGGATCCCTCGGATCCCCTACCGGAAAACACTGGAGCCATATCGACAATCCAAGATTAGTCTATTAAAGCATACGTTATGCACCCTTGGCTGTGAATGCCTTGAGAAAGCAGTGGCGGCGGGGTGCCCGCAATTTTCGCGCGCCAATTACAGATGGCGTTTACTCCAGTTACCCGCCATGATGCAGACGTATGAAATAGAAGGGCATCATCGTCTCCTGAAAAGAATTTTTCCATTCAAACCCTAAGCTTGCGATGTGCGATCTGTGATTTGAGATGTGGGATGCGATATGGGTACTGGACAGCCTGAACGCCAAAAAACCAGTATCCAGTGTGCAATCCACAATGTGGAGAGATTATGCCAATACAGAATTCAGATGTGTCGAATATTTTTAATAAAGTGGCAGATCTCCTTGAAATTGAAGGGGCGAATCCGTTTCGCGTTCGTGCATACCGAAACGCAGCACGGGCTGTTGGCAGTCTTCCTCGTAACGTTAAGGACATGATCGATTCACAGGAAGACCTTAGCGACTTGCCTGGCATCGGTAAAGATCTGGCCGGAAAGATCGAAGAGATTGCCAAGACCGGGTCTCTTGGCCAGCTTGAAGAACTCGAATGTAAGACGCCGTCCAGTCTTAGTGAAGTCATGAAAATAGAGGGATTAGGGCCCAAAAGGGTAAGAGCCCTTCATCAACATCTAAATGTGGTAACGCTGGAAGACGTTGAGGAGGCAGCTCGTCAGGGCAAGGTGCGAGAATTGGAAGGTTTTGGAGAAAAGATCGAGCAAAAGATCCTTGAAGGACTGGAGGCATTTGAGGCGGCTAAAGCGCGGATCAAGTTGATGGAGGCCGAGCAGAGGGCTGAGTCCCTGTTGGCCTATCTCAAAAAGGAAAAGGGCATCAAGGATATTACTGTGGCTGGAAGTTACAGGCGGCGAAAGGAAACTGTCGGAGATCTGGATATCCTGGTCACATGCCGGAAAGGCTCTGCGGTGATGGATCATTTTGTAGCTTACGAAGATATCAAGAAAGTGATCTCAAAAGGGAAAACCCGGGCTACCATTGTCCTGCGCTCAGGGCTCCATGTCGATCTCAGAGTCTTGCCGCAGGTCAGTTACGGAGCGGCTCTTCACTATTTCACCGGGTCAAAGGCCCATAACATTGCGGTGCGTAAGCTAGGTGTCAAACGGAACCTCAAGATCAATGAATATGGCGTGTTTAAGGAGGATGAGCGCATTGCCGGAAAAACCGAAAAAGAGGTCTATAATCAGATAGACCTTCCCTATATCGAACCTGAACTGCGGGAAAACAGGGGCGAAGTGGAGGCGGCTCAGGAAGGGGAACTGCCGCATCTCATTAGGATGGAAGATCTTCGAGGCGACCTGCATGCTCACACCAAGGCGACGGATGGACATGCCACTTTAGAGGAGATGGCCAAGGCCGCCAAAGATCATGGCTATGACTATCTCGCCATTACAGACCACTCCAGAAAGGTAGCGATGGCCCACGGTCTGGATGCAAAGCGTCTCGCAAAGCAAATCAAGGAGATTGATCACTTAAACGATAATCTAAAGGGGATGGTGTTGTTGAAGGGGATTGAGGTGGATATCTTAAAGGATGGTTCTCTCGACTTGTCGGATGATATCCTGAAGGAACTCGATCTTGTCGTCTGCTCTGTACATTATCATCGGGAACTCTCCAAGGAAAAAATGACCGAACGGGTTCTTCGCGCTATGGATAACCCCTATTTCAATATTTTTGCTCATCCTACCGGACGTCTGATTAACGAGCGCGACCCTTATGAGATCGATTTGGAAAAAATTATGGAGGGGGCAAAGGAAAGAGGGTGTTTTCTGGAAATCAACTCCTATCCGGATCGGCTCGACCTGTCCGACAGCCACGCCAAAATGGCCAAGGATATGGGCCTTAAACTGGCGATCTCGACGGATGCCCACAGTATCGCCGATCTGGACTTCATTCGATACGGCATCGATCAGGCCCGACGGGGCTGGCTGGAGACGGATGATGTGATCAACACTCGCAGCCTCGAACAGCTGAGAAAACTGTTGAAGAGGAAATGAGTGCAAATAGGGTTCAAACCCTATTCATGAAATATCAATAGGATGATTATCCATTCGTCCGTGAACGGTTGCCGGGGAAATAGCTGAGAAATGGGCTAGATCAATGGAATCAGGAAATAGTGCCTTGCAACCAACACGGGGTGCGTCGCTTAGTCCGGAAAGCGTGTGCCGGGCTGCCGATACAATCGGAGCGGATTTTGTCAGCAGAGCCAGAATATACAGGGTTGACAACGGTGGGCTTGCCATCGACGCATTGTTTCTCATGCCCGTATTTGAATGATTCTTTTGATTTTCTTGTGGGGGCGCATCAATGCCTCCATTCAATATGGTGGAATCCTGCAAGTCAGGATGAAAATTTTCCGGGAATTGAGAATTATCCAAATCAGAGGATTATTCATAACGCTTTCCGCAATGCGTGTGCGCTCAGTCCTCCATCAGCAATACCCACTACCCAGTACCTTCCTTATTCTTCCGTTCCTTCCCGATAGCCTTTTTCAAATCCCGATTTAGCCCTGTTAAAGCTCGTTTTGAATATTTCCCATGAGTTTTCAAGCCCCTGCTTTAACTCTTTCCAGGCCCCCTCCCCTGCCTGTTGTACTTCCGCCAGCCTGTTTCTAATTTCTTCGCGCCGTGCGCGAAACTCCTCCAGCCGTTTTTTATGCTCGATTTTAGCCCGGGCATCCGCCTGTTCAATCTTTGCCGACAGCTTCTCGATCTCGGCATTCCATTCATCCAATTTCGCTTTGAGTTTCTGCAAATAGGCTTCTCTGTTTTCCATCATCGTTCATTTTCTCCTTTCTTGAATTCCCGCGGATTTTGTCATCCTCTGGTTCAGGGCTATTGACAAAATCTGAAACCTGTTTGTGAGCGAGTACCGCGCTATTAAAGCCTGTGAAGATCCGTTGCGGTTTGAAATCAGCGTGTGCCGGTTTTTGTGTCATACCTCTAGATCAATGCGGAGAGACAGGAATTTCAGCATGTCTTTCAGCGTCACAACGCCGGCGAGGTGTCCATCTGTTGTCACGAGAAGCCGGCTGAGACCGGTAAGATTCATCAAAGAAAGGGCCTCGATGGCGTCCATATCCGGCGAGATGGTGTTCTCTTCAGAACAAGGACTCTTTATATCATTCACACGTTTCAGGTCCCACTCTTCATGGGGAATTTCCTTGATCTGCCGGGTCGTGACACAACCGATGAGCCTGCCGAATTCATCCACCACAGGGTACATTTTGTGGTGGAAAACGTAAACGTATTCTTCAACCAGCTTTTTAACGTTCATCTCCGGGGTTACTGTAATGGGATCACGCTTCATGAAACGACGAACCGATTCGCCTTCCAAGGCTCTTCGTGTCAGCAACTGCAGGTACGACATCTTGGCCGTACTGTAAAGAAATATGCCTATAAGAAACCACCACATGCCGCCAATGAAATTGCGCGATAAAAAATTGAAAATACCAAAGCCGATCAAGAGGATTCCAAAGCCGGTGCCTATCCTTGAGGAAATACGTGTGGCCCAGCGAAAATCGTCTTTAACCCCCCATAGAATGGAACGAAGCATCCTTCCGCCGTCCAGGGGAAATGCCGGAAGGATATTGAAAGCCGCCAGAAGAGCGTTGATGAATGCGAGATACCGAACGACACCATTGACCGGATCAGCAATTTCTCCCTTAAGACCCGAATAGCTGCCATAAAAAATGGCGGCCAGGAGAATGCTGGTTACAGGCCCTGCAGCCGCCATCAAGAATTCAGATCTGGGGTTCGGAGGTTCGTTTGACATTTCAGCGATGCCTCCGAAAATGAAAAGGGTGATCCCCTTCATGTTCATGCCGTATCTCCTGGCCACGAGAGAGTGCGAGAATTCATGGATGATGATGGAAAGGAACAATCCCAGAGCCCCGATAATTCCCATGATCCAGTAGGTCCTGGTGGACAATCCTTGGTATTGAAACGGGAACAATCCCGTTGACAAAGACCAGGCGACGAGAATAGCGATGATAATCCAACTGAAGTCAATTCTCACCTGGAACCCAAATAATTTGAATAGGTTGAGCTGTTTCCCGAACATGCTTTTCTCCTTATACGATCGCTGCTGCGCTTCATTGAATCGAAGCGTTGGGACCAGTTGTTGAAATCAGCAGTCAAAGAGACCTTTTCAGCCTCAGGATACGAAAGGCAGCCTCCATAAATGTTATGAAATGCTGCAAAAGAACAGTCAATGATTGTGCTGGTCAATCGGCAATTCCAAACCGTCCGGAGCATGGTTGAGGTGTTTCAGCTGCGTCTAAATAGCTGCCGAAAAATCCGGGCGAGCGACCCCGAAAGCACGCCTCATTCCAATAGCCGTTCCTTCGATGGACTTAGCGTAGAGATTCAGGAGCAAGTTGTGGGGATTGCATCACAAACCCTGCTCAGTGGTCCACGGATCGTACACGCAAAATCCATAATTGCTGTCAGGGTTTTAGTTGCGCAAAACAGCCATGCAACCAGAATCCACTGGCGATAAAGAGTTACGCCAAATCCGCAAACCTTCTCAACGCCTGTTATACTATTTGCATAAGTGAAAGATGAAAATGGGTTGAAGACCTGATTCGGTTTTTCTCCTATACGCTTTTCTATCAGCCTCCATGAAGTGTCTATGCGGAAATTTTTTCAGCGGTACAACCCAGTTTCCAATCCGGAAATGAGGATTTTTCTTTATCCGTCCTAAAGGACGACGTGCGCTCTTGTCCTGAATATCACGGGCCAACAAATACACCCTTGACCTGATTCAAAACCGCCTCATGTTCCTCTACCCTCTTAGGGAACGACGGAAAAGGATGTTGCCCCAGCTTTTGAGGTTTTGGCGAAGATCGCAGGGGCCATCGATCCCATCGAGAAAGGAAAGGAGTGGAAGGTGAAGTGTATGTATCTAGAAAAATATAAGATCTTTGAGTTGGTGCTCATCTTGATCACGGCGGCGCTGCTATTCTTTCCGTTGACCGGCGCGGCCGTCGAACGGGTCACGGACCGGACCATATCGGATGCGGTGGAGGACGAGATCCTGCTGGATCCCGCGGTTTCCCATGAACGTATCGACGTCGGGACGGACGAGGGCATCGTCACCCTGACGGGCAGTGTGGACAATCTTCTGGCCAAGGAACGGGCGGCCCGGATCGCCGAGACTGTCAAGGGCGTACGCGCGGTGGTAAACCGGATCAACGTGCTGCCCCCTCTGCTGAAGACGGACTCGGAGATCAAGGATGACGCCCTCTACGCCCTGAACAATGACTCGGCAACGGAGTCCTTCGAGATCAAGCTTTCGGTCGACGATGGGGAGGTCATCCTGACAGGCACGGTGGATTCTTGGCCGGAGAGAACCCTTGCGGAAAAGGTGGTGAAGGGCGTCAGCGGTGTTCGCGGCGTCCGCAATGAGCTCATGGTGGATTACAGGGATTCCCGTCCTGACGACCAGATCAAGGCGGAGATCCTGCGCCGAGTGCCTGAGTGGGAAAGCGGATTTACTGGCAGGTGGAAGCGTTCGCGAAGCCGGTGCCGGTCGGCATGAGCCGACCGGCGTCAAGACAAGGATGACAGCGTGTTGAAAGCAGCGATTTTGACAGGCCAGCGAAAATGTTTGCACGCAAGGCCAAGGCCTGCGAAACCCGGAGAAATGAGGCGCAGGAATTCGTAAGCGGCAGGGACGAGGGGTGGGCAAAACGCTGCAGCCGGCCGTTTTTCGACAGTCTGCGAATGGCGGCAGTCCGACGGACAACGAGGAACGACGAGATGGATCTGAAAATCTGGCCTGGGGAGGCCTATCCTCTGGGTGCCACCTATGATGGTGTCGGCACCAATTTTTCCATGTTCTCCGAGGCAGCCGAACGGGTCGAGCTGTGTCTGTTCGATGAAGACGGCGAGGAAACGCGGCTCGATTTGCCCGAAGTCACCGGCTTCTGCTGGCATTGCTACCTGCCCGATATCGGCCCCGGCCAGCGCTACGGGTTCCGGGTGCACGGCCCGTGGGAACCGGGGGCAGGCCAGCGCTGCAACTCCGCCAAACTCCTTCTGGATCCGTATTCCAAGGCGGTGGATGGTCATGTCAGGTGGGGCCAGGCCGCATTTCCGTATGATTTTGGCGACCCGGACGGTGCGCGGAACACGAAGGACAGCGCCGCCTACGTGCCGAAGTCGGTGGTCATCAACCCCTACTTCGACTGGGGCAACGACCGCCGGCCGCGCACGCCCCTTCACGAGACGGTCATCTACGAAACCCACGTCAAGGGGTTCACGGCCACGCATCCGGATATCCCCGATGATCTTCGGGGCACTTATGCCGGTTTGAGCCACCCGGTTTCGCGTGAATACCTGGTGGACCTGGGCGTCACCGCCGTTGAACTCATGCCTGTGCACCAGTTCATCCATGACGCCCATCTCGTGGAAAGGGGGCTGCGGAACTACTGGGGATACAACTCCATTGCCTATCTGGCGCCTCACAACGAATACAGCGTCGGGCGGCAGCGTGGTGACCAGGTGCCCGAGTTCAAGCAGATGGTGAGATTGCTGCACGAGGCCGGCATCGAGGTGATTCTGGATGTGGTTTATAACCACACAGCGGAGGGAAACCACCTCGGCCCCATGCTCTCGTTCAAGGGCATCGACAATGCCGCCTACTATCGCCTGGTGGATGATGACCGGCGCTATTACAGAGATTTCACCGGGACGGGCAACAGCCTCAACATGCGCCACCCCCATGTGCTCCAGCTCATCATGGATTCCCTCCGCTACTGGGTCCTCGAGATGCACGTGGACGGCTTCCGTTTCGATCTCGCAGCCGCCTTGGCGCGGGAACTCCACGAGGTGGACCGCCTCGCCGCCTTTTTCGACCTCATCCAGCAGGACCCGGTGATCAGCCAGGTGAAGCTGATCGCCGAACCCTGGGACGTGGGGGAAGGCGGGTACCAGGTGGGAAACTTCCCGCCGCTTTGGTCGGAGTGGAACGGCAAGTACCGGGACTGCGTACGTAGCTTCTGGGTGGGGCAGGAGCAGACCCTGGGCGAACTTGCCTACAGACTGAGCGGCAGCTCCGACCTCTATGAGAGCAATGGCAGACGTCCCTATGCCAGCGTGAACTTCGTCACGGCGCACGATGGCTTCACTCTCCGGGATCTGGTCAGTTACAACCACAAGCACAATGAGGCGAACTGCGAAGACAACCAGGACGGTGCAGACGACAACCGCTCCTGGAACTGCGGCGCGGAGGGGTCCACCCATGATGGGGAAATCCTTACGCTCCGTTGCCGGCAGATGCGCAATATGCTGGTGACGCTCTTTCTCTCTCAAGGCATCCCCATGCTGCTCGGGGGGGACGAGATCGGCCGGACGCAGGAGGGAAACAACAACGCCTATTGCCAGGACAACAAGATCTCGTGGTTCGACTGGCTTGATGTCGATGCCGCCCTTCAAACCTTCGTCGCCGACCTCATCCGTTTCCGGCGCAGGCACCCGGTATTTCAGCGGAGGGGTTGGTTTCTCGGGCGTCCCATCCGCGGAAGCGGGGTGGAAGACATCGCCTGGTTCTCGCCCAGTGGAAAGGAGATGGTGGAGGAGGATTGGAACAACCCTTCCGCCAAGGCTCTGGGCGTTTTTCTGAACGGAGAGGCCATCCCTTATCCGGACAGCTACGGGGAAAGAGTCGTGGATGACAGCTTCCTGATCCTCTTCAATGCCCACCAGGCCGAGGTCCAGTTCGTTCTGCCTGGACCCGAATGGGGCAAGGGTTGGCGCCTCGTGCTGAACACCTTCGAGAACGGATTTCAGGACAGCGTCCGCCCCGGGGAAGAGGAACCGCTTTGGGAAGCGGGCAGCGCGCTGGGCGTGCAGGGGAAATCGGTCCTCGTCCTGATGAGGGGGTGAGCGCGTGAAGTCTTTGCCACGTGCAACTTACCGGATCCAGTTCCACAGCGGGTTCTCCTTTAATCAGGCGGCGGAGCTGGCCCCATACCTCCGAGATCTCGGGGTGAGCCATCTCTACAGTTCTCCTTGTCTCAAGGCCGCACGGGGAAGCACCCATGGATACGATGTGGTGGACCACTCCCAGGTCAACCCGGAGGCCGGCGGGGAAGAGGGGCTGAGAGCCCTTTGGGACGCCCTGGAGGAGACGGGTCTGGGGTTCGTGCTGGACATCGTGCCGAACCACATGGCGGTGGGGACCCCGGAAAACCGCTGGTGGTGGGACGTTCTGGAAAACGGGCCGTCAAGCCCTTACGCCGCCTACTTCGACGTGGACTGGAATACGCCGGAGGATCGTCTGGCCAACAAGATTCTCCTGCCCGTTCTCGAAGACCACTACGGTCGTGTTCTCGAGGCCGGAAAGATCCAGCTGATCCATCATCAGGGTCGCTTCACGGTGCGGTATGCCGATCACCGTTTCCCCACCGCCCCCCGCTCATTGGCATGGGTCCTCCGCAGGGCCTCTCGAAATCTTTCCTCGGGGGAAATCGGTTTTTTGGCCGATGCCCTCGGGGCATTGCCGCTTCCCACCGCCACCGACAGCGAGAGCATCGAGCGGCGGCAACGGGACAAAAGGGTGATCCAGTCTCTTCTGGAGCAGATCCTGCGGGGGGAGGTGCAAGCGGAAATGGCCCTGGATGAGGTTGTGGAAAAGATCAACGGCTCTCCGGACCGGCTCGACCGCTTCCTCGAACAGCAGAATTACCGCCTCGCCTATTGGCGTGCCGGTGCGCAAGACCTGGGTTACCGCCGTTTCTTCGACATCGACACGCTGGCAGGGCTGCGGGTCGAGCGGGGGCAAGTGTTCTCCGAGACCCACGAGCTGATCTTGAAGTGGCATCGGGAAGGTCGTGTGAACGGTCTGCGGGTGGACCACCCCGACGGGCTGCGCGATCCTGAAGAATACCTGGATCGGCTGCGGAATGCGGCCGCACAAGCCTGGGTGGTGGTGGAAAAGATCCTGCACCCGGGAGAGCGCCTGCCCAAGGGCTGGCCTGTGGAGGGAAGCACAGGCTATGATTTTCTCTACCAGGTGGACTCACTTTTCATCCATCCGGCTGGGGAAAAGGCCCTTACGGAATTCTACGCGGAGTTCACCGGGGAGCAGGATTCCTTTTCGGAGGTGGTAGTCCAAAAAAAACGCCAGGTCCTGGTTGAACTTCTGGGCAGTGAAATCAACTGCCTGGCCGACCGGATGGTGCGTGTGTGCGAGCGTCACCGCCGCTACCGGGATTACACACGGCAGGAAATCCAGACGGCCATCCAGGAGGTAGTGGCCTGCTTCGAGGTTTACAGAAGCTACGTTCAACCCCACACCGGTGCCGTCCGGCCGGAGGACAGCGAGGTGATCCGCAGAGCGGTGAGCATGGCAGCGGAACGTAACTCGGAATTAGAAGCGGATCTCTTCGGGTTTATCCAGCGGGTCCTGCTGCTCGAACTCCATGGAGAGGAGGAGGCGGAATTCGTGCTGCGCCTGCAGCAGCTGACGGGGCCCGCCGCGGCCAAAGGCGTCGAAGACACGGCCTTTTATTGCTATAACCGTTTGATCGCGCTGAACGAGGTGGGCGGGGATCCCGGGTCTTTCGGAATGTCCGTGGAGGCGTTTCACGCTGCGATGCTCGAACGGGCGCGGCGTGAACCCCATGCCATGCTGACCACTTCCACCCATGATACCAAACGCAGTGAGGACGTGCGTGCGCGCCTCGCCCTCCTCACGGAGATCCCCAAGGAGTGGAGCGAAGCGGTCCGCCGTTGGGCCCGGTGGAACGAACGGCACCGGTCCGGGGATGCCCCTGACCGCAATGCGGAGTACCTGCTCTACCAGACCCTGGTGGGGGCTTGGCCCATTAGCACGGAGCGCATCAGCGGTTTCATGCTGAAGGCAGCCAGGGAGGCCAAGATACACACCTCCTGGACCAGTCAGAACCAGGCGTACGAAACGGCCCTGGATGCTTTCGTGCGGTCCATCCTCGGGGACCCGGTCTTCGTCGACGGGCTGGAGAGCTTCGTCGGGCAGCTCGTGCGGCCCGGGCGGCTCAACTCGCTTTCACAGCTCCTGATCAAACTGACGGCGCCGGGCATTCCGGACATCTACCAGGGGTGCGAACTGTGGAGTCTGAGCCTGGTAGACCCGGACAACCGCAGGCCCGTTGATTTCGCGTTTCGCCGGAGACTCCTCTCCGAGATGCAGACCCTTGGACTTGGCGAGGTACTGCAGCGGATGGATGAAGGGCTTCCGAAGCTGTGGGTGACCCAGAGGACGCTCAAGCTGAGGCGGGCGCAAAGAGAGATCTTCGATTCGGGTGCATACACCCCGGCGGAGCTCGAGGGTGAGGCCGCGACTCTCATCGCGTTCTGGCGCGGGCAGCAGGAGGTGCTGACCCTCGCGCCCCGGTTTCCGCTCACGACCCCGGGGGAGAAAACGCAAGCCCGTCTCCGTTTACCCCATGGTCGATGGCGCCACACCTTCACGGATGAGGTCTTCGGGGGGGGTGAGGTCTCCTTGGAGAGGCTGCTGGCTTCCTTTCCCGTGGCATTGCTTTGGAGGATGCAGCCGAGCGCTTGCCCCAACACCACATGAGTCCGCGTCCCGCGTGCTGCACGGCCTGGGAGCGTGTTGGAAAATCCGGTTTTGGCAGGCTGGGGAAAAATGCTCAGATGCAAGGCCTGCGAAATCCCTCGAGGAATGAGGCGTACTTATAAGTACACCGCAATGACGAGAGATGAGCAAAACGCAGTAGATGGACGTTTTTCAACAGCCTCCTAAGTCAACTCCCTGGCGATGTCGATGGTCTTTTCCCCCAGCATGTTGGTATAAGAACCCAGCTCGTTGTCGTACCAGCCGTAGACCACCACCTGGGAGACGGGAATCTGGATCTGCGAGCTGGCTGCCCCCTCAAAGGCGTCCTCGGGCACGATGGTGCAGGCCTCGTTCAGGCGTACCCGCACAGGGGCGGTGTAGGCGCGGGTTTCCGTCCCTTCGATGATTGCTGCAGCCGCCGTGCCGATGATATCGGAGGAGACGTTCTGCGACTCCGTGTAGGACAGGTATTGCCGCATGGGGCCTTCTGCAGCCCGCCGGTAAACGGCGTTGACCTCTTCCGGGGTGACGGACTCACCGCTGCGTTCATTCTGCAGGCTGACGGTCAGGACGATGAGCGAACCCGTGTTGTTGGGGATTCTCACCGCTTCGGCGCTGAATCCCATTTCGTTGATTTCCGGGATGACGAGTCCAAGGGCCTTCGCCGCGCCCGTACTGGTCAGGATGATGTTATTCAGGATGCCCCGGTTCTTCCGGAGGTCATCGGCTCCGGCCGGCGGCAGCCTGTCGAGCACCTCCTGGGAACCGGTGGTGGCGTGGACCGTGACCATGGATGCCCCCAGGATCGGGTCGGCCCCGAAGGCGTCCAACAGGGGTTTGAACATGTAGGCGAGACAGGTTGTGGTGCAGGAGGCGGTGGAGATGACCGCGTGTTTCCGGGGGTCGTAGTCGCCGTCGTTGATCCCCTTGATGACCGTGACGGCGTCCTCCGGCATGGAGAGGGACTTGTCCTTGATCTTGAAGGGTGCAGAGACGATGACTTTCCGGGCGCCGGCTTCCAGGTGGCCCCTTGCGGCACCCTTCGGATGGTCGGCAGCCCGGGTCGGATCCCGGAAAACGCCTGTGCACTCCACCACGAGGCCCACATCGTGATCGGACCAGGCGACATCCTTCGGGTTCCGCTCCTTCTGAAGGAAGGTCACAGGCACGCCGTTCATCACCGCCCGCCTCCTGCCGGCATCGACTTCCTCGACGACCGATGTTCCCCGAAAACCGTGAATATAGTGTTGCAGGGAGCCGTAGGTGCTGTCACGGGCCAGGTAGTCCAGCAGATCTTCCATCCCTCTGCCCGCCTCGCGGCCGATGTTGACCACGAGTTCCTGGAAGGAGCGCCGGGCCACGTGATGCCAGATCGTGAGCTTCCCGATGCGGCCGGCCCCGTTGATGCCGAGTTTCAAGGGCAGCGTCGGCTGTCCCTCAGCGAGATACGGGTGATCCTGAGCTTGAAGTGTCATAGGTTCCTCCTTTGGTCTCCGAAGTTGTTCCCCGATGGGCGCCGTGTTCCCTGCCAGCCATGGACAGCCTGGCAATCAGGCCATGGGCTGCCATTTGGACAGGAATCGACCTCTGTGACCATCTTAACAGCCGGCTCGTCGAAGGGAATAGGGGTGATCATGTATCGAATCGGATGGGCGCCTGTAGGAAGACCGGCCAGATGAGCGAAGTGGTGCATCTCTTTGACCTTTGCGGCAAGCTTCCCTCGCTGGGACACACGAATCAATGGAATGCCCCGGGAGCGTGAAGAGTTCCGACGATGCAGGGGTGGCGTTCCGGAAAATACATTTTCAACCCCATTCGAAAATCAGCCTTACCGCGATAACCTTTTTCATCAAAATTGGTCCACCCTCTGCGCTACCAGGTCGGGGGAATTCTTTGAGGCCGCTTTGCCGCCAACAGCCAGCATCCTTCGCACCACCGCAACCTTTGCCGAGGCCGCACACAATGGATTTCAAACACAACCCTGACACGGATTTCAGGCTCATCGGCGATATGAAGAAGGCGGAGGCTCGGGAAGAGATCGAGGCGTTGCGTGAAGGCATTCATTATCATGATTTTCTCTACTATACCCGGAATGACCCGGAGATCTCCGATGCCCTGTACGACAAGCTCTTCCATCGGCTCGATGATCTCGAAGAGGCCTTTCCCGATCTGCGCTCGGATGACTCTCCGACCCAGCGCGTGGGCGCCGAACCACTGGACAGCCTTCGAGAGGCGGAGCACACGCGGCCGATGCTGAGCCTGAAGGCGGTGATGGATGCGGAGGATGTCCGGGATTTTCTGGATTTCGTTGAAAAGGAGTCAGGCAAGGAAGGGATCACGTACACGCTGGAGCTGAAATTCGATGGGCTTTCGGTGGAACTCGTCTATGAAGAGGGGCGGTTCATCCGCGCGGCCACCCGCGGCGACGGGGAAACGGGCGAAGACATCTCGCGGAACGTCAAGACCATCAAGAGTGTACCGCTTCAACTCCAGCCCGGCGGGACTGTCCTGCCCGCCTCAGCTTGCCGGCCGTATCGTGCACTACGGGTCGCGGGAGGCCCTCGACATCGAAGGGCTGGGGAGGAAAACCGCCGAGGCCCTGGTGCAGAATGAACGGGTGAAGGACATCGCAAGCCTTTACGAACTGTCGCTCCAACAGATCGAAGCGCTGGAAGGTTTTGCCGAGAAATCAGCCCGGCAACTTCAGGATGCCATTCAGAGCAGCAAAGAACCCGAGTTTCGGCGCTTTCTCTACGGGCTGGGGATCCGGCACGTGGGAGAACGGATGGCAGACATCCTTTCCGAGCGTTTCGGGACCCTTGAGCGGCTCAGCGAGGCGGAATTAGACGCTCTCGAGGAGGTGGCCGAAGTGGGGCCCGAGATCGCCCGAAGCGTCCACTCTTTTTTTCAGGAGGAACAAAACAGGGCTGTCCTTGCGCGGCTGAGGGATGCCGGCGTGAAGGTCAGAAAAGCCTCCGGCGGCCGCGGCCATCAGCCACTGGAAGGCAAGACCGTCGTTTTCACGGGGCGGCTCGCCTCCTACACACGCTCCGAAGCGGAGCGGCTGGTGGAGGATCTGGGGGGCCGCGCCACATCCAGCGTGAGCGGGGAAACGGACTACGTGGTCGCCGGGGAAGGCCCGGGGCAAAAACTGGGTGAAGCGAAGGAGGCTGGAGTGGAGGTGCTCGACGAGCAAAGATTTGATAAACTCGTCGGCAAAGGGTGAAACGCCGCCTGTGCCCATGGAAGCCTTTTGCGGATTTCTGATGCGGAGAGGTAAACAGCATGCCGAGGAGGGTACGCTGAATTTGGGGGAGCATGTGCCGGTGGGCGGGCCGGGCTTCCACTCCAGGGTGCGTTGGTCTTCTTCCGCAGCGGGCATCCGCTGCAAGGGATAGCAGGCGAAAAACCGCGGTCTGTAAAGATGACGGGGCATTGTTCCCGGGAGGGCAGGAGATGTTGGAACACTCCTTGGACTATCCGAAGGTGATCGTGCTGATCGGCATTCTGATCGGGCTGAATATGCTTTTGAAGTCGGCCTTCCAGAAGGTCCGGATACCGGCACTGGTCGGCTATCTCCTCGTGGGGTTTCTGGTGAGCGTTGCCGATCTGCGCTGGAACCTTTTGAGTGAGGGGGCGGCGGACATCTGCACCTTCATGGCGAAGATCGGCCTGGTGGTCCTGCTGTTCAAAATCGGTCTGGAAAGCAACCTCGAAGGCCTTCTGAAACAACTGCGGCGAGCGAGCATCGTGTGGGTGGGCGATGTCTTCGTGAGCGGCCTGCTGGGTTTCCTGGTGTGCTACTCCATCCTTGACCTCGGCTGGGTCGCCAGCCTGGTGGTGGGGTGCGCCCTCACGGCCACCAGTGTCGGCATTTCCGCAGCGATATGGGAAGAGTCCGACGCGTTGCACTCCCCACAGGGGGAACTCCTGCTGGATCTGGCCGAATTGGACGACATCTCCGCCGTGGTCCTGATGGGGCTTCTTTTTGCGATCCTGACAGAACTTCATGTGAATCACGATCCCGAATGGGTCCGGATCATCCCCGTCACACTGGGCGTGTTTCTCCTCAAACTGCTGGCTTTCGGCGGTCTTTGCTACGCCTTTTCCCGCTTCGCGGAGAGGCATGTGACCAATTTCTTCAAGGGTCTCGAATCTCCGCCGGACCCGATGCTGGAACTGGTGGGGATCAGCCTGATCATAGCGGCGGTGGCGGGGTTGCTCGGATTTTCCCTCGCCATCGGGGCGTTTTTTGCTGGCCTTGTCTTCAGCCGGGACCAGGAGGCGGTGAAGATGGAAACCTCCTTCTTGCCGCTTTACGATCTCTTCAGTCCCTTTTTCTTCATCGGGGTCGGCATGCAGATCGATCCAGGGAGTATGGTTGCCGCTGCGGGAGCAGGGGTGATGCTTTCATTGACGGCCATCGTGGGCAAGGTGGCCGCGGACGGTTTGCCTGTCTGGCTTATGCTGGACAGGTCGAGCGGGTGGCTGATCGGCTTCAGCATGGTGCCGAGGGCGGAGATCGCCATGGTCATCATGCAGAAGGGCCTGAGCCTGGGGGCGGTCCCCCAGCGGATCTTCGGGGCGATGGTGGCCGCCTCTGCCGTGACCTGCGTCCTCTCGCCGTATGTTGTCAGGCGACTGATGGTGCGCAGCGGTACGGGCAGCAGAGGGAGCGGAAGATCATGAGCGTCCTTGTTTGTCAGTCTCTTCGCTGAAGAGAGAGCGGTTGAAGTTCCTTTTCCATGGCGGGGAAAATGGCCGGATGCAAGGCCCTCGAAATGCCGAGATATGAGTCGTCTTTATAAGTGCGCCCTGAGAAAGAGGGATAAGCAAACGCAGCAGTTGGTCGTTCTTGAAGGTCCTGGGAGGTGAGACCGCGGCTGTTGCACCGCCGGACAGCGGGTCGGGACGGTCATCCCTCATTCGGGTGAGGACATCAACGCTTTTGGTGCATTTCTGGACCCACTGGGACAAGGAAAGGGGCATGAATATCGAGATCCTGGCCTTCATCCTTATTCAGCACTACCGCCCCGAGCACATCCTGATCCTCTCCGGCGATCACACTTACAAGATGCATTACGGGCTCTTCCACAACTACCACATCGATCGCGGTGCGGATCTAACGATCTCTCTGCTGGAGGTGGACCGAAGCATGGCCTCGGAGGTGGGGGTCGCGGAGGTGGACGACGATCTGCGGATTGCGAATTTCCGTGAGAAACCCAGTGATGATGTGCGCACGATCCCCGGGGATCCGGAACGTGTGCTGGCCTCCATGGGCGTTTATCTCTTCAGGACGGAGGTTCTCTTGGAGGCGTTGGGATCTTCGGTAGGCGACGATTTCGGGGGTGACATCATCCCGAATCTGCTGGAAAAAAAGCGTGTCTTCGCCTACCCTTATCGTCGCTTCAACCGGATCGAGGATTACATCTGGGTGACCGGGGAGAACGGCGTCAGGGAGCGGCGGCTCGAGGAACGCGTGCGCGACTCCTCCTACTGGCGTGATGTGGGCACCTTGGATGCCTACTGGAACGCCAACATGGACCTTACGGGCGTGGACCCGTATTTCAACCTTTACGGCGTGAAATGGCCGATCTACACCCACCACATCGACGCGCCGCCGGCCAAATTCATCTTCAATGAGCAATCGGACTCCCGGGTGGGCAAGGCCCTTAACTCCCTTGTTGCTCCTGGTTGCGTCGTGAGCGGCCTTGTTCGGGAGTCTGTCCTTTCTTTCAACGTGATCGTGCGAAGTTGGGCGCAGGTGGAGGAATCTCTCATCGCCGACAACGTGGTGATCGGCAGGCACTGTCGTATCAAAAAGGCCATCATCGACAAGGACAACCACATCCCGGATGGGACGGTGATCGGTTATGATCCGGAGGAGGACCACAAGCGGTTCACGGTGACCCCCCGGGGCATTGCAGTTGTGGCCAAAGGCTCTTTCCAGTAGAAAGCGGTTCTCCGATCCGGCGAGGAGACCGTGTCCGAGCATGTTCAGGCCGCTGGCGGAGGTGCCAGGCCTCGCCCGGGTCTTGAAAGGCGGCGGTTCCGCCAGGGTCAGCGAAAACATGCGGAGCAGGCATGTCTATCGCGGAGAAGGATGCGGAGGCATTTGAGGCTGGGGGAACGGCGGCGTGTGAATCGAGAAATCTTTTTTCGGGCCGCCCTAATGATGCCTGCGTAGGTCCGGGTTGTGTGCGATTCCATGTCAAGACAAGCCATTTGCATCAGCGGAGGAGGGAATGCTAAAAGAAGCCATGCTCTATCGCCGTGACGAGGGCGAAAAGGTATCATGCTACCTGTGTCACCACCACTGCCATATCGGGGAGTCGAAGTTCGGTATATGCAGGGTCAGGCAGAACATCCGAGGAACGCTCTATACGCACAGCTACGGGAAGGTGACCGCCGCCCATGTGGATCCGATCGAAAAAAAGCCCCTTTACCACTTTCTGCCGGGGAGCCTGGCTTTCTCCATCGGAACCCCTGGATGCAACTTTCAGTGCGAGTTCTGCCAGAACTGGCAGATTTCCCAGGCGGGCGACAGCCTCGCGCAGACCTCTGCGGGCGAAGGGTATCCGCCCGAGGAGATCGTTCGTTCAGCCCGGGAAAGGGGGTGCGCGACGATCGCTTACACCTACACAGAACCGACCATTTTCTTCGAGTACGCCTACGACGTCTCCCGGCTGGCACACGCCGATGGCATCCGGAATGTCTTCGTCACCAACGGCTTCATGACCGGCGAGGCACTGGACACCATCGCCCCGTACCTGGACGCCTGCAACGTGGACCTGAAGGCCTTCAACGACGCGTTCTACCGGAAGGTCTGTCACGGAAAGCTCCAGCCCGTCCTGGACAATATCCGCGGCATCCATGAGCGCGGCATATGGCTGGAAGTGACTACGCTCGTGGTGCCGGGCGAGAATGATGGCGAGGGGGAATTACGGGGCATCGCCGAGTTTCTGGCCGGGATTGACGTGAATATCCCCTGGCACATCAGCCGGTTTCACCCGGACTACCAGTTCGATCAGGTTGGGCCCACCCCCGTTGAAACGCTTCATCTGGCCCAGCGCATGGGGAAGGAAGCCGGGCTCCGGTTCATTTACCTCGGGAACGTCGGGGGCGAGCCCGCGGACACTCTCTGCCCCGCATGCGGAGAGGTTTTGATCCAGCGGCGGGGTTACAGCACCGAAAGCCGTCTCATTGACCGGAACCATTGCCCGTCCTGCCGTGAATCGCTGCCCGGTGTCTTCTGAGGCAGTGTGCCTGCCGTCAGGCTCCGGCAAAGGCAGCCATGGTCTTCATGGATTCGTGGTGGTCCACGCTCCGTGGCTGTTGGACCCAAGCACGGAGGCGTGTCCCGTACTTAACCCTTTAAAGAACGTGACGGACCCGCGGGTGCGAGGACTTCCTCACCGCGAGGAGAACGCAATTTGCGGGAAAGACCCCATTCCATCGCAACGGTCCCCTGTTCTAGCCTGTAAACAGGTGCACCGTTTTCAGCCTTCGCTGTGCCGGATGCATCGGCAATCCAATCAAGGACAGAAGAAAGGAGATCACCATGTCCCACCACGACGTAATGCAGGACAAGGACTACAACCTGGTCAGCGCGCTTTACCATGCGCTCCAGGGAGTCGAGACCACCCGCACCTATATGGCCGACGCGGACAAGGCCGGCGATGCGGACAGCTTGAAATTTCTGCAGGATGCACAGGAAAAGTATCGCGGCATTGCTGAAAACGCGAAACAGCTCCTGGGAAAACGCCTGGGTTCATGAACAATTTCGCCTGCGGGCACTCCCCCGATGACCATCGGGGGAGTGCCCGTGAGGGGTGCCTGGTTTCGATTCCAGAGGAGGGCAACAGCCATGGCAGTGGATTATGACACCGCCCGAAAGAGAATGGTGGCGGAGCAGCTGGTCCCGAGGGGGATCAAGGACCCCCGCGTGCTCGCGGCCATGCGCAAAGTTCCTAGGCATTTCTTCATGGACCCGGACATGCGATCCGTTGCGTATTCGGACCGTCCTCTTCCCATCGGCGAGGAACAGACCATCTCACAGCCCTACATCGTGGCTCTCATGACGGAGGCGCTCCAGTTGCAAGGGTCGGAAAAGGTCCTCGAAATCGGGGCGGGCAGCGGTTACCAGGCCGCCATCCTGGCCGAGCTTGCGAGGCGGGTATACACCGTCGAAAGGATCCCCGACCTGCTGGAAAGGGCCAGGAGCATCCTGGAAGAACTGGGATATGGGAACGTTTCCTTCAAGCTGGGCGACGGCACCTTGGGCTGGGAGGAATTCCAGCCCTATGACGCCATCATCGTCACCGCGGGTGCACCCAGGATCCCAGAGCCCCTCTATCGGCAACTCGCCGACCGTGGGCGTATGCTCATCCCGGTGGGGAACCGCTACGGGCAGGAGATGCTCAAGATCGTCAAGGAAGGGGACCAGATGGTGAAAGAGCGTCTCGGGGGTTGCCGCTTCGTCGCCCTGCGAGGGGAGGAGGGTTGGCGGGAGGCGGACTAGCCGGGAAGCGGAATTCCGGAGCTGGGAAGAGGTTGCAGGTGTGAAAGGGTATCGTGATGGCTGAGAGCAATGAAGAACGTAGAGAGGAAGGCATGGCGTCAAACGACAAGCAGCGGCGCTGTGTCCCCGAGGATTTCCTGGGTCGCCTCATCCATGATCTGCGATCGCCTGTCACGGCCATCGGAGGCTATGCGAAGCGCCTCGAATCCGGGAAAATGGGAGCCCTCAATGAGGAGCAGAGAGGAGCCGTGCAGACCATCCTCAAGAACTGCGAGAGACTGGAACACGATCTCACGATGATCCTGCAGCATATCAGCAGCAATCTCACCGAATCCCTCTCTATCGAAAGCTTCGACCTGGTGGATCTCCTGACGGAATGCTTTGAGAACGATCGGGAAAGGGCCCGTTCGAAGAGGGTTTCGTTTGCAAGTGAACTCCCGGAGGACCATGCTGTGCGCATTGAGGCGGATGCGGGTCTTCTGGCCAAGGCCGTCCACAATCTCTTGGACAATGCCCTCAAGTACACGGACGAAGGTGGCAAGGTGATATTAAGCCTCTCGGAGCGGGAAGAGGACGTGGAGATAACGGTCAGCGACACAGGAAAAGGGATCGAACAGGACAGGCTCGAATTGGTGATGCAGCCCTTCGAGCAGGTGATGGGAATCGACGACCGCAAACTAAGGGGCTTCGGCTTGGGTCTTTCGAACGTGAAGCGTTACGTGGAGATGCACTCGGGAATACTGCACGTGGACAGCGAGCCGGAGCGGGGGAGCACCTTCACCATTCGTCTTCCGCGTAAGCAGCGGAGATCCGGGCAGAGCTGACGGTCTGCCGGGGACACCCTTCCACTTAGGAACCTTTCTTGCCGAACTCGCGCGGGTCGGGCGGGTTCATGGCATCGGCGGGGACAAGGGATTCTCCGTCCTCGCCTTCGAAAATCCCTTCTTTGGTTCCTTCCCCCTGAAGGATGGCCTCCTCGTCGGATTTTCCGGACGGTACGGTTCTGCCGGGGCGATCTCCTCGCTCCCAAGGCACGGGATCGATTCTGAGCCGGTCATCGATCTCCTCAACGTCGGGATTTTCCTCCAGGAGGGAGTGCAGGATCTCCTGTTTACGGGTGCTTGGGAGGGCCCCCTCGAGGACGAGGGTGCCGTCCTCTGCGCGCATGTGAAGTTCTTCGGTCTCCACCCTGCCGTCCTGCCTGAGCCGTTCCATGAGGACGGCCTCGATGCCGGGTTCGCTTACCGGCAGCTCGGCGGTTTCAGACTCTCCACCGAAAGGCGGTGGAGGATTTCCGCCGCGCTCGGCACAACTGCGGCAGAACGGGGTCCATGGAATAGCCCTCAGTCTCTCCATGGGGATCTCGTCGCCGCAGCCTTCACAGATGCCGTAGGCGTTGGCACGGATCTTCCCGAGCGCGATGTCGGTGGCGTCCATTTCTTTCATGAGCTGTTTGCGAAGACCCTCCAGGCGATCCACCATGGAGCGGCGATTGGCGGATTCCTCCATCTCGGGGACGGGCTCGAGGAGGTCCTCCAGACTGTTCTCGATCTCTTGCCTGCGGTCGATGATTTGAGCTCTTTTCCGGATGAGCTGGCTTTCGATGTTTGCAAACCGGTTTTTGTCGGTCATAGGGTTGTTCCTTGAGAAATAGAATGATGGATTGCTGCGGCTGGTTTGAAAGGCCCAACCGTATCCACGATTCAGCCGAGGACGATGCGGTCCTCTTGGCCGTGCAGGATGCCGAACATCAGGGTGAGATATTCGCGCAGGTGGCGTGTGACGAGAAAATTCTCACGCACGAACGCCTTGGCCTTGACGCCCATCTCTTTCATCTTTTCACGATTCTGGAAGAGATAGCGTATGCGCAGGGCAGCCCCCTCGGGGGTGTTGACGAGGAAACCCGTGTGGTGATTTGTTACCTGGATACGAATGCCGCCCGTGTCGCCGCCGATGATCGGTTTTTGCTTCCACATGCCTTCCGTCACGGTCAGGCCGAAGCCTTCCCGGATCGATTTCTGTATGATTATGTCCGAAGTCCGCTGCAAGGCATTGATGGTGCGGTGCGCATCCGCGGGAAGGAGCAGGACATGGATGTCGGGGTCTTCGGCGGCGGCAGCGCGCACCTCGTTGAGGACGACGGCGCCTTCGGGGTCGTCCGACGCTCCCCCCCCCGCCAGGACCAGCTGCACGCCGGGGACGAAGCGTTTGGCCAGCCGGTAGGCGGCGATCACCCCCAGCGGGTCCTTGAACCGGTCATAGCGTGAAACCTGAAGCAGCATCGGGCGATCCGGGTCGATGCCGAATTTCTCCCTGGCGGCGAGGGACTCGGTCTCATCGAGGTCAACGTTCTTTTCGTGAAGAGGATCGATGCTCGGGGCGATCAGATACACGGGATGGGGGAGCCTGCGGGCGAAGCTGGAAAGGGAAAAGATGGAAGCATCGTAATGCTCCACGTAGCCCTGCAGGTATTTCCAGACCTGGCGGACCGGGTGGCTGGCATCGATGTGGCAGCGCCAGACCCACTTGTTCCGGCGTTCTGGAAAATGGCGGATGAGCGCCGCCGGCTGGGGATCATGGACGATGACGAGATCGGTGTCTTTCAGCAGGGGCCTGAGGGTTTCGGCGGTTTCGGCGTTGGCCGCTTCATAGGCCTTGAAAAGGATTTCCGGGACGACCACCTGGTTTCCCTGGATGCCGTTGTGAAAGGCCTTGGTGCACTCGTAGAATTCGGGACCGCCCGTGATGATTTCCCAGCGGGCATCGAGGCCGAGATCATTCATCAGGGGGACCATCTTGTAAAGGATCTCCGCCACGCCGCCGCCCATCCGCGTAGAGTTGATGTGGACCACGCGCATCCCTTTCAGAGGGGAGGCGAGTTGAAAGAGGTGCCCCACCACATCCGAGCCGACGATTTCAGAGTACTCCGAAAGTGTCTTGGACAAATCATTCACCTTGATGGCCTTGTTCATCACGGAGATGTTTTTCGAAACACCTGGCCAGCGCGCCCCGCAAATCCGCCAGCGAAGAAAAATAGGGATCGATCTGCGCGATGCACTGACAGAGGGACCTGCATCTGCTCCCTTTCGAGCTGAGCCAGAAACTAAAGTCGTCCATGCCGTTTTCGTTTCGCCGGCGCCCGTCGATGAAGTGGAAAAAGATGCTGCCCACGGAAAGGTCGGGAAGGATGTTCATGAGATCCTCCGGAACTTCCACCAGTAGGTTGGTATTGAATACGACGATCTGCGAGCGGATGAATTCGAACTGGCGATCGCGCGGCGCCCAAGTGGGGGTTTCCTTCCGGTAGAGATGGTCTTCGACGATATCGATAGTTTCCGAACGTAGATCTTCGATGGTCTCATACGACGCGGGGTCGAGGACGGCGAGCTGTTCGGCGAGGGGCTTGTCGTGAAGGTCTCGATAGACCCAGATGGCGAAATCGTTGTGATACTCCGGGTCATCGAAGCGGGGACGGAGCAGCCCTCCCCAGAAGTGGTAATAGACGCTCGCCGGGTCAATCCGGCGAAGGATCTCCCTCAGTTCGCGAAGATTCTGAGCCTTTTCCCCCGTCGCAATGGCGATGAGGGCGCAATCTTTGATGGCAAACGGTTCACCTTGATGTTCTGTCGTTTCCATATTTACCCGCTGTTGGTTTTCAAAACCATGCTCACCATATCCAAGACAATATCATCTCACCGCCGGGATTCAATGGGGTGAATCCTGTAGTGTCCGGCAGGGAGATCTGTAATCTTTGCTGATGCCGCAACGATACATACGCGCGCGTTCTGTTTCCTGGTACAGTCCGGCCAGGAAGGCCTGCAGTACGCCGCGTTGGTCGTTGCGCGCCGCGCCTTCATGTATCTTCACCGCTACGCCAAGAACCTGGAGATGCTCCAGCAGGTACCCCCGAAATTACCAGGGGATTTGACCTTGGATCGCACAAGGGCGGAGGAGCTGGTGGCTGCGGGTCTCGAAGAAGGGGGGCGTTTCCTGACTGAGGCCCAATCGAAAAGGCTGCTCGAGGCGTATGGCATTCCGGTGAATCGCACGGAGGAGGCCCTGTCGGAGGAGGAAGCCGTCCGCGCGGCTGAGCGGATCGGTTACCCCGTTGTCATGAAGATCCTGTCCCCCGATATCGTCCACAAGACGGATGCGGGAGGTGTCCTCACCGCCCTGCGATCCGCGGATGCCGTTCGGGAGGCCTACGGCCGCATCATGGCTTCAGCGCGCGCATACGACCCCGAGGCTGACCTGACGGGCGTGACCGTCCAGCGCATGGTGGGAGGTGGAGGGCCCGAGTGCCTGGTGGGCGGCAAATGCGACCCCAATTTCGGCCCTGTGGTGATGTTTGGCATGGGAGGTATCTATGCGGAGGTCCTGAAGGACAGGGCTATCGGACTCCCCCCGTTGAACAGGCTGCTGGCCCGTCGCCTGTTCAGAGAGACGAAGGTATCCAAGCTTCTGGAAGGCTATCGGAACCAGCCCGCCGCGGACACGCAGGGCCTCGAGGAACTGCTGATACGCTTTTCCGAACTGCTCATGGACTTTCCGGAGATCCAGGAGGTGGACCTCAACCCGGTCATGTTCCCGGAGGGTCGCCCACTCGCCGTCGACGCACGGGTGCGTCTCGTGCCGACGGAGCTCAAGGCGCACGAACACCTGGTCATCAGCCCATACCCGGAAGAGTTTGAATTCAGAGAGACCACGGCAGGAGGGCGTTCCATCTTCATCCGGCCCGTCAAACCCGAGGATGCACCTGCACTGGAGGAGCTGTTCGGGAAACTCTCCCCCACGACCATCTACTACAGATTCTTCAGTCCACTCAAATCCATCTCGCCGAAAATGCTCGCACGTTTTACACAGATCGATTACGACCGTGAGGTCGCTTTGGTCGCCCTCGATGCCGACGGCGAAGCGGAGGGAGACGGCATTCTGGCGGTTGGCAGGATTATTGGCGATCCGGATATCCACAAGGGAGAGTTCGCCATCGTGGTGGGGGACCCGTGGCAGGGAAAGGGCATCGGCGCCGCCGTGCTTCAAAGGTGCATCGACATCGCCAGGGAGCGGGGATTCAAGCACATCGAAGGGACCGTCATGTCCGAGAATCGCCTCATGCTGAACCTGGGCCGCAAATTGGGCTTCGAAATCGAAAGAGGGGAGGATTCGACCGAGTACCTGTTGCGTTTGGACTTGTGAGGCGGACGGGTGGCAGGAGCGTGCCGCTGCAGGAGAATGCGGGCCGCGGTCAAGACCATCGGCCCTGAAGTTGCAACGGCCGGGTGATGTCAATCCGTGGCCTCTTCCATCCCGGCCAGTGAGGGGGAACCGTTCCTGTCAAAAGTAGCGGAAAGCAATCAGGACCACCAGCAAAGCAACCAGGAACCAGAAGAATGCGGTGATGGCGTGCTTCGCGGCGCTTCGTTCCTTCTCTCTTTCTTTGCGGCTTTCCAGTTCCACGGTCGATTCGCCCGCCGTGCGCTCCGTGACGGCAAGGAGGAGAACGGCGAAGGTGATGCCCACGATGAGGAAGGTGACCCATCGGGCGCCCCAGAGAACGGGTCCCATAGGCGCCACCCAAATGCCTCCGGCCCAGGCGGCCAGTAAGATGACCAGGAAAAACGGAAAAACACTGCCCCACGGCCCTCTGCTGCCGAAAAAGAAAGCGAATATGCCCGTCAAAAGGGCTGCGATGAGCAGGGCCACCAGGAAATCGGTAAAAAACATTGTTCGGCTCCTTGAATGAAGGTTCCAGCCTCTTGGTCTGCCGCCAGGCGCCGCGCTGGGGTATCATCGAAACAGGTATTCAGTCCTCTCTCCCGTGTCGAGACCTGCATGCTTTTTGCGGCACTGCTGGGACAGGATGCCCGAATAACACCATAGCGTTTTGAGGGTGCTGCCGAAATAAGGCCGATCCTGTATGCGGCCTCCGCGGCAACCCGATTTGAACCTAACCCGGTGTTGACAGGTCCCGGAGGCGTTGATCGATACGCACCAGGATGAGAAGGGGCTCCAACACTGCATGGCGGACCCTATTGCGTACACAGGAGGGCTCGGCATGATGAAAGCAGGGCGCTGGGAGCCGCAGGGGACAGGTACGGAATTTACACTTGCCTACGGCATCCTCTTGCCGTGGGAATGGCTTCTGCCGGCCTCCGGTGCGGCGCACACGGATGTCGTCAGCGCGGAGGGATCTGTGTCGTGCCGATGTTCCGCCCGGGAAGACAGTTTGTAGGAAGATGCGCCGTGGAAGGCACTGGCGCGCGAAAGGAGCCAGAATGAACGGATTTCAAAGCTACGGTCTATTTACGGACCTCTATGAACTCACCATGGCAGCTGTATACTACGAGGAAAAGATGTTCTCCCCCGCAACTTTCAGCCTTTTCATCAGGGAGTACCCGCAGGACCGGGCTTACTTCGTCAGTGCAGGGCTGGAAGAAGTCCTGCACTTCCTCGAGGCATTCCATTTCGGTCAGGAAGACCTGGACTATCTCGAGACTCTCCAGCTTTTCACGACCGATTACCTGCACCACCTGGCCGGCCTCCGGTTCTCCGGCGAGGTGTATGCCATGCCCGAGGGGCGCCTCTTCTTCAAGGACGAGCCCGTTCTCGAGGTCACTGCCCCGATCATCGAATCCCAGCTGATGGAAACCTTCGTGATCAACGCCATGAATATCCAAGTCAACATCGCCACGAAGGCATCCCGCTGCGTACACGCCGCACGGGGCCGAAGGCTGGTGGATTTCTCCCTGCGCAGAACGCAGGGGACGGATGCCGGGATGAAGGTCGCCCGGGCGTCCTACCTGGCGGGATTTGCGGGCACCAGCAACGTGCTGGCCGGAAAGGTCTATGGCATCCCGGTGGTGGGGACCATGGCGCATTCCTACATCATGAGTTTCGAAAAGGAACTGGAGGCCTTCAGGGCCTTTGCGCGGGTCTTCCCGGACCAGACTGTTCTCCTGATCGACACCTATGACAATATGCAGGGGGCGGAGAAGGCCGCCACGGTGGCCAAGGAGATGGCGCTACGGGGGCAAGACCTCCGGGGAGTGAGGCTCGACAGCGGGGATATGGCCGCCATCAGCAAGGAGGTGCACGCCTATCTTCGGAGCGAAGGCCTGGAAAAGTTCAAGATCTTTGCCAGCGGCGGTTTCGACGAGTTCAAAATCGACCGCGTCATTGGGCGCGGCGCGAAGATCGATGCCTTCGGGGTCGGCACGAAAATGGGCGTCTCAGCCGATGCTCCATACATGGACAGTGCTTACAAGCTCGTCGAGATTGACGGGCGGCCGGTGCTCAAATTGAGTACGGGCAAGCGGACCCTGGTGGGCAAAAAACAGGTCTGGCGAACCTATGCGAACGGCAAGATGGAAGGGGACACCATCGCCATGCGGGAGGAGCAAGGCGGCGGGGAGGCGCTTTTGGCGCCGTTCATGCAGAAAGGCGAACGTGTGAACCCCTCGGAAAATCTGGAGACGCTCCGTCAGCGTTTTGAAGACGAGTTCGCCTCCCTGCCGGAGCGCTACAAGTCCCTGAAGGAACCGCCCGAATACCCTGTCGGTTTGAGCAGATCATTGCGGGAGTGCCAGGAGAAGGTCGTCCACCGGGTCCGGGAAAAGGAATTGGGCGAGAGTTGAGGACCGGCGCTGGTCGCGAGCCAAGACCGAGCCTGCGGCCTGTAGCTTGGAAGACGCCCGTTTACTTGGCCAGGATCCCGGCCAGTTCCAGAAAATCACGGTCGAGGGATTTTTTCCTGGAGACCACATCCGCCAGAGGGGTGGCCGCAACCTTTCCACCCAGCAACCCGACGAGCACCCCGTGTTTGCCCTGTTCGAGCTGGCGGGTGGCCTCTGCTCCCAGGCGCGTCGCCAGCAGGCGGTCGAAGGACTGCGGCGCTCCCCCGCGCTGAACATGGCCAAGCCGCGTCACCCGCAGTTCAAACCCCAGGCGGTCCTTCTGCTCTCTGAAAAAGGTGGCCATGGCCTCGGCGTTGTTCTTGGCCCCCTCTGAAACCACCACGATGGCATGCCCCTTTCCCCGTTCGTATGCGCTTCGCAGATCGTTGGCAACCTTCTCCGGTTCGGGTTCGGCTTCCGGTATCACAACGGCCTCCGCACCGCCGGCGATCCCGGCCATCAATGCGAGATAACCGCAGTCACGTCCCATGACCTCCACGAGGAAGGCCCTTTCATGGGAGGAGGCGGTGACCTTCAGCCTATCGATGGCCTCCAGGGCTATGTTCAAAGCCGTGTCGACGCCGATGGTGGGGTCCGAGCCGTAAAGATCATTGTCAATGGTGGAGGCGACCCCCACGACGGGAATCCCCATCTTGTCCAGTTCATAGGAACCGGTCTGAGAACCGTTTCCGCCGATGACGACCACGGTGTCCAACTGCAGGCGGCGGATGGCGTGTACTGCCTTGAGGCGCCCTTCCTCGGTTTTGAATTCGGGGCAGCGGGCGCTCCCGAGGATGGTCCCCCCGTGCTGGATGATCCCGCCCACATCGCGCGCGCCCATAGATTGGGAGACGCCTGCCATCAGGCCCGCAAAGCCGTGGCGGATACCGTGGACTTCCCAGCCTTTCTCGATTCCTGTGCGCACCACCGCCCGTATGGCGGCGTTCATGCCTGGTGCATCCCCTCCGCTGGTGAGGACTGCGATACGTTTCATCTGTTTTCCTTTCCGCCGGCATCGAAGCAAGCCAGAATCGCGTTTTGGGTGAAACGTCCGCGTGATGCGGCCCCGGGGAATGCCGCACTTCACCAGATCCAACTGCAGGATCAGGCTCATCCAACATGGTTCGCGCGGCCGTTGGGCTGGATTCAGGTCGGCATCCTTGGGTCCGTCCAGATGGACGGAGGCTGAAATCGCCCAGCCCGTGTCCCGGGGGCGGACCTCCCATCTATTCAACCATAGAACCCCGCGACGTCGATGCTCAATGGGGTCTTCCATTTATACGCCTGCCCGCGTCACTCCATTGGGTGAAAGATTTCGCTGAGCTGGCTATTCAGGGCTTTGCTTGCGAAAAGGGCCATCCTCTGTGGGTGGCCGCGGTCTCCCCTGCGGCGGGGTGCATGCCACCGGGCGGGCTTCGAGTTCCGCCACCAGGGGCAGATGATCGGAGGCCATGCGGGTCAGGCGGGTACGCACCGGCCTGAGGGAAACCAGGCTTCCGGCGGGTGCGATCCAGATCCGGTCCAGGGCGAAGAGCGGGAAAAAAGCGGGAAAAGTGAGCGGGGCGAGCGTTAGCTCGAAGAGTTGCTTCAGCCAGCGAAGCGGGCGTCCCCAGAGGAACCATTCGTTGAGGTCCCCAAGGAGGACCCGGATCGGCGCCCGGGAGTCGTCCAGCAAGGAAAGAAGCTTCCGCACTTGCCGGCGCCGCTCGGCGGGCGAAAGGCCCAGATGGGTCGCCACCAGGTGGATTTCCCCTGAAGGCGTCGGGAGAATGAGTTCGATGGCGCCTCGCGGTTCGCGACCCGGGTTGCTGATGTCCACGAGGGTGGTTTGCAGCGGAGTGATCCTGGTCAGGATGGCATTGCCGTAATGCGCGTCCCCGCGGAAAAAGGTCGGACCACGGATGGCGTGGCCGCCGACGGCGTCGGCGAACGCATCGAGGGTGTCACCCGGCCTGTCCATCTGAAAGGACACTTCCTGGAGGGCGATCAGGTCGGCATCGATTTCACGCAATACTCGGGCGATGCGCTGGGGGTCCCGAACCCCGTCCCGGCCGATGCATCGGTGAATGTTGTAGGTGGCTATCCGGGTAGGCATGGGCTGGGTCTTTCCGGGTGCACGTGCGGGAGGGGCCGGCTGGGTGTGAAAAGCAGAAGCCCCTCTATCCGAACATCCATTTATTCCGGACCTTGGCGCCTTTCCAGCCATTGCAGGCCGGCGGAGAGGCCGCGCGGCAGGAGCCGGGGCCCAAGCCTGGAGCCCAGGGCCTGAACGGAAACCCTTGCTCGACGGATCACACCCGTTGCCCGGGATCCGGTGTCCTTGCTATAGTCTCATGAAAGAGGCGGATTCGCAAGACAGTGCACCGCGTTTCGCTTCCTCGTCCCTGCGGTTCAATGATGAATGGTTATTCCTCAAGACTCGTGAAATCTCATGCCATTCTGAATCAGAAGAACGACATCAGTATCTTACCTCAAAAACGGTGAAGGGATCTCTCCAACCTTTTCCCGCGAAGCTGCCTCCACCCGAAGGCGAGAAAACACAACATCGCCCAGGTCACGCTCGCCAGCCACCCGGCCAGCACGTCGGTGAGGTAATGGACATCGAGACAGACCCGGCTCAACTCTACCAGGAGCGTGAATATCGCAGCGACTGCGAGGCAAAAGATCTTCAGGCGGCGGTCCTCGAATAGCCCTGCCAGAAGTGTTCCCAATGTCAAGTATATAGCAGCCGACAGCATGGAATGCCCGCTCGGAAAGCTCGATAAGTGAACCTGGATGACCGGCTGCAAATCTGGCCGTGGCGGTCGAAGGCCGCCTTGAGAATGATGCTGAGGATCGCAGCGCCCAAGGTGGCCGCCAGCATGTAGAACTCGTACTTCGCGCGCATCACCGTGGCCCAAAGCGCGATGGCCATGTAGACGCCGATGGTGAGGAAGAGGCATCGGCGCACCCCCCACATGCCCGCCAGCTTCCCGAAACCCAGTGCGGAAGGAAAACCGATGAACTGGACCATGAGGAGCGCCGTCACCAGGTCCCGGGACGAAAAGCCCAGGGAGAGGCCGTAGTCCACCGCCATGCGCATGATGGTCCCCACTCCGTCGATATAGAACCAGTAAGCAGCGAGGAAAAGCCAGACGTTTTTCAGCCGTCGTATTTTCCGGAAGGTTTGGGCCAGATGGCGGATGCCGCCGAGAATGGCGGATGCCCGGCGCCGGCCCGGGATGGTCTCTTCCCTCACCCACACGATGGGGAAGAGTGTGAAGACCGCCCACCAGAGGGCCACGGTGAGGAACGAAAAGCGCATGGCGCTGGAGGCGGATGCGAAACCGAACACGTCCGGCATCCGCGTCATGAGTATATTGAGGAGGAAGAGGAGACCGCCCCCGAGATAGCCCAACGCGTATCCGAAGCCGGAGACGTAGTCTACGCTCTGGTCCCGGGCTACGTCTTTGAGGAGGGCATCGTAAAAGAGGTTGCCGCCGGAAAACCCTACGATGGCCGTGCAGTAGGCCAGGAGGGCCCAGACCCAGGCTCCTTCCTGGACCAGGTACAGAGAGGCGGTTGCCAGCGCGCCAAGATAGGCGAAAAAGACGAGGAACTTTTTCCGGAGGGTCCCGCTGTCAGCGATGGCGCCCACCAAAGGGGCCATCAGGGCCAGGAAAAGACTCACCGCCGAGTTGGCGAAGCCCAGGCGTGCGGTGCTCAGATTGACGTCTGCCGCGGCGCTCCAGTGGTCCTTGAAGAAGATGGGGAAAAACCCCGCCATGACGGAGACGGCGAAGGCCGTGTTGGCCCAGTCATAGAAGGCCCAGCCCCAGACCACCTTCCTCTCAGGCGTTATCAGACCCATGGCGTCGCTTCATTCCTGCCAGCCGCTCCTGGAGCGACCGGGTGATGCGGTCCTGGGCCTCCTGCGGCGATGCGTCCCCCGCCAGGCTGCGGGGCTCCAGCGGTTCGCCGAAGGTGAGGCTGACCGGATGAAACCCTTTCAGGAACTCCCCGGGGGGCAGCGCTTCGCCCGTTCCCCGGATCAGCACCGGGACCACAAGGCAGTCGCGGAAGCGGTCCAGCAGATGACCGATTCCCGTCTTGAAAGGCTGGAGTTCTCCGGTCGGGGACCGTTCGCCCTCGGGGAACCAGACGAGGTTGTGGCCGCGTTCGAGAACAGCGGCGCTGAAGGCCAGGCTGGACAGGGCGGCATGGTCCGGATCGATGGGGACCACCTGACTCACCCTGCTGATGAACCGGTTGAAAGGGTTGGTGAAGGCCGCACCGGCCCATCCGCCCCAGTAGGTCCGGCGCAGCAGGTCGAAGTTGAGGGCCGCCGCGATGGCGAAAGGGTCGAGGTAGCTCACATGGTTGGGGGTCAGGATGAAGGGGGCGTCCCTGGGCAGATGCCCGACCCCCTCCACCTTCAGGCGGAAGACCCTCGTCATGATGAAGCGGTTCAAACGGAAGAGGTTCCGGGCGATGGCCTCCATCCTGCGGTTCAGGGGCTCGAGCCAGTGTTTCTGGCCCCCGGTCAGAAAACGGTCGGGGTTTTCCACGGGCGAAACGCCCGATGCGGCGCCGGGCCCCCCGCCGGATGCCGCCGTCTCCCTCAGCAATTCCCTCACCGTCTCGATCCGCCCGATGGTTTCATCGTCGAGTTCGACGCCGGTTCGCTCCGCGATCTCCAGTGTCAGGTTGAGCCAATCCATGGAGTCCACGCCGAGTTCGAGGCGGATGTCGGTATCGGGTGTCAGGAGCCGGTCGTGATAGCTGGCCGCGAGCAGCTCCCAGACCTTTCCGGCTGCGGGGTCGTCCAGAAGTTCGCGGTCCTCGGCGACCATTTCGTCCCGGCCGATGGGCCGGAAATCCTTCCGGTCCGAGCCTTCCCGCTCCTTTTCGCGGTCGTAGCGATTCGGGAGAAGATGCCTCCGGATCTTGCCCAGCCGCGTCCGCGCGAGGGGCTCCCGTGTGATCACGAAATCCGAGACCTGCTTGTATGAGGGCAGGCGAGGCGAAAGGACGCGGATTTCCTCGCGGACCGCGGCGGGAATGTCTTCCCTGCCGCGCCTGCGGATTTCAGCCGCGTCGGGCAGGACCACCCCGGCGAGACGCTTTTCCCTCTGGAAGATGCCCACCTCACGGATCAAGGGGCTTTGGGCGTAGGCTTCTTCCACTTCGTCCGGCTGGACCTTCTCTCCGCTATCGGTGACGATGAGTGTGGAGAGGCGGCCGACGACATGGAGATACCCATCGCCGTCGAAGTAACCCAGGTCGCCCGTCTTGAACCAGCCGTCCCGGGTGAAGCTCTCCCGCGTCCTGTCCGGCAGGTTGCGGTATCCAGGAAAGACACTGGGGCCTTTGGCCTGGATTTCACCCACGGGTCCCGCCGCCTGTCGTTCACCGGCTTCTCCTGCGACCGGGCCCAGATCGACCCGGATGTCGACCCCCGGTATGGGCCGCCCCACCGTGTCGGCCCTGGCCCTTCCGGGGGGTGCCAGGGAAAGGAGGGGCGAGGTTTCGGTCAATCCGTAGCCGATGGCCACGTGCCAGCCGAGGCCTTCGAGGCTGCGAGCCAGTTCAGGGTCCAGCAGGGCGCCGCCCGAGGCCGCGATCCGCAGGTGAGGCCCCACCTGCTTGTGGAGGGGCCTGAACAGCCACTTCCCGAGGGGGATGCCGGTTCGCTGCGCCAGCCGGCCTGAAGTGGCGACGGCCGTGGTGAAGAGCCGCCTGGCCGTTCCGTTCTTGAAGCGGGATTCGACCCCCTGGACCAGCGCCTCATAGAGCCGGGGTACACCGAGGAGGATGGTCCCTTTGCCCTCCCGGACGGCGCGGAGGATCTCGGGGCCGGTGAGGGACAGGGGGATAATCAGGGGCACGCCGAAGGTCAGGGGCGCCAGCATCCCGATGACAAAAGGGTAGACGTGATGGAGCGGCAGGGGCAGGACCATCCGGTCCTTCCGGCGCACCAGCCCCGTCTGGAGCAGGCTGTCCAGCTGAAAGGCGATATTGCGGTGAGTGAGGGGCACCCCCTTGGGCGGTCCCGTGGTGCCGGAAGTGTAAAAGAGGGCGGCGGGGTCTTCCGGCTGCCTCGCAGGTGAACCGGCATCTCCGTTCTCCTGCTCGAGATCACCCAGAACGCGCCGGCCGTCCTGGCCGTCCCCGTCCAGCAGGATGATCTCGAAGACCGACTTTCCCCTGGCCTTTTCGAGATGGTCCGCACGCGAACCGTCGGCGAAGACCCAGCGCGGCGCGCAGTCCTCGAGAACCTTCGCCAGGACGTTGCCCGCCAGCTGCGTGTCCAGGGGTGCCACGACGCCCCCCGCGCGGATCACCGCCAGGCATGCCGTGATCCAATCCGGCTTGGGGGCGGCCATGAAGCCCACCGTGTCCCCGGGCGACAGGCCGGCCTCCAGCATTCCCCGGCAGAGATGCTTTACGGAGACTTCCAGATCCAGAAAGGTCCGGGTCTCCAAGCCTTCTTTTCGAAATGCCAGCACGGCGGGGTGGTCCCCGTTATTCGCGGACAGGCCGTCAATCATGGGAATCAGGGTGTCCATGGTCTCCTCATTCGGTGCACAGGCTTTTGTGGGCAACCCACAGGTGCCATACAGCGAAAAATTTTCGCTCATCGGGGTCTGTTGAACAGGCTGCCCGCCCGCAACATCCAACAAAACCTTTCGACGAACCTCGCCCTAGAAGGCTTCCTCGGCATGAAGAAACAGCGCCTCGAGATGGTGGTGCGCCTCGCGTTCCTCTCTGAAGGACTTCAGTTCTTCCGTGAGGGGAGCGACGATATCATCGGGCACATGGGCCTGGACCACCGTGATCGAGCCGGGGAAGACCTTGGAGCCGTAGTGCCTTCCGTCCCGGTCGCGCCCTTGGACCATGGGGTAGCGCACGAAGCGGGCGACCCCGTTCCGCTCCAAAATTCCCTCGACGGCCTCTGTGAACTCGAACCGGAAGGTGAGGTGGAGAAACTTCATGCATGCACTCCTTTGCCGTTGTTGCCCCGCGAACGTTGCAGCCGGCTCAGAAGGGTGAAAATCACCGGTATGATGACCAGGGTGAGGAGGGTCGTGGCGGTGAGCCCCGCAGCCACGGCAACCCCGAGTGGCGCGCGGGCCTCTCCGCCCGCGCCCAGCCCGAGGGCGATCGGCAGAAGTCCCAGGACCGTCGAGACGGTGGTCATGATCACCGGCCGGAAGCGCACCTGCGCCGCTTCACCGGCTGCCTCCACCGTCCCCTTCCCCCGTGCGATGAGCACGTTGGTGTAATCGATCATCAGGATGGCGTTCTTTGTGGCCATCCCTACCAGCATGATGAGGCCGATGAAGGCGACGATGCCGAACGGCATGTGGAGGACCCAGAGCGCTCCCAGGGCTCCTACGACCGCCAGGGGAAGAGTCATGATGATGCTGAAGGGGTGCAGAAAGGACTCGAACTGTGCGGCGAGGACGAGGTACACGAAGACGACGGCGAAGGCAAGGGCGATGGTGAGGTTGTAGAAGGACTCCCGGAGGTCCTGGGACTGGCCGGTGAACGTGAAATCGAAGGCCGGCGGGAGTGTGTTCTGGACGTGGTCGGAGAGGAACGAGATCGCCTCGCCGAGAGAGGTGTCCGGCGGCACGGAGGAGGAGATGGTGGCAGAACGCAGGCGATTGAAATGCGGGATCTCGCTGGGTCCCACCGCTTCCTCGATGGACACGAGGTTTTCGAGGGAAACCACATCCCCGCTGCTGCTCCTCACATAAAGCCGGACAAGGTCGGAGGGGATCATCTCCCCTTTGTCCCAGACCTCGGTGATGACCTCGTAGCGCTCGCTTTCCCGCTCGATTTCCGAGATCTCCGGCTCCCCCAGAAAATAGCGCAGCGTGTTGGAGATGTCGGCCGCCGAAACCCCCATCTGGACCGCCTTGTCGCGGCGGAGCCTCACCTGCAGCTGCGGTTTGTTCATCCGCAGGTCGGAGCGGACGCCGATGAACTCGGGCCGGCTGCGCATCCACGCCATGACGGTGTCCTGCATTTCGGACAGTTCCTGGATGTCGGGGTGCTGGAGCACCAGTTGGACGGGTGCCTCGCCGCCGGCGGCGCCCACCGACTCCTCGATGACAAAGGCCCGGCCGGCGGAAATGCCGGCGAGTTCACCCCGCAGATTCTGAACGACGCGGCTCTGGTGGATCTGCCGCTCGTTTCGCGGGGTGAGGCGGACGAACATGATCCCTTCATTGACCTTGCCGGGCCCGCCGCCCCGTGACAGCCCGATGGCCATGAACTGGTGCTTGACTTCCGGTGTCCGCTGCAGCAGGGCCTCGATCTCCCTGGCGTAGGCGTCGGTCTGGGAGAGGGTGGCGCCTTCCGGTGTTTCGAAGGAGATGATGAACTGGGAGCGATCCACCTCGGGCGTGAACTCGCGCGGGAGTTCACGAAAGAAAAAGATCCCGGCGGCGAGGGCGGCCAGCCCGGCCAGGACCGTAACCAGCCGGTGGCGGAAGGCCCTGTCCAGAAGCCACCCGTAGGCGGTTTCCATGGCCGTGAGGCCTTGCTCCGACCAGCGGTAGAGCCGCCCCCTGCGCTGCTTGACCCTGAGGAGCCGCGAACTCAGCATGGGGGTCAGGGTGAGGGCGGTGAAGGTCGATCCCAGAACGGTGACGGCCACGGTCAGGGCGAACTCGTAGAAGAACCGCCCGATGAGCCCCGACGTGAAGGCCACGGGAATGAAGACGGCGCAGAGAGCGAGGGTGTTGGCAATGGCTGCAAAGGCGACCTCCGTCGTGCCGACCCGGGCGGCGGGCAGGGGATCCGTCCCGGCCTCCCCGTGGCGGTAGGTACTCTCGATGACCACGATGGCGTCGTCGATGACGATGCCGATGGCCAGGATGAGGGCGAGCATGGTGAGGGTGTTGAGGCTGAAGCCGAGGGTGTACATGAACGCGATGCCGGCCAGGAGCGAGGTGGGGATGGCCAGGGCCGCGATGAAGGTCCCCCACCAGTTCCGCAGGAACCCCACGATGACGAGCACCACCAGGCCTGTGGCCAGAAAAATGGTGCGCACGAGATCGCTGATGGCCGCCTCGATGTATTCGGAATCGTCGGCGGCGATGGTGTACTGAAGCCCGGGAGGAAAGCGGTCCGCCAGGTTGTGCATCCGGTCGCGGACGGCCTCGGCGAGGGCGACGGTGTTGGCGTCGCTCTGTTTGACGACGCCGAGTCCGACGGAGACCTCACCGACGAAGCGGGCGGTCTGGCGGTCGTTTTCGACGCCGTCCACCGCCAGACCCACGTCCCGGATACGGACAGGGAAGCCGTCCCTGCTGGTGATGATCAGCTTGTTGATGGGCCCCGGTTCGCTGAACTGGCCGCTGGTCTTGACCAGGAACTCACGGGCGCTGCTTTCGACGCGCCCGGTGGGAATGTCCACGTTGTTGCTCTGCAGCGTTGCCACCACGTCCTGGACCGTCACCCGGTGCGCGGCCAGCCGCTCCGGGTCGAGCCGGAGCCGGACGGCATAGCGTCTTTCCCCACCCACGAGGATCTGACCCACGCCGCGAAGGCTCTCCAGACGCTCTTTGAGCACCTCATCGGCGTATCCGCTCAACCGTACCGCATCCCATCGCCGGTCCCCTGTCAGGGCGATCCACATGATGGCGCGCGCATCCGGGTCGAGCTTCCGCACGATGGGCGCTTCGATCCCGTCCGGGAGTTCCCGGAGGGCCCGGTTGACGCGGTCCCGCACGTCCTGGGCGGCGATGTCGATGTCCCGCCACAGCTCGAACTCCGCGATGATGGTCCCCACCTGCTCCCGCGACGTTGAAGTGAGCTTCTTCAGCCCCTCCACGGTGTTGATCTGTTCCTCGAGAGGCTCAACGATCTCGGTTTCGATCACCTCGGGCTCCGCCCCGGCCAGGACGACGTTGACGCTCACGATGGGAAAGTCGATGTCCGGGTTTTCCCGGAGCGGCATCTGGTTGTAGCCGTAAAGGCCGAAGATGGCGATGACCAGAAAGATCACGAGGGTGAAGACCGGTCGCCGTATGCAGAAGTTCCAGATCATGAAACCCCGTCCGCTCTGCTCTCCACCCGGTCGCCGTCGGAGAGGTTCAGGTGACCGGTCCGGACAACGGTCTCACCGGCTGAGAGCCCGCTCAGGATCTCCACTTTGCCCACCTCCCGGAGTCCCGTCTCCACTTTCCGCTGGTGCGCACGGCCGTCCTCCACCACAAAAACGGTATAGCCTTCTCTTGTGGCCACAAGCGCCTCCTCGGGAACGGAGGGACGCCCGCTGTGCTCGGCAACGGTGATGCCGACCCGGGCGAAGGCGCCGGGTTTGAGCACGCCGCCGCTGTTCTTCAGGCGGACCTTCACGAGAAACCGGCGGGTGGCCGCATCCAGACTCGGGCTCACGAACACCACCTCCCCTTCGAGTGTCTGCGCTTCAAAGCTTTCCTGGTCCGTGGATACGACGGCCTTCTGGCCTTCGGAAAGGCGCCCGGCGTGGTTGCCCGCCACGCCCACGTCCACTTCCAGTTCCGAGGTGTGATACAACCGCACGAGCAGCTGCCCCCTCCCCACGTAGTCCCCCGGATCCACCTGGGACTCCGATGTGGTGCCGTTCATGGGTGCGCGGATTCGCGTGTCCTCCAGGCGCTCCAGGATCAGGGCTTTGGACGCTTCGAGTCGTGCCAGTTCGGCGCGCGCGGTGCGGAGGTCCGTTACGGCCCGGTCGTAGCGTTCCCGTGAGACCGCCCCGTCTTTCACCAGCGCGCTCATGCGCCGGTGCGTCTTTTCGGCGATGGAGAGGCTGGCGCGTGCGGCCTTGAGGGCGGCGCGTGCCTCGGAAAGCTGGCGCTTCAGTTTGGCATCATCCAGGACGAAGAGGAGGCCTCCCTCGCCGACCTGCTCCGATTCCCGGAAGGCGATTTCCTGGACGATGCCGTCGATTTCAGGCTTGATCTCCACCGTCTTGAGGGCTTTGAGGGTGCCGATGCCGGTTACGGTCTCATGGAATGTGGCTTCTTCAACGATCACGGTGTCGACGGCAACGGCCGGTTTTTTCTCTGCCGCTCTCTCTTCATCTCCTTTGCAGGCGCCTGCAGCAACCAGGGCCGCAAGGAGCGCACATCCAAAGAAAAGGCGGCGCTCATTTATCCTTTTTCCCAAGGTTTCCTTTTCTCCGTCTCTGAGGCGCATCTGTGAAGACCAGCCGCCGGCAAGGGCGGGAACGTCGCTTCAAATGGGTCCGGGCCGATAACCGATCCGGTCATTCCCCCCTGAGGGCGGGAGCGCCTGCTGCGGCCCCGGTATTCCCGCCGAGGGAAATGGTCCATGCATCGCGCGGGTGCAAAAGAGCACCGGGGAATGTATGGAGGGCCTCTACTTCCGGGTGTTGCCCCGGACAAGGACCGCAACGCTCGGGTTCTGCCCCGGCCGCGCGTGGAGAGCACGACCGGATCACCCCCCAGCACATCCACGATAACGACTGCCCCTGCCGGGCGTGGAGAGTATCCTCGGCGCCTGCATCTGCGCCCGGCACGGATGGGGTGACCCGGGCCAGGGCACACCCGGCACATGTTCCATCTGACCCTGGACGGGCCTTGGTGTAAATGGGGTCCCCGCTGTATTCGGAAGACCTTTTCCCGGCGAATAGAGACTGGAATGGGGGGGATATGCAGCCTTCGCCCTATTCCCCGGCATTCTCGGCCGGGTTACAAGGGTTTGGTATCGGCCGGCAGCGGGAACCGCCTGGCCGAACGAGCTGCGGCAAATCTGGCCGGGGGTGGTTGTGAAGAAGTGGTTGTGAGATGGTGTGTCATCCTTTCTTTCCTGGCTTGCGCGCTGGCCGTTGGAGTGATTCGCGGGCCTGCCGAGTGCGAGCCGGGCGCTTTGAAGATCAAGGCCGGCGGGATCCTGGATGCGCTCCCCAGGGAGGCGATCTTCGAACTCCTCGAGGGACCTGGGTTGGCGGAACAGGTGGCCATGTCGCTCCTTCCGTCCGTTTTTCCGCCTGTCCCCCCGGAACGGGCCAGCGGCCGAGCGGTTTTCCTCCGATCGTCCAGCGGGGAGGAACTCGCCAGGTGGGATTACCGGCAGGTCTTCAGGGAGGCCGTGGCGAAGGAAATCGAAACTTCAGCTCACCGGCGGGAGGGGATCCTCCTGAGATCTCGTCACGACCTGACGGGGCATCTCGGCTCCATGGGGATCGAGTTGGAGACGGGCTGGTCCGGCGCAGGCCGCCTCCTGCGCTGGAGGATGAAGAGGCGCTCGGAAAGGATGGTCTTCTTCGGAGAGACCCAGGTCGTGGAGATGGTGATTGTGGAATAGCGGGCCGTCGAACCGTGTCCATTCCTCGGCTATCTGCATCTCTTCAACGCCCGTGCAAGCAACGGATGGGACGGGGGTGATCCGGCTTCCACCTGGGGCGTTTTTTCCCGAATGGGCCAGGAACGGGTGTTTTGACCCAGGGACAGGTCCATGCTACACCCTCCAGCGGGTTTCGAATACAAGACACACCCTATAGGATTCGATGGCGATACGAGGGATGATAGTTTGGTGGGTTGCATGGTGCGGGATTCCACGGTGTGCTTCGCCTGAAGGGAGGCTGAGACCACCCTTTCAGGGTTTGCCGGATCCCGGCACGATGACGCTTGGAACGGTCTGCCTCACGGCAGGAGGCATCTCGAGGATGAAAGGTACGGGAAGACGCGCATCTGCATTTTCGATCATTCCCGTGGCGCACCATTGCGGAAATCATGCCCCGGGATTGCGTAGGTCTTGCATCTGGGCATTTTCCCAGATGGCCAAGAGTGGATTTTGCAACGCTGATTAAACATGGAAGGAGTCGAGGCAATGGGTTTGAAAGAGAGAATCGAAAAGAAAAAACAGGAGTTTCAGTCCAGCGCCCCCAGGGAGGTGCAGGAGGTCATGGGGAGGGCCATACGGAACCTCCAGCGTTCCGGGATCGAAGAAAAGGCGCTCAACGTTGGGGATAAGGCCCCGGATTTCACCCTCCTGAACACGAACGGCGACCCGGTGAACCTGAAGGATGCGCTTGGGGAAGGGCCGGTGGTCCTGGGCTTTTACAGAGGCCGCTGGTGACCTTTCTGCAATCTGGAGCTGGAGGCTCTACAGGAAGCGCACGCGGAATTCGAGGCCCGTGGGGCGAAGCTGTTGATGGTATCCCCCCAGTCGAGGGAGCACAGCCGCGCCTTCAAGGAGGAAAAGGGCTTCACCTTCGAAATTCTGAGTGACCCCGGGAACCGGGTGGCGGCCGAGTACCGCCTAGTCTACAGCTTCCCGGAGGACCTGAAGGAGGCTTACGGGAAGCTGGGCATCCATCTGGAGGAATACAACCCGGAGGAACCTTGGACCCTTCCCATGCCGAGCCGCTACATCATCGCCAGGGACGGCGTGATTCGCTACGCCCGGGTGAGTGCAGACCACACGGTGCGCCCCGATCCGGCCGAAACGGTGGAAGCCCTGGAGAGCCTCAAGGGATGAGAAGGCGCGCTGGGCCCGTCGGGAGGCTCGAAGACCCTGAAGAGAGTCTTCGGCGGGCAGGATGAAGGCCTGCAAACAGCGGATGTCCGGATCGCCGCCCCACCCGGGGGCCGGCGCTCGGAGAGCGCCCGTTTGAACGAAAACACCATTGAAAAGGAGCGGACACATGGGTGGCAGGGTCTTTCTTGAAGCCATTCGATCGGAGGGGCTGGCCCACATCTCTTATCTTCTGGGTCACGGCAACCGCGCGGCCGTCATCGATCCCCGCCGGGACTGCCGGGTCTATCTGGAGCGGGCCGCCTCCCATGGGGCGCGGATCACCCACATCTTCGAGACCCACAGAAACGAGGACTATGTGGTGGGATCCCGGGAGCTCGCTGATCTGACGGGAGCGTCCATCTTCCACGGCCATGCCCTGGACTTCCCATGCGGAACCCCCGTCTGGGAGAAGGATGCCTTCGAGGTGGGAGACTTGCTCTTGACCGTCCTGGAGACGCCCGGGCATACCGATGAGAGTATTTCCATCGTCCTTTTCGACACCTCCTTCGGCGATGCTCCCGTGGGCGTCTTCACCGGAGACGTGCTGTTCGTGGGGGACGTGGGTCGAACCGATTTCTATCCGCACAGGGCGGAGGAGGTGGCGGCGCTCCTCCATGCGAGTATCTTTGAAAAGCTGCTGCCGCTGGGGGATCATGTCATCCTTTACCCGGCCCACGGTGCGGGGTCGGTGTGCGGCGGCGGGATGGCCGCAAGGGAGTTTTCGACGCTCGGTTACGAGCGGAGGAACAACCCGGCGCTGCAGGATCATGACCGGGAGGAGTTCGTCCAGCGCAAACTCAAGGAGCATCACGACAAGCCGCCGTATTTCAGCAAGATGGAGGACTACAACCTGAGGGGAAACGCTTCTTTTCTGCGCGACCTGGGAGCCTTGAGGCCCATGGACGCGGACCGTTTCGGGGAAAGGCTCGAAACGGGGATGCACTGCCTCGACCTCCGGGATCCGGAGGCCATGGGCGGCGCGCTGATACCCGGGAGCCTGGGAATTCCTCTGGACATGGTCCCTTCCTTTGCAGGCTGGTTTCTCGATGACGATGCAGAGATCGGGCTTGTGCTCCACGACCGCCGCGACGCCGAGACGGCCAAGGCCTATCTCGCGAGGCTGGGCTATGACAACGTGGCGGGGTATCTGGAGGACGGACTCTTCGCCTGGGAGGTGACCGGAAGGCCCTATGAGAGCATCCCGTCGGTCCATGCCGCGGAGCTGACCCGCATGATCCGCGAAAAGCGCGATTTCACGCTGCTGGATGTGCGCACGCGTGCGGAGTTCAAGGAGAGTCGGTTGCCGGGGGCGGTGAACATCTTCGTGGGCGAGCTGCCCGGCAGGCTTGACGAGATCCCGAAGGACCGGCCGGTGCTCACCTTTTGCGGGAGCGGCCTCCGCGCCATCATCGGCGCCACGATTCTCAAGAAGAACGGGTTCGCGGAGGTCGAAAACTGCCTGGGTTCCATGGCCGCCTGCGCCGCGTCCGGCTGCCCCATCGAAAAGGGCAGGGGATGATCGCCTTCCGCACATTCCACACTCATCCAACCCAAATTCCGTGTCACGTTTGAGGGGACTCGGAAAGTGGTTCTCCATCGAGCCGTGACAGCATCTCGGGCCATCGGCCATCGGTGGGTGGGCTTCGTTCTCGTAAAGCCTCGCTGCATTCCCGCCGAGGACCGCGTTCTTGAGGGAGCCCTGCCCTGCACCGAGCGGCGGAAAGCCGAAGCGCTCCATGAGGTCTTCGAGCATCTCGATGCGCCCGGTGCGCTCGAACCGCTCGAGAGGTTCGCGGGGGGGGACCCTGTTTCAGGATTCAGGTTTCCTTCACCAGCAGGACCATGACAATCAACAGCACGCCCAACCCCAGCGCCAGCAGGGACAGTGGTTTGCGCTGCTCTTCCACGATGGGCAGCAGGTGCGAAGCCCCCACGTAGGTCAAGGCCCCGGCGGAGAGAGCGAGCAGGATCCCCAGTTCCTGCCGTCCTGCCAGGCGGATGAACGGGTCTGAGACGAGGGTGCCGACCGGGGTCGTGGCGGCGGCCGTGGCGAAGGCCAGGATGAAGGACTTGCGCCGGTTCATGAAGTCCCTGTTGAGAATGACGAAGGTGACAACGCCCTCCGGGAACTCGTGCAGAACCATTCCTGTGGCCGTGAGGACGCCGGTCAGCATGTTCACGCTGAAGGTGACCGAATAGAGCAGTCCGTCCAGGAGCGAGTGAAAACCCACCCCGGTGATGAAGAGGAGGCCGACCTTTCTGGCCCCCCGCCGGGTCTGATGACCATCGTGCAGGCCGATGATGTGGCTCAGGACGAACATCCCCATGAAACCGGCCAGGACAAAATAGGGGGCGTGGGCGTTCATGCGTGCGGCTTCGGGGATCAGGTGGAGAAACGAGGCCGCGAGAAGGATTCCGGCTGCAAAGCTCATGAAGTAGATCGCGTAGGTGCTGGCCCATTTTTCGAAGCGGCTGATGGTGAAGATGCCCGCCGTCGTGACGGCGCAGGCCATGAGGCTCCCGATGAGGGCGAATTGGAAGGTCGTCATGGATTCAGGCCTCGTGATCGCCCGCCTTCCGCGTCCGGCCCCTTCGGGGGCGATGAAGGGTTCAGCAGGCGGCAGGAGACTCCGCTGCACTCCTCTTCCCCGCAAGGCTCCATTTCGATGGTGGAATGGGTGATGCCGAAGCTCTCTTCGAGCCGTTTCTTGGCCTGCTGAATACAAAGCCACCACTGGCTCTGCCGGCAGCATTCCTCGCTGGGCACCACGTGTGCCGTGAGGACGGTCATTCCGGAAGTGATGGTCCAGATGTGCAGGTCGTGCACGTGGTCGATGTCGCCAAGTTCCTCCAGGGCCTGTTTGACCTGGGCGTAGCTGATGTCTTCGGGCACCGCCTCCAGCAGGATGTTGGTGGTGCGGCGCAGGAAACCCCAAGTGCTCCAGATGATGAGTAATCCGATGATGACACTCATGATCAGGTCGATGGTCTGCCAGCCCCATACCCAGATGACGATGCCGGCGACGATGGCTCCGGCCGAGGACAGGGAGTCGGCCAGCATGTGGAAAAAGGCCCCCTGGACGTTGATGTTTTCGTGGCGAGAGCGCGAGAGGATGAAGACGCTTGCTACGTTGGCCCCCAGGCCGATGACAGCGATCACCAGCATCAGCGGCCCGTCGATGGTCTGGGGCGTGCCGATCCGGTGCCAGGCCTCCAGAAAGATGAAGGCCACGATGAGGAGGAGGCCCGCACCGTTCACGAAGGCACCCACCACCTCGGCGCGCAGCAGGCCGAAGGTGCGCCTGCCGCTGGCCGGTCGCCGCGCCAGATACAGGACGAAGAGGGCAAGACCGAGTGCCGACACGTCGCCGAGCATGTGTCCGGCGTCGGCCAGAAGAGCCAGGGAGTGGGTCAGGATGCCCCCCACGATTTCCACCAGTAGAAAGACCAGGTTGATGGCCAGCGCCCACACGAGCTGCCGCCGCGAGGCGTCTCTCTGGTGTTCGTGCTCGTGGTCATGCATTGTGGACTCCTCCTTTCAGTGACCGATGGGAGAAGAAAAACGTGGACGTTTTCGGCGGCCCGACCGGGAGGCCGGTTTCCTGCAACCTCAGCTTACATTGTAGACCGCAACTGTTGGGAAAGGAATGTGTGGAATCATGCATTCAGGGCGGCCAGATTACGCAACGGCGGAATGGCCGAAGACTCCGGGCGTCAGGGACCTTGCCTGTTCAAGAACCCGCTTTCGGATTCCCGGGTGCAGCCGCGCAGGCTGTTCACAAAAACAGCCATCGAATGGGTTTCGTCCAGCCCTCCTCTCGGCCGTCTGCGCAGAGATGCGTCCCCTGGAATTTCGCAGGTCTCTCAGCCGGGCGTTTTTCACTACCCGGTGAACGTAGATTCGGCAATAGGCTCGGGGGCGACGGCGAGGTTCCTTCCAGATTGGATGTCTCTCAGGTTCGACATCCTTGAAATCACGGCGATCCGTGAACACTCCTGGGCGGTCTGTGCGGGGCTAAATGGGTTTTATGGCTGGAATGCGGGTTCCACCCCATTTTCACTTGGAGAAGCGATTTATAACATCTGTGAAACACGTGAAGGATTTTGGAAAAATCAGCATCTTTCCTCATAAAGGGCCGGGGTGTCGAGAGGACGGAGGGAGGGTGATCGGGAGGAGGAGAACATGCCCGCGAGAAAACTGCTTGCGAACGGCGGCAATGCGGCGGGAATGACCGCCACCGCCCTTCACGCCAACCTCACGCTGGCTAGGGTCGCGAATATGGACCTGAGCTATGCGCCCCCCTATTCTCCGCTCTGGGACTCGGTCGCCATCTCGGCGAGGGTCGTTTCGGAAAAGCTGGTGGAAGGAGGCTGAGCCGGCGATGGTGTGCGCTCCGCCGGGACCCGCAGGGTCGAGCTGTCAGGCGGGAGAGCACGGGTAAAACAGGATTTGAACCATGATCAGGAGGGATCAACATGTTGTTCGAGTTGAGCATCATCCCCCTCGGGAGCAGCACGCACCTGAGCGGGGAAATCGCGGAAGTTCTGAAGATCGTGGATGATTCGGGGCTGCCATACCAGTTGACTCCGGCCGGTACCTGCGTCGAAGGCGGCTGGGACGATGTCATGGGGCTCATCAAGCGGTGCCACGAGCATATCCGGCGCCGCTTCCCCCATGTGATCACCACCATCAAGATCGAGGACGAGGAAGGCGGCCAGGACAAGCTCACCATGAATGTGCAGGCCGTGGAGGAGAAGGCGGGCAGAAAGCTGCGCCGCGGCGCCTAGGTTCCCGCGGCGCCGGAGGCCGCGGGCAACAAAGGGCCTTAATGCAGGATCGAGTTTGCCCGAAGCGCGGGTACGACTTGAATCGTAACCGGAAATCGAGGCGATCAACCGGAAAGGAGGATGGGAAGATGAAGGAAGTTGCAGCATCAGCCATAAAGGCAGTGCCTCTGGCCGCGCTGACGGCCCTGGTGGCCATCACGGTGGCCTGGGGGGAGATCCCCGGGGATGTGGACCCCCTTGTGGAGACCTACATGCCCGTGGTCATCGAAAAGTCGTTCGATGGCACCATGAAGATGGACAAGGCGGACAAATCCAAGTACATGAAGCGCCAGATGGAACTGCTGGAGCGGCGTTATGACCTGAGCGACCACCCGTCGGATGTCATGATGTCGGCCGGCAGAAGGGCCGTCCAGGAGGGCGTGCGGGTCAAACTCCCAAAAGGGGTGACCTGGGAGAAGCTGGCCGCCATGAGCCCGGCGGAGATCCGTGAGAAGGATCTCTTTCCCGAGGGCTTCCTGCCTCTCCCCCATGCGAAGCACGAAACGGGCGGACAGGTCTTCCCCGCGGATCAGATCGACGAGATCGAGCGGATGGAGAAACGGTCCCTGAAACGGTTCGACGTAGACTTCGACCTCCCCGACCACCTTCTGCCCGAATTTCCGCCGCCGATCTTCCTCACCACGAGGCCTGACCTGGGTGATGTGTCCCAGGGAAAGCTGCTTTCCATCAAGAACTATTACGAGATCATGCACGGCATTCTCACGCCGGTGCAGATGGAAGGTCTGAGGCTTCTGCTGACGCCCTTCCCGCAGCAGCAGTTCAACCAGACCGAGGACCGGAAGAGCGAGGAGTCCAGCCTGGGCGTCTCGTGCCTCGACTGTCACGCCAACGGCCACACCAACGGTGCGTTCCACCTCAACCCCGACACGCGGCCGCAGGTGGCACGTATGCGGCTCGACACCGTCAGCCTGCGGGGGATGTTCAACCAGCAGATCCACGGCTCCAAGCGCTCCCTGCGATCCATCGAGGATTTCACGGAATTCGAACAGCGGTCGGCCTATTTCGACGGCGACCACGTCATTGCAGCGAAGAAGGGGGTGAACCTCCCCGACCGCGCCAGCCAGGTGGCCATGATGGCGCAGATGCAGAACATGTTCGACTTTCCGCCGGCGCCCAAACTGGACGTTTTCGGGAGGCTGGATCCGGACAAGGCGACGGAGCAGGAATTGATGGGCGAAGAGGTCTTTTTCGGCAAGGGGCGGTGCAATGTCTGCCATCCGGCACCCTTCTACACCGACGACAAGATGCACAATCTGCAGGTTCAGCGCTTTTACGAGCCCCGCTTGAGCAACGGGAAGTGGATCATGGGCGTGGGCCCCATCAAGAGCTTTACGCTCAGGGGGATCAAGGACTCGCCGCCCTACCTGCACGACGGGCGGCTGCTGACGCTCGAAGACACGGTGGAGTTCTTCAACATCGTCACGGAGTTGAACCTGACCCAGGAGGAAAAGGCGGCCCTGGTGGCCTTCATGAGGTGCCTGTAGGCCAGAACGGCCGAGGGGAGGAAGGGCTGGCTCTCCTGGGGGCGAAGGCCTTTCGCCCCTCGAACCGTCTTGTCTGGGAAGGGCGCGCAGGTGCAGAATCCATGAAACTTGTGATTGTGGGTGGTGTGGCCGGCGGGGCCACGGTCGCCACCCGGGTCAGGCGGCTTACCAGCCCGGCGCCAAGCTTAAGGAACAAGGCCTGCATCATCTGTTGCAGGGTGAGTTTGCACGGCATGGCTGGGGTATGCGGCCGGGACGGATGGATGCCGCCGGAGGTGAACGGTGCAGATCTGGCTTAAAAGGGCTTACGAGGAGCCCGGGCCCCAGGATGGTACCCGGGTGCTCGTGGACCGGTTGTGGCCCCGCGGGGTGAGCAAGAAAACCGCCGGGATCGATCTCTGGCTCAAGGGTGTCGCCCCCAGCGACGGACTGCGGAAGTGGTTCGGGCATGACCCGGATAAATGGGATGCGTTCAAGGAACGTTACCGCAAGGAACTGGCAGAAAGAAACGGCGAGGACTTGCAAGAACTGGAGGAGATCGCCCGTCATGGCCGGGTCACCCTGGTCTTTGCAGCGAAGGACGAGCGGTTCAACAACGCGGTGGCATTGAAGGCATATCTGCAGGAAAACATCGCGGGCTGAAGGAGGAGCACGGGAGCTTCGCAAGGAGTACCCTTGAAATCCGGGTGCGGAGGATTTCCGTTGGATCGCAACGGGATGCAGGTTCTCAGGGGGTCTGAAAGCCTGGTGGAAAACCCGCGCGTGCCGGCCACGGAACAATGATCGGATCAGGGCCTGCAGCCTCCAGGGCAAAGGAGCGGCTCCCCGCGTGCACATAACAACGCGGCTCAGGCGAAGGTACCGGCTGGGTGCTTTCGGCGGCCGGCGAACGGGAAAGGAGGCCTTGAATGGCTGTATCAGGAAAGTACGGGAAGGTGGATATCCCCCATATCGGAGAGGACGAACCGGTCTTCATCCTGCGCGCGCAGGACAGACTGGCGGAGACCGCCATATCCATCTATCGGTCCCTGGCCCAATCGCATGGCGCTGAAGTGGCGGATGGGGTGGAGAGGGAAATCGATCTTTTCAAAAGGTGGGAAGGCCGGCGCAAGTTGCCGGATTGAGGGAAGGACGGCCGAAGGGGCATCCAGCAAGGCCTCGCCCGCTCGGCTGGTATGTGCTCAAGTCGTTGCAGAAATTGGGGAAGTCGGGCCCCTTCTGGACACCTTGATCTCCGCGGCGCACAAACCGATGCGCCGGATGGCGGCTGCTTCCGAGGAACAGGTCGTGCCGGGAGGCGATGGCGGCGTGGCGGTCACCGGTTCAGATTGGATGCACCATTGGCGGAGAACCCGGAGAGAGTGCGCCGCTGCATCCCCGGGCCCGGAGGCGTATCTGCCCGGAAAAGACCTCGTGCACCTGGGATGGTCCCGGGGATTTGTCGAGCAAAACCGGCGCCTGTTGCACCCGGCTTGAAACCGGCCCGAAAGGATCATCCCGGCTGGATAGTGGGTTCGCGTTTTTTGAAACTCTTCGAAGCCTGCTGCGTTTTGCCGATCTATGCAGGAGAAAGGAGGCTGCAATGCCAAAACCGAAAGACCTGTCAGAGGTTGACTTCCCCGGTGAGACCTTCGTGAACATGGACGAAGCGGAACTGGACTTCGACCGCGCCCGTGAGGCTGCCGAGAAACGGGTGCACACCTATGACACCGACCCCATGCTTCTGGCGTGGTACGACCGCAGGAAAGAAAAGGCTTCTCCAGGCGTGAGCTGCGAAGAGGAAGGCGGCGACCCGGGCTGGGTCCATTACGCCAAGCAGCATGGTGGGGGGCTCACCGTGAATATCAACCACGGCGAGTACATCTTCATTTTCCGCGAAGCGCATCAGCCCAAGCCCTGAGGCCGTCCCTGCACGGCGCCTCGATGCGGTGGGTGGATCTGGATCGCCAACCGGTCCGCCCCGCCGCCGCCGAGGACCGAGGCCTCGAAATCCGTGATGCCGGGGAGGCTGAACAGGGCATCGTCCAGGTCCGAAAAGATAGAACAAGACAGTCACACCCATGGCCGGTCCCACAGCCTCCTGGTCGGCCTCAACATCTCCCCATACCACGACATTCACTTTTGAAGCCTTTATAATGCGCTCCATAAAAATTACAAGGTGCTACCCTTATGAATCACCCTCTATCTTTATCAGCTCCATCTGGAATACATACTTGACCCATGTATATCCATAGTAGCCATCAGCCACGACACGAATGGGAAAGCCATTTTTGACAGGAAGATCCTGACCATTAACCCCGTAGGATAAAAATACTTTATTGGAAAGCACGTCCTCAATCGGGAATTGTTCTACCTTTTCATAGGGCCCTTTTGGCCCTGAAAAGCGAACGTGCGTGATCCCCGGCTCTGCCCGTGCCATATCCAGCAAGGCCGGCATGGCAATACCTTTCCAACGCCCGTGATTTGCAAAAAAGCCTGGGCAGATCAAAAGCACATCCCTTTCCACTGCTGGAAGCCTTTGGATTTGCGCAAAAGAAAGTCGCCGAGGAATTTTAGCTTTTCCGCTCACCTCAAGACGCCATTCAACCAGATCCACGTTATGATCCGAGAGGCCCATGGTGCCGAAGTCTTTTAACGGCGTTAACACCAGATTGCGTGTATCCAGATGGGCGGGGTTTTTGTTTTTTAGCGTTTCCAGATTCGTCTCTTTGGGAAGGATCACCCGTTTTCCTGCCCACGCTGAAACCCAACGGAAAAGGAGGAGAGAAGGCGATAAACAGGCAATGGCCGCTGTTGCCAGGCTGATCCCTGCCTTCAAAAAGCCTCTCCGGTTCCCCAGGTGCTTGTTTAACATATCTGCCCCACCTTCAACTAAACAGTTTCCGTCCGGAAATGGTCTTTTTGGCCAATCTCGGCGTCAATCTGCACGTTTGCTTGTGCGGCGACCTGCAGGTC
>ENA-OSEO01000992-OSEO01000992.1-sediment-metagenome-genome-assembly--contig:-NODE-992-length-59644-cov-6.154834_pt1 | contig 59644 bp, 48 predicted proteins | sample MGYA00237883_ERZ534232 | MGnify/ENA metagenome assembly ERZ534232
ACGCTTCTTGGGAACCACACGGTGGCCTTCCTGCTTAAACCCCTGCCGAATTTACACCACTACCTGAGACGCTAACGACGATCGTTCGGTGATGCTTCAACGTCGGCGATGACAATGACGCCGCGGCTCATATCCTCATCAACGACGGTGAGGACTGCAATTGCGCGAAAGTGCTTGAAGTTACACGTATGCTCAATATGTAGTATCCGCGGAGAACCCATGTGATGAGCTTTATGTAGTCTGTAAACTACAGACAACAATAGTCAGTGGTGATGATCTCACTCATCTGTAAAGTACAGATGATGCTGATTTACAGATGTCACTCTAGTCGTCTGTGCAAACGCAGATAGGAATGGATCTATTGAATCTGTCGTTTTGGAACCGAGAATCATAGCTCGAAGAACGGCGAACACTCATCAATGCCATGTTGCCCCTGATTATCATCGGGGTAGTGCTTGGCGGTGGAATGGAGCATTTTGGCCCCTGATCCCGAAGCTGCCGATATGCTAACAAACCGGGCTGGGGGTTTGGGGGCGAAGCCCCCAGAGGAACACGCCCACCAATTCCCAACACCAATCCACATTTCTTGAAAGACTACCGATGCTCTCCATCCCCGAGGCGGGTCAATTCTGACCGGCGATCGCAACTTAAGCCCTACCCCAACCAGACCGACCGAGGATAAGCCGCTTGGCCGGCGAGTTGCCCGCCCTTCATTTGATTAGCACGTCCGGCAGATCTAAGCTTACTTATCTTGCGTGGTCAGGCGGTTGTTCCTTACCAATTTCGCCTTAAATAGGACCTCTAAGGCAAAAGTGGTAAGGACGCTGATGAAGCACGTGAGCCCTCTATGCCAAAATAGTAAGCACTATCTGCCCGCCACTACCTACCTAGCTGCGTCCTGATCCCGGTAGCGAAGCATGAGCCGGAGAAACTCATCCTCCAATTCCCTGTGGCTACGACCGGGAGGTGCTGGCTCGCCGTAACTTAAGCCCAAATCTGCCATCGCGCGGTCAATGGGTCCTTGACGACCAACAGCCAGCATCCGGTAACGATTCTCTCCGGGCGTGCGGCGAGTCAGTTCCCAAGAACCACCGAAAGAGACCCCCGATGGAGCAATGCCCGGCACGGTCAAAGCACTGATGAGTTGATCCAGTGCTTGGGGCACCTCCACAAAACCCAGTGATCGCGGCTGCTTTCTACCCGCTAGATTCCGATCGGAGAAGACAAAGATCCTGGGAGCCACCTCGCGGTCGAGCGTTCTCCTCACAACCATGTAACTTGCTTCCTGTTCGATTCGTCGCTGCTTGATGCGCCCAAGTATGGCCCTGCCCTCTGCACCATTGCCATCCACATCAATAGTTCCGACAAAGCATCCTTCGCGGACTAATATCGAAGGCACGACAGAGTCGAGCACCCGGAGTGCGCGACCTACCCCGCAATAGGGACAGGTCCACCGACTGCAATTAACCAGACCTCTGACGATTGCCCCGGTCAGTTTGTGCTGATAGACCCTCCAGCTTGTTCGGCAGTTTTCTTCACTCGAGGTACTCTCACTTAACCATGGGCATATTCGCGACCGCCAGGCGTCATAATCCGCGCAAGCGTTCCGGAGTCTACTCCTTGCCTCAAGCAGTATTGTTGACGGATCAACGTCAGCTTGATATGGTCTATCTGCCAATGAAATCTGCTCCTTTGAGGGCCTAACCGACCTGCCAGTCGGCGGCCCTCGTTGTTCTTAGTTTGTGATTGAGTTGCTGGGTGCACGATGAACAACCTGATCGAGCAAGCACATCGCTTTTCCCTCCATTAAATCACTCACCGACGCGATCACTCCTTTCATCGTCTTAACGGCATCATGGGTCCGGCCGTGCAGATATGCTGTTCACCGCCGCAGGTTCTTAGGTCGTGGACCGGTCAATGCCCAATACCACGGGCGCTTCGTCGACGTCCATAGTGCGTCTTACGCCAACTTTCTCCCGACTAGTCAAAGAATTCACTCCAATCCTTCGATCGCTCCGTTTTCCCGGGTGCAGCCAGCCGTCTCGCACTCGCGCAAGTTGCGTATGCCGCCCCTAGCTGGCCACCGTTATCGTTCGGATCGCCAACGCAGGTTGCGGCCCACGTTGCGCGGATTTCCTAAAGCTACACCCATATCTAGCTGGCCTTCGCGCAGGCCTAACGGTCACTCGCCATCTTCTTCCGCCGACGGTACGCCCGCTGCTTCTCTCGCCTCATCATCGGCTTGCACACCGCGCAGTACTTTTCGCGATTGCTGTTCCGCGCGAACATCCGGCCGCACTTGGCGCAGGCGACCTTTGGCTTGCCGGCATCGGCGATGGCGCCCAACTGCTTAACGCTAAGCTTCCGCCCCTGCGATCTTGCCTGCAGGTAGATGGAGTACAGCGATTCAAGCTCGGGATCAAGTGGCAGAACCTGCTCCTCGAATACAGGGCAACGAGCATTTTCGTCCGCGATAATAAGGCAGCGAAGATCGGAACGCGTCGATTGGCTGCAGTAGTCGCGCACGCCGTTGAACTTGCGCCCGTGGTGTGAGCATTGCGTCCGCACCAGCCGACGGATCCGCGCGTTCATGCCCATGTGTGAGCCTGCTTTCCGTATTGGCCACCGGACCTTGGCCGCGTATCCCACCCGGGCGAAGAGGTCCGATCGCGGGTCACCTGAGATCTTCTGTCACGCCGGCCATCAATCGCCGCTGGTTGGTCGGCGGCAAGGCCTGTTCGCGCCGCGAAAGCAGCCAATGGCCTGGCCACCATCATCCGAGTACGCACCCACGGTCACCTCACTCGATTCTTGCTCCGTCGACGGGTGACGGTCCGGCGTGACCAATTCCGCCGCTTAAGCCAAGCAACCGCTCGATCTCAACGGTCGAAATAACCACTCTATTGCCTAGCCTGATCGCGGGTATGACGTGAGTCGCTACGAGCTTGTAGGCGGTGGACCGGCCAATCCCCAATACTGCGGCTACCTCGTCGACATCCATGGTGCGTCTCATGTTCACTTGCTTTCTATCCGTGGATGAATTCACTCAAATCCCTCCTAAAAGTAGAGTCAGTTGAATCGCCAGGTTTTCAGACTTCTCATTTGAGATACCAATCACGCTGAGAGCAGATTTGACTTGGAAAGGTCCCTCCTTCTGCTTTCATAAGTCTGATTTGAGCACCGTGAAATTCGAAATCCCGTGTAGATTGCGGATTCCCGGGGCATTTGCCCCGGGAACCCCATTTTTCTTTTGCGGCAAATCTCGGAAATTCCGACTCGCCGTCAAATATTCCAGCGCCCAAGATGCAAAATATGCAAATGGACTTTCAAATCAAAAACCAGACTCATCATGATGAAAGAGGCAAAACACCTGCGATTTCTGTCAGTAATTATTATGCAGATCTTTTTCCTCTCGACTGACAAATTCCGAAATCTCTTTAGTCCCCGTCGCTTTCAGAAAATCTCGCGTAGAAAACTTTGCGCCTGTCTTTTTTCCGCAAATCTTTTTTTCGTCTAAGTTATTTAACTGCGTTTTTATGTTCCGTTTTCTGATCAATGCCGTCCCGCACTGGCGATCCCGACCCCGCAGCAACCTCAGCGCTCTGCCATCTATCTACTGCTAAGGATAGCACGAAGCACGATTAGTATGCAAGTATGCGCCGCATGCTCTGTCGATCATGTCAAGGATTCCAGCTGGTGGTATTGCCTTCTCAGCCGTCCATGTGCTCTATGCCCAGGGAGTGCGCGACAATGCTTGGGCGATCGTTGGACATGCAGGCCAAGGTCGATCGAGAATGGTCCACGAAGGCTGGCGACTGCGCCCCCTACCGCGATTTGGTGCCATCTTGCCACTGGCAGGAAGACAGATCGGCATTGAACTTCACCTTGCCCCGGTGATGCTTGCCACGCCTGCTGCAAAAAGACGGTCGCCCAGGCAGAAGCTCGGTTAGCGGCTGCGCGAATGCGGCTCACGCTGAGTGTGGCCAAGCGCATCGATGGATAATAGCCGGATGGCGAAAAGGCTCCGAAGCAAATCGCCGCGAAGCCGGCCTGGGATCGCCTGGGTTGCGTTCGACTGCGTGAAGGAATATCTCCGAACGAGGAAGATGCGACGCCCCCCGCAGCCTTTGCCGGAGTGCGTCGCACCGAGGACATGCTGAACTGGCTACCCCCGCTCAGACGTCAATCGTGCGGGAGTGCGGGCGGGCAGCCAGCGCCGACTGCCCGCCCGCGTTTCCGTTGCCTTTCTGAAACTACTTCTTGACTGCCTTTACCTCGTGGATGACGATGCTTCCACCACCAAGGGCGGTTGACGCGTCACCCGAGTCGCTCTCGCCCATCTGGTTGTCGTAGACAATGGCGCCAGTGGCCGTGCTCCAGACCTTGATGCGGAACTTGTCCACTCCACCGCCACCGTTGACCTGCCCGTCGATGCCCGTCAGCATGAAGCTGTAACCACTGACGCCATTGACGGTACCTTTGCCCTTGTACTGCGCACGAGCGCCCGAGATAACCAGCCACTCGTAGCTCGTGCTGTGGAAGTTGAAGTTGCCGGCATGGAAGATGAACTGCGTATTGCCGGTGGGGACTTGCTTGCCCTTTTCGTACTTGGACACAAAGCCGAAGGTAGCTTTGCCCGTAAGTTCGGGGGCAGCAACGTAGGCCCCGGTCGGGGAGATGACCCAGCCTCCGCCAGTGACAAAGCCGGCCGATGGGTCGTAGATAGCCAGAAGGACATTGGCTGTTCCACTCAGGTTGTTAGCCAAGTCAGTGCACCGCACCTCGATGTCATAGACGATCGCTGTCGGTGAGCTGACGGTCGCCGTAGCAGTTAGTTTGTCAGAGCCCAGCACCATCGACGACCAAGTCCCGCCGTTCACCCTGTATTCCGCGGACATCATCGGGTTCACGTCCGACAGGGTAGCCGTGATGGTGACGATGGTGTTAATCGGTGCCGGGTTCGGTGACGCAACGACATTCGTCACAACTGGAGGTATCATGTCCAGAGTGATCGTGTCTGTGAAGTTGGGTGACCAATTGCCGGCAAGGTCACGGTATTGGACAGCCACGGTCTTGACGCCATCGATGTCCGATAGGGCGAACGGAATGTCCATGGTGAGAGCCATAGTCGGCCCAACGGGTACCTCAGTTGCAGTAGCGGCATCGGCCCCATTGGCAACCCTGTAGCCTGTAACGCCCACGACGTCGGTCGCGTTAAGGGTCAGAGTTACCGACTGAGTGTTGGCGTAGAGGGCACCCGCGTTGATCAGAACAGTGCCCACAGGCGGGGTCGTGTCGACGATGGTGAAGGTACCTTGCACGAAGGTTAGGGCGTAGTTGTTGCCGCCGTTGCCGTCGTCAATCGCCAGATCACCCTGGAGTATGGCGTAGGTACCGACGCCTTCGCCAAGCTCGCGCGCAACATTGCCCGTGAACTCGTCGCCTTCAACCAGGGCAGGAGCATGAGCGTAAGTCAAGGCCGGGTCAGAGTCGCCCGCCTCTTTAGACTTGTTATCTGCAGTGACGGTAATGCTCTTGGGACCGATCTCAATCGCCACCGAGCCGGAGTCGTTATTGTAGTTGCCGGTTACATCGGTGAAGGTCCAGTTGGCGGTGCCGCCTGGCACGTTAGTGAAGCTGGCACCGAGGTCAAGCCCTGCAAGAGCCTCACCCTTGACGCCAGTTGCCGTGCCGGTCGCACCATGGGCCTCGCCGTCGTAGATGCCGGTGTAGCCGTCAACATCAATCGTCGGGTCGGCCTTGCCGATCTCAATCGCCACCGAGCCGGAGTCGTTATTGTAGTTGCCGGTTACATCGGTGAAGGTCCAGTTGGCGGTGCCGCCTGGCACGTTAGTGAAGCTGGCACCGAGGTCAAGCCCTGCAAGAGCCTCACCCTTGACGCCAGTTGCCGTGCCGGTCGCACCATGGGCCTCGCCGTCGTAGATGCCGGTGTAGCCGTCAACATCAATCGTCGGGTCGGCCTTGCTCACCGTAAGCGTTGCTGCATTCGTGGTTGCGCTACCCGCAGTATTCGAAAACACTGCCCTGTACTGGTTGCCACTATCCGCAACCGTCGGCAGAGTAAGAGCCAGCGTAGTGCTTGTTGCTCCGACGATAGGACTCCAGCTGCTGCCGCCGCTAGTGCTGACCTGCCACTGAACGGTAGGGGTTGGGGTACCGCTTGCGGCCGCATAGAATGTGGCATTGTCCCCATAAGTCATCGACTGATTTGAAGGGTGAGTAGTGACAGATGGAGCCACGTCGGTCGAGACTGCAATGTTGAGGCGTTGAAAGTCAGTGGTGGTCTTGTCGCCAGGACTCTGTTGAGCTGTCACCGTGAAATCATAGTCGCCGATTTCCTTGCCCGTCGTTGGCATAGTCAGCGTTGAGGTTTTGGCGTTCTCACCAGCAGCAAAGGATAGCGACGCAGGGTTGAACGCGGGGGCAAGAACGCTCGGATTCCCCGGCTTAAGGTATACTGAGAGGCCGATGGTGAATGGACCCGTTTTGTCGGCTCGATTCACCGTAACGGTGTATTCGGCGGTAACACCCTGGACTACCGAGTGCGGGCTGGTTGGAGAGAGCGTCACAACACCAACGTACTTTGAATCCGTAAACGTCGTCTCCGCCGTATTCGTCCCATCCGTCGCCGTCACATAGAACGTGCCCGCCATCAGCGGCGGCGGATAGGTTGCCGTGAAATCACCGGCCGGGTCGGCATTGGCATTGAGCTGGTCAATTACACCGCTCGGCCGCTCAATCCGAATGATGATCTCCGCCTGGGAAAGAAACCCCGTGCCAGAGATGGTTACGAACTCATCTGGAGCGTAGTCCGCTTTATCCGTCCAGATGGCGGCTACCGAAGTTGGCTCCGTTGGTTCGCCCTCCAGTGGTTCCTCAATATCACTGGCCTGCGCCAACCCTGCCAGTCCAGACACTGCCAACAGGACAATGAGTAGGATTGCGGTCAGTCTCTTTAGTCTTCTCATGCGCTACTTGCCTCCTTGCCTCGAGCGGTGTCCGCTCCAGGCTGGTACGTTTGAACTTTGCATAAAGTCAAAGTCAACCCACATCGGGTTCCGTGGCCCCTGGATACTCGGCAATCCATCCTCGTGCCTGAGCTAAACACCAGTTTGTAGCTCTCCAGCCCCCTCCACCCCCCTGACCTAAATCCCGGCCCTTCGGTGGGCCAACCTTCTTGCTCAAGTAGCGATTCATGCAGTCGCTGCATGCCAACGTGGTCAATCTCGGGCGTATGTATTGGTCACGAGATCAGCAGACGCCAACAGGACCCGAGTACTGACATCCCAACATCAACCTGAGTTGGTTGCGGACATCACAACACCTAGAGGGTCCCATCAAGAGGAATTCGCATTAGGAGGTAATCTTAGCTGCCGGTTTGATAGCACTGAAGCTCACTGTTTCCTAGCTCGTTTGTTCTATTCTCAGCCCTGATCGGGCCAATCCGCATTAATGTCGCGGAAAGCCCCAGATGGAGATGGGAAGAAGCGTCCAAAATCCAGACAGTCTGGGCTCTTTCTGGCTACATTCCGCCGCCAAATCCGCACTCCATCGCGGCGCCAAGCTCGCGTGGGACCGTCTACACCCTGGCTACAAAATGGCTACAATGACCGCTGGATTGGGGAAAACACCGTGGACAGGGTGGACTCACGCACTCCGCTTAACTGGCCTTTTGCGGACGATCCATCACCGCAGAGACTCCGTGGACGCCTAAACCCCAACTCAAAATCGTGTCGGGCGACCCCCGGTGTGGGTTCAACTCCCACCTTCGGCACCAGAAAAGGCCAGTAAAATAGGCTCTTTGCCCAAAGTGGCAAGGAGCCTTTTTGCTTCGTAGGCCATGTCCAGCCACACATAAGCCACGTGTTGCACCAGTAAGGGGCTCACCGAGCACCGGAGGACCTTAGCGCAGGGACCGACAGTACTCAGGACACCGGTATCCATCGGTCCTTTGCTAGCAAATGTCCCATCGGTCAACGCCTTGACCGCTTCCGGGTCAACGACTAGCGCGAAACCTTGCAGATCAGTATTTCATGAACATAGAGTATGGAAAGCATCTGCCGATATGGCGAACGGCATTTCAGATATAGAGAGACTTTTCCGTTGGACGGAAAAGTCTCTCTGTTCTACTGGAATAGCAATCAGCTGTTTTTTGTAAGGCCTTTTGATTTGGCCGAGAGATTATTCCATTTTCATCTCAGGGCCATCGTACCACTCCGGTGTCTTGTAGTTCTTCGCCATCTCACCGCGATACTTAGCCATTTGCTCGCTGAGGAATCCCACGGGAGGAGCGACTGATTTGCCTTCGGGAACAAAGAACTTGCCGTTTTTGGGATCGTATTCGTACTTGCCTGCCCGGTCAAACAGATACGGCAGGTAGGACTCGAATTGGGCGTTCCCGTCCTCGCCCAGTATCAAAGCCTTGCCATCATTCTTGTAGTTATAGAAATGCTCTTCCTGCATCGTTCGAAACTCTTTTCTGATTTCAGTTACTCTATCAGGGTTAGTCATTAATTCTATGGCAGTTGCCGCCATTACCTGGGCGCCCGCTACTATCCCTTTATGAGCAATGGAGGAGCCGGTTACCGCAGTAGTCGTCCAATGATGGCCGATGGCACCGGGGACGCTGGTCGGGAAACGAACAGATGCAAGAGGCGCAACCAAAGAGACCTCGCCTATGTCGGAAGATCCTCCGCCTACGAACACAGGAGATGCGCCTTCTGGCTTAGCCGCAATCGCCGAATCATCGGGAAGGCCTTTCTCTTCTGCACCTACACCTCTTTGTAATGCCTTTGTGAACGCTTGCTCTTCCTCAGTCCACTCAGGCATTCCCACCATTTTGATGTTCTCCTGAATCAGATTTGCCAAAGTCTCGTTTCTATAGCATTGGTGGATTGCAACATAGGGCGTTATTTCCATGCGGGTATCTGTGGCAAGGGCTGCAGCTTTTGCACAATTCAGGACTCTTTCGAAATCAGATTTTATCAGTTTGTCCGTATTCCTTACGTAATACCATGTGGTTGCCCTATCGGGAACCACGTTAGGAGCCTCGCCGCCTTCGGTTATTACGTAGTGCAATCTGGATGTGTAGTGGAAGTGCTCGCGCAGGTACTCGGTGCTGACGTTCATTATCTGAACTGCATCCAACGCCGATCTTCCAACCCACGGGGCGCCGGCAGAGTGGGCAGTCTTTCCGGTGAAGGTGACGGAGAAGGACCACTCGCAATTGCTTGCTACGCCAAAAGAGGTGCCAAAGCCGTCCCCACCGTGGTTATCGATGACAACATCTACGCCATCGAATAATCCGGCCTTAACCATGAAAGGACGACTAATCACGGTTTCTTCAGCAGGGCTGCCGAACATCTTGATTGTCCCTGTGAATCCGCCCTCTTCCATCGATCTCTTAACTGCTACTACCGTACCGGCAGCCGCAGTACCCATTGTGTTGTGGGTACAAGCATGGCCCGGCGCGATAGCGCCTTTTACTTCTGTTACGGGTGCGTGATCGGGGTTTCCTTCCTCTTGAGAAAGCATGGGCAGTGCGTCAAGCTCGCCCAGTACGCCAATGACAGGTCCGGGGCCGTTGGTAAAAGAGGCAACAAAGGCCGTCGGCATTCCTGCCACGCCTTTCTCAATTGTGAAGCCTTCTTTTTCTAGATAGTTTACGAGCAGGTTTGAGGTGTTGTATTCCTCTAATCCTAGTTCTGCATAAGACCATATTGCATCATTGATTTCTGCCAACTTCTGCTTTGTCTCGGGGCGCGCTAAGAAATCAACCGCAATTTGCTGATTCTTATTGAATGCATCTGTCTTCGACATTTCGTTCCTCCTTTGTTATTGTGTCAATTGCTACTGTGTCAATAAGTACAGATATGCTACTTTCTCAATTTCACCTCCGTTTAATTTTCCAGAAGTGAACGCTCTGACCGGAGAGCGATGGCTTGCGGTAATCAACCACATTCTGTGCGCCATCATCGAGCAATGCCTCAACCAAGACCGTCGTATCGGCCAGGGCCAACACCGACAGACCGGCGGAGGAGATATCGGTGTAGGGCAGGCCTCCAACACCGAAACACTGAGGCTTGTTCGCGGACTCACCCTCGTCGTCAATCGCTATGTGGGGGCCAGCACCATTGCGCGGTGAGTCGCAGGTAGCAGCACGTAAAGAAGGTGCGTGCCCTTGTCGAGGGCAAAGGTGTGCGCTCCCTTCTCGGTCACCAAGGTTTCAAGGAGCTCCAACGTATCGGAGTCGATTACGTCAATCACTCCCGGATCTCCGGCCGCAACGTAGATGCGCTTCACGCCTTTGTCGAAGAAGATGACATCGGGGACGCCACTTAGCGGGGTCTGATGGACTGCTGATCCTTCCGGCAGACTCAAGGTAACCAGCGCTTTACCGTCACAAGCGCAAAACAGCCTGTTGGCGCCGCTGTCCACGTCGAGACCGTGGGGCCCCGCCACTGGAACGTCGATGTGCCGGGCAAGCCGCCCCGAATCCTGGGCCTGGATCACTGCTATCTGGGCTGGTAGAGAGATGTTGACGTAGAAGGCGGCGGTCGTCGGATCAAACACCGCCCACCTTGTGCGTCCTGCTACCGTAAGATCCGCAATCATTCTCCGGGCACCCACGTCGATCAGGGAGACAGTAGGCGGCGCTGCCGACTCCGGGTCGCCCACGTTGGCCGCCAGCAGTAGGTTTCTAGTGTGATCATAGGCCAACCCGTTGGGGCGATTCCCAGCCGGAATGACGTCGATCTGATCTTCACGGTCAGGGCTGAAGACGCCGACCGAGTTGCCCCTGCGATTGGAGGTGAAGACCAGATCCCTTTCCGCGGACACGAGTGCGCCAGCGACTCCGCTGAGGCCGTGAATCGAATGCGTGTAGCAGCCATTTTGCGTGTCAATGACATCAACACAGTCATTTGCGGTGTGGGCGAGGTAGACTTCTCCTCTCGCGGCATGCACGTCAGCGTGGTCGAAGCCTCCCTTGCCGACGTGATCCGGAAGCTCGATGTAGCCCATGTGCTTCAACTGCGATGGCATGGATACCCTCCCTATAGCGGCCCGGTTTGGTCAATGGTTCTTGTCCCTAATGAGCAGCCGTGCTGGTCGGGCTTTGCGCCCTTCATGTCAAGAGTGCCTGTGGTTAGGTCGCCATGGCAGCATTACTGCTCGGCAGTCCTCCACCCCAGTCGCCGAATTTCTCGCATTGATGCATACCAGCCCGGCGTGCTCTCCAGTTCGGCAGGAGTGCCTTCCTGGATGACGCGGCCGTCACCGATGACGATCACCCGATCAATACCCGTCAGGTTTGTCGGGCGGTGCGAGACGATCACGAGGGCGGCGTCTTTCGATTGGGCGAGTGTTCGAGCTATCGTGTGTTCGGTTTCCGAGTCGATGCCGGACGTAGGCTCATCAAGCAGGAGGAGTGGTGGGGCGCAGACCATGGCCCTTGCCAGGCACAAGAGTTGGTTCTGGCCGTTGGACAGCTGCTGCCCTCCCCGTCCAAGCACGGTGTCAATGCCATTCGGCAGAACATCGGCCACGACATCCAAGCCGACGAGGCGACAGACCTGCAGGATCTGCTCCGGTGTGATCTCTGGGTCTCCAAGCGATATATTCTCCGCCAGGGTCGCCTGAGCGACATAGACGGTCTGTGGTACAACACCAAGCACATGGCGTCTCTCGGAGGTCGTCAGATTCGCGGGATCCTTGCCGCTGATAGACACGGTTCCCCGCCAGGGCCTGTACAGACCAGCGGCGAGGTTGATGACGCTGGTCTTGCCCGCACCAGTGCGGCCCACGATGGCAACCCGTTCCCCCTGACGCACCCTAACGTTGATGCCGTGTAGAATCTCCACGCCACTGCTATAGCCAAACTCCACGTTCTCGAGCACCATTGCGTCGTCGGCAGTGGGCATGGTGGCCGCGGTTTGGGCTTCGGTGGCCCCTTCATCCGGCTGCTCCCTGAGGAAGGCTGCCACACGATCAACGCCGGCCATTGCCTGTTGAAAGGTCTGAAACTGATTACTGACCGCCTGAACGGGAGAGAACAGCCTGCCAATCAACTGGGTGAATGCCACCACCGCACCGAGGCTGAGTGCCGGATCGAACGCCAATTGTGATGCCGCCACCCAGACTACTATCCCGGTCGCGACGGCTTCGATCGTCTTCTGCACTCCGGGAAAGTATGCATTGTACCTTGCTGCCTTGTTCACCGCATCAAGATAGCTGGTCTGCGGAACCTCAAAGCGCTCAAGGAAGCGCTTCGCCCGGTTGAATTGCTTGATCAGTCGGAAGCCCCGCCAAGATTCCTGAAGATAGGTATTAATGGCGCCAACCCACGCCCGCGACGCGCGCTGGGCGTCACGGATGTTTCGCCTGAAATACTCCGTCGCTCCATAGACAAATGGTAAGGAGAGGAGAATCAACCCAGCAAGAGGCCTGCTGATGGCAAACATCGCAAACACGACGCCGATGATCTTGAAGAGGTCCGTCACCAACTCGATGACACCTGTGGTGAACAGCACGTTGATCTGCTCAACATCGTTGGTCATCCGGCTAACTACGTCACCGACCGGAGTGCGGTCGTAGTAAAGAACCGGCAACGCCATTAGGTGTTCGGTCATCATCGACCGCAGGCGGAACAATGCCTTTTGCCCGACGACTGCCGTGATGTAGGTCTGCAGAAACGTGATGATTCTGGCACCGAAGATGGCAACGAGATAGGCGAAAGCCCAGAACCATAACCGCTCCGTCGTCTGCTGTCCGATGTTTCGGTCCACGACTCGGCTCACAATAAACGGAGGTATGATCTCGGCGACGACAGATCCGAGCATAAGCACCATAAGCAACACAAGCGGCATCTGCTGGCCAGCCAATGCCCGTTTGCCGATCGCAAGCAGATTGACTCGACGGTTCCTGTTCATGCCACTTCGGCCCCTAGGACGCCCTGCGCCCTGTGGATTCGCGCGTAGAGTCCGTCCTCGCGAAGTAACGATTGATGGGTACCCTGCTCCACTATGGCTCCGTTATCTAGCACCAGAATCCAGTCCGCGGTTTCGAAGGTGTTCAGTCTGTGCGAGCAGAGCACCATTGTGCGTCTACCTTGTTCTCGCCGGAGCCCCTGAAGAATATGTCGCTCCGTAATCATGTCCACGGCCGAGAAGGGATCATCAAGCACTAGCAGGGGAGCGTTTCGGTAGATTGCCCGGGCCAAAGCGATGCGCTGCCTTTGACCGCCAGAGACTCGCACTCCGGACTCGCCGACCTGGGTATCATAACCTTTGGGGAAACCCGCCACATCAGCCTCTACCGCTGAAGCCGCAGCCGCCTCCATGACCGAATCCATTCTGATGTCCTGCGAGAAAAGAGTGATGTTCTCGGTAACCGTACCCGAGAAGAGCAACGCTCCCTGGTCCACGGTGGAGATGGATGCCGTCCTCTGGGCCAGCGGCAGGTCACGCAGCTCGACTCCGTCCACTCTGATGCTGCCTTCATAGGGGTACTGGCCGGACAACGCGCTTACCAGAGCAGACTTCCCGCCTCCAATGGGACCAGTGACGGCAAGAAGGCCACCGGGTTCCAGAGCAAAGGAGACGCCCTTCAAGACCGCTTCGTTCATACCCGGGAAGGAGAAATCGAGGTTGTCCACGACCAGCCGGGCACCCCCGTCATTGGTGACGGTCTGCTCATCGAAAGCGCCGGGTTCGGGGAGATCAACCTTCTCCATGATGCGTGACCACGCCGCACGTGCAGCATGTACGCGGTTCAGCACTCGTCCGGCCATCAGCATACGCCCAGTCATGCCGAGAAAGAGGCTTAGGTAAGCAGTGAAGCGCCCCAGGGTCCAGACGCCATCGATGACCCTGCCTGCGCCCATGCCGATGACCAGGACGACCCCGAGCGACGAGATTGCGGTGTAAAGGGGCAGCAAGCCGTTCTGGATCACTGTCACGCGGAGACTTGCCCTCAGAAAATCTTGACACGTCTGGCGAAACTTCTCCCACTCAGCTGGCTCGCGCCCGAACAATCGAAGCACCCGGACGGCGTTCAGGGACTCCGTTGCCTGCGCCGTCATCTGAGCTGCTGCCCGTCGGGCCCTCAGCGATTCGCGCGTCTGCAGTGGTCCGGTAAACTGAGCCGCAAGCATCATAAACGGAACGGGAATCGACGCAAGTAGAGTGAGGCGCGGGTCGTAGAAGAGGAGGACAGCAAAATAGGACAGCATTAGCACCCAGGTATCATATGCCTCAGTCACCGTAGTCATGATGGCCTCAACCACGACCTCGATGTCGCCCACGCCGCGCGACATGAGGTCACCGATGCTCTCCTTGTCAAAACGATGCGCATCCCAGGCAAACGTACTTCCCAGCAAGTCGCGGCGGAGGTCGTTGCCGATGGCGTTGGACATCATCCTAAGATCCCAACGCTTGAGGGTTCGCAGCCCCTGAAAGACAACGGTCATGACCACCATCAGCAGCAGGCTGCCTATAAGTGGCCCCCGGACGGACTGCAAGCCCTGTTGAGGTATCCGTGCTATTGCGTCCAGTGCCCGCCCGAGATAGATCGGACCCAGGACGATTAGCGTATTGTAGCCGACACCGCCGATTCCGCCCCGCACAAATCGAGGCCAGTGGTGCCGGAAGTACGACCACAGCGTTGGGCGTCGGGGAACTCTAGCACTGGCTTGCGCAGACAGTCTCACCACTCCTCACTCCAGGACCTGCTTTGCTCATCTCGAGGAGTCCTCTCCGATGTCGCTCGCCATCCCGGTGAAGGAAGGGGGGCACGCGCGATTGGCGAACTCCGGGCCCTCGACATGAAACGGTGGTTACATTCTAGGGAGACGCGAGAAATCATGCCGCGGAAGAAGAGTCGGTCTTGGCAGTACTTGTAGCAGCAGAAACGGTGGTTTGGGCTAGGTACGGTCTCGGCGATTGTCATGCACACCGCCGTGGTCCTGCCCCCGAACCTCCTGGGAAGAGCAGTTGCTCTCACTGGCCAGAGCTCTGGCGTGCAACCCAGCTGTCCTTCTCCTGGATGAGCCAACCTCCGGCGTTGATGCCGAAGCGGAAAACCGCCTGTCTGGGGCCATCTCAGCGGAGAGCAGGAAACGTACCGCCATTTCCGTATCCCATCGGTTAGGCGGCGTAATAACTGCAGAGAGCGCTTGTCATGGCCGACGGGATGATAGTCCAGGACGGATCGCCCGAGCAACTGATATGCGAGGAAGGCTGGTATGCGATGATGAATGCCCTGGAAACACTCGGGTGGCAGAGCGATATTCCCTCGCCTGATGGCAAGGCGAGTAGCTGTCTGTAAACCAGTGATGAACTGGCTGATCCTGATCTACCGGCTACCCGGTGACCGAAGTACCGGCCGGGTCCATGTTTGGCGCCGGCTCAGACGCATTGGGGCGCAGTACCTACAGGACGGCGTCTGCATACTGCCCGCAAACGATCGCTGTCGTGAGCAGTTTCAATGGCTTGCCGCGGAGATAGGCGAGATGGCGGGTTCAGCGCAGGTGATCGAGGGGATCCTGCTCTCGCCCCAGGAACAATCGACGATAGTCGAACGTTTTCGTGAACAGGCGCGCGCCGCGTACAGCGAAGTCCGGGCAACGCTCGCCGAGGTATGCTCGTCCAATCCTGTCACGAGTGAGCAGGACGATTCTGCCGGCAGACTCATGCGCCAGGCATGGCGATTATACGCGGCTGCAAGGCAGGTTGACTGGTTTGCTGTTAATGAACGGGAGTGCGTTCATCAAGAGCTGGTGACTCTAACTAGAGAGATGGAACAGAGAACGGAGGAGGATTCCGGCTAATGCGCTGGGCAACTTGGAAACGCGTGGGCATCGACCGCATGGCGTGCGCTTGGCTGATCCTTCGGTTCATCGATCCGGATGCCGCGTTCGTCTTTGTTGACTTCTGGGACGAAATGCCAGAAGATGCCGTGCCGTTTGACACGCCCGGTGTGCGCTTCACCCACCGTCGGGGAGAATGCACATTCGCGACCATGGTACGCGAGCATGGACTTCGGGACGCCAGCCTTGGTCGCCTTGCCGACATTATTACCGCTGCAGACGTGCCGGGCAACTTCTTTGACCACCCTGAGTCTGCCGGTCTCGATGCCGTGTGCAGGGGCGTCAGCCTTATCTCGGAAGACGATCACGCCGCGATCAAGCAGGGCTTGGTAATCTTCGACGGGCTCTACCGTCTCTTTAGCGCTGATGTAGAGGCACCCAGAGAGGACTGACGGCTTAGCTGGTGCCATCTGCTGGCCCATTGATGGCCCCACCTTGTGCGTAACCATGGTGGCGACGGTGGTCAGCCGATGCCACCGTGACTCTGGTAGCACGCTCGGAAGCGACGCTCGGGGTCTAGGACGACCTCCGGAGCTCACTGGCGATCAACTTAAGATCGTGTCGGGCGCCCCCCAGTGCGCGTTCAACTCCCACCTTCGGTACCAGACATCCCTGCTAAACCTGCCTGAAACCCCAACTGGTCATGGTTCCATTTCGTCCATCGCGCATGCAAGCCCAACATCGGTCCAAAATCGTGTCGCCGAACACAGTGCGGTCGAATGTCGAGGCCAGCCCTCAGTGCCGGGCTTGCATAGGTGCACGGTATGCCGTGAAGGGTTGTGTGTGGCCAGCCACGATTATTGATCAACTTGCCGGATGCACAATTAGGCTCGCTCGGCTCCAACGGCCCACCTACTCCCGGAGCTTTTCGGCGGCTGTAGTAGTGCTGTGTATATTAGTGACCCTGAGTTGCCATGTTGACTCATCGCCCTGTCACCTTCCCACCCCATCACCAGTATCCGTGGAGCCAACCCGTGCGCTGGCCCCCTCTTCCGGCCTCGTGAATCAGACTTATCTATCCTTGATGTTACAATAATTCATCGTTGCTATTGAATTTTACAAGTTATTGTTTTAACTTAAGCGAGAAGGACGAATTCTGGCCGCCGGCTGAGAACGCGCTTCGGTCCATTCCGGAGCAATCAACAGAGGGGTGTCTGCATGGACCATTCGGGGAGCTATGGATTGTGGTCAAATGTCATCTACTCACTTCGGATGCACTGGCGCACCAAGAAGTCCACGCTGATCCTGTGTGTCCTCGATGCGGTGCTTGCCGTGCTCTTGCCCTTCGTTCGGATTCTCCTCCCCAAGCTGGTCATTGACGAACTAGTCGCAAAGGCCACCCCCATGCACTTCACGTCGGTTGTCGGCGGGGCCGCGCTGCTTATTCTCGTTCTTAGCTACGCTAAAGGATACACAGAGGTCATTACCACAGATTCTGTCGGTTCGATCGGGGTCATGAACTCAACCGGCGCAATGATGGGCAAACAGGTTTCCATGGACTATGAGCTCTTGGATGACCCTGCCGCCAAATCGCTGCAGGACAAGGCGGCGCGGGCGGCGGCGTCAAATCACACCCCCGCCCACAACATTCCCCGGACGCTTTCGCGACTTCTCGCAAATGTCTTGGGTGTTATCGTCTACGGGAGTGTCATATCCTCAATCCATCCAGTGATCTTAGCCCTGCTTGTCGTCTCCGCGGTCATCAGTTGGCAGTCGCTGTCGGCCGCCCGAAAGTACGAGCGCGGGACTACAGAGGAGCGATCCACGCTCACCAGGAGACTGCGGTACATTCATGGGAGCACCCAGACGCCAGACGGAGCCAAGGATGTGCGCCTTTACTCAATACCGCTCTGGCTCAAGGGGCTATTCCGTCAAATCGCCAGCAAGCGTGAGGCAGCTGAGGATAAGGTTGCTAGACGCAACATGGCTGCGCAGATGCTTGATGCCACCCTGACACTCGTACGAGACGGCGCGGCGTACGCCTACCTGACATACCTTCTGCTGCAGGGCAACCTAGCGCTCGGCGACTTCGTCCTGGTATTCTCAGCCATCGGGGCTTTCTCGGGCTGGACATCGGGCATCATTCTGCAGTCCAGCGAACTGCTACGAGCCTTGGTCGAACAGGCGGATATTCGTATGTTCCTGGACATCCCGAGTAGAGTCAACACAGGCGAAGGGGTTCCCCTGCCTGTCGGTGAGGCGCTTCCCCCCGCGATATCGCTGCAAAATGTGAGCTACACCTATCCGGGAGCAAAGGCGAGGGTCTTGGCAAACATTAGCGCTGAGATCAGGCCCGGTGAGCGCATTGCTTTGGTGGGGGAAAACGGAGCCGGCAAAACGACTTTGGTAAAGCTGATCTGCGGCCTGTACGGGCCGCAGACCGGTCACATCGAGCTCGGCGGAGTCGACATTCGCAAATACAACAGGGACGAGTACTTCAAGTTATTCTCGACGGTATTCCAGGATATCCACCTGCTAACGACGGACATCGCGGGCAATGTCTCCCAGGCGCCTCCGGACGTGACCGACGGCAATAGGGTTCGTGAATGCCTGAAACTGGCCGGGCTGAGCGCAAGGATCAAGTCCTTGCCGCACGGAGAGAAGACTCCCCTGGTCAGGCAAATCTACGATGATGCAGTTGAGCTGTCCGGCGGAGAGCAGCAGAAGCTTGCGCTTGCTCGCGCGCTTTATAAGGACGCGCCCGTGATCGTCCTGGATGAACCCACCGCGGCGCTTGACCCTATCGCGGAGCGCGAGGTCTACATGAAATACGCCGAACTCACACGGGGGAAGACCTCGATCTACATCTCTCATCGCCTTGCGAGCACGCGCTTCTGTGATCGCATCTTCTTCCTGGACGGCCAGACAATTGCGGAGACCGGATCCCACGATGAGCTAATGCGCCTTGGCGGCAAGTACGCCAGGATGTTCGATATTCAGTCTCAGTACTATAGACAGAACCAGGAGGTGGCGCGGTCATGAATGGGCGCGATCGGAGCAAGGTTGACCTACGCAAAGCTTTGAGGAACACGGCGAGGGCCATCAAGATCATCCGCGGCCTTTATCCTGGCTACCTGACGTTGTCCGCCTTAAGTTCGTCCATCCAGTCTCTGCAGCCGCTCACTGTCCTCTACCTGTCAGCAAGGATCCTGGATGAGCTGTCCGGCGCCAGAAGCGTGCCGACGATCATCGCCTACGTGTCCGTCACCGTAGCATCGACATTCCTGCTCTCCGTGGCCCGGTCCGCAATCGAGCGAAGGCTAGCTACTTTACAGAGCACTTTCCACCAGCGGATGTACTTCCACCACAGCGAGAAGTATATGGAGATGGACTCCGGCCAGATCGACAAGAGCAGCACCAACGAAATACTGGCGGACATGGAGGCCAAGATCAACGGCAATGGCCTCGGGCTTCCAACCGTGCACCGTGCGTTCCCGCGCCTTGTTCAACGGCTGGTTGGTCTGGTTGTCTCTGGCGTCCTTCTGCTTGGACTGTTTAGTGTCTCAGGGCCATACACTGAGAATCTGGCGACGTCGCCAGTGGCTACCGTCGCCCTCGCCTCTCTGGTGTTGCTCAGCATGCGTTTTACCTATAGCCTCCGGCAAAGGGAGCAGGCAGTGCTGAAGCGGATTTTTGAGAGAAATCCGAAAAGCAATTCCGTGATGCACTACTACCGCAACTACATAGGAGCCAACGTGGCAGCAAAGGACATCCGCATATACGCGCAGCAGCCTGCGATCAGAGGGATCATCCGCTCGTGGCACGATCTTTCTCTCTGGCTCGGGTTCTTCCACTATGAGGGGAAAGTGAATGCGGCCACTGCGGCAGCCAACGCTGTAACCGGAGGCTGCGTCTATCTGTTCATTGGTTTGCGAGCCCTCGCAGGCATGTACGGGGTGGGCAGCGTCCTTCGCTACGTGGGAGCGGTGAGCAGCCTTGTGGACCACGCAACTGGGCTCATATCTGAAATCTCCAGGCTGGTCATGAACAGCCCCTATCTTGAGCTCGCCTACAGCTACCTGGATCTGCCGTGCGAGAGCGGCCAAGGTAGTGTCGGGCTGAGCAACATAAGGCCTGACGCAGGCCTTGAGCTTGAGTTCTGCAACGTCTCATTCAAGTATCCCGGGGCGGACACATATGCCCTGCGGGATCTGTCGCTGAAGATCAACGTCGGGCGACGCTTGGCGGTTGTCGGCATGAACGGAAGCGGCAAGACGACAATGATCAAGTTGCTGTGCCGCTTGCATGAACCGACCGAGGGCAAGATCACCCTGAACGGCATCGACATCCGCGAGTTTGATCTCGCCGAGTATAGACGCCTCTTCTCGGTGGTGTTTCAGGATTTCAAGCTGTTTTCACTACCTCTCGGGCAGAACGTGGCGGCATCCGTCAACGTCGATGCGGTCCGCGCCGGTGCTTGCCTAGACAAAGCAGGATTCTCGGGACGACTAGAGGAGATGCCAGCCGGTCTAGATACGTGTCTCTACAAGGACTTCGACCCGGACGGCGTCGTGGTTTCGGGGGGTGAGGCTCAGAAGATCGCCCTGGCACGGGCCCTCTACAAGGACGCTCCGTTCATTGTGCTGGACGAGCCTACCTCCGCCCTGGATCCCCTGGCCGAGTTCGAGGTGTACTCCAGGTTCAACGAGATCATTGAGAACAAGACGGCATTGTACATCTCACATCGATTGGCGTCCTGTCGCATATGCGATGACATCCTGGTGTTCCACGCGGGGCGCCTCATCCAACGCGGCGACCACGAATCACTGCTTGCCGCCAAGGACGGGAAGTACGCCGAGCTGTGGAACGCTCAAGCACAGTACTACGTTGCATGCTCGCCGGGAGAAGCGGAGGTATCGATGGCCCGCGCAGCTGGGATCGAAGCGTCGACCTCTTGAAGGCTATCTGAACAACCTGATAAGGATCCGAAGAACCGTTGATGATCGCTGACGGTTGTCACTCTCCCTGGCACACCCCAACGTACAGTCTGCGATCCGTCGCGGTGCCAGGTTGGCCTGGGACCGGCTACATCTTGGCTACTAGCAGATGTGCCAGGAACTGAAGGTTTGTCCAGCCCAAGCCTGGTTTGTCGGCGACGAATCGAAGGACATACTCGGCGCGGAACGCTCCGGACTCACACCCGTATTGCTGGATCGCGGGCATAGCGCGGGAGACGTGGCCGGGCCGAGGATCAACTCCCAGTGGGACCTCCTGCATTTGCTGGCATGAGGTTGATTCGCAGCCGGGGTCGCAACCGGTAGTGACGTCCACGGGCGTGGCTTGTGTCCCCGTCCGCGAGAAGATGACACAGAATCACTTTGCTCCATCCGCCACAGGAGACCATCGCCGCACTGCGAAAGACCGTCCACGAATGCTGGGCGGATTCACCCTTGCTGGCGGAGGGTAGCTGGAGGCGAACCAAAGCGTGGGCAGTGCTAACCGCGGCCGCAGGCTGGTCCCAGCGCTGCTGTCTGTCACCCTCGGCCTGTGGGTTCTGGTGGGATTGTTCCAGTTCCGGATCGTCAACATCTTCGACCGATTCCTTGTCAAACGCTTCCCGGGACCGGCGGTCGTCTTTGGCTCCATGTTCCTCTGCCCTGCCGCTGCCGCGTGGTTCATCTGGCGCAGCTTGCGCACCGGCAGGAGATCCGCCGGCGCACTCGCTGCCCTCGTGCTGAGCTGCCTTCTTGTCCTGGCCTTTGTTGCCATCATCGGAGTGCCGATGGTCGTGGCTGCGCTGCGGGCGACCACGCCGCCCAACCCCAGCACGGCTAGACCGTATGTCCCGCTTGCCGGCATCCCTGTCTTTCCCGGTGCCCAAGGGTTTGGCACGGATACGCCGGCCGGTCGCGGTGGCAGGCTGATCGAGGTCACGTCCCTAGCGGACGACGGTCCAGGCACGTTAAGGGCCGCGCTGGCGACGACCGGACCACGCATCATCGTCTTTCGGGTTGCGGGGACGATTGTGCTCAAGAGCTCGTTGTTCATCAGCGAGCCCTTCGTGACGGTCGCCGGCCAGTCAGCCCCAGGCGGCGGGGTGTGCCTCAAGGACTTCGGCCTGGTGATCACGACCAACGATGTGCTTATCCAGCACATCCGCATCCGCCCGGGCAACGAGGGCGCTCAGGATGCGGACGACAACGATGCCATCCAGGTCCTGGGCAAGCACGGGAATGTCTCCGGCGCGCACCACGTCGTGATCGACCACGTCTCCGCCAGCTGGTCGGAAGACGAAGTGGTGAGTACCTGGTACGGGGCTCATGATGTGACGGTTTCGTGGTCCATTGTCAGCGAAGCGCTCAACCGTAGCCGGCATCGCAAGGGAACCCATAGCGCCGGCCTGCTCGTAGGTGATGCCTCGTACAATGTTTCGCTGCACCATAACCTGCTGGCGCACAACGACTTCCGCAACCCGTTGATCAGCGGAGGCGGGACACACGACGTCGTCAACAACGTGATCTACAACTGGGGCGTACTCCAGGCTGAGGTACTGGACGAGTTATCCAACTCGTTTGTCAACTTCGTCGGCAATTCGTTCGTCAGGGGACCTAGCACAAGCACCGCCCCGGGCGAGATATTGATCAACCCCGCGGAGGGCACGCCGAGCCTGTTCGTCGAGGACAATCTCGGTGCGCCACGCCCCGTGACGGCCGCCGATGAATGGTCCGTGGTGACCTACGGCTGGGATGGCCGGGTCGCACCGGAGAAATACCGCTCCAATGTGCGGTTTGAGGTGCCCCCGGTTGCCGCCCAGCCAGCAGAGATTGCCCTCGAGCAGGTGCTCGCTGCGGCAGGCGCCAGTCTGCCACAGCGCGACGAGACTGATGAGCGCGTCGTCGCTAGCGTCCGGATGCTGGAGGGGAAGATCATCGATTCCCCAACTGAGGTAGACGGCTACCCGGAGCTCCCGGCCGGAAGTCCGCCTGCTGACAGCGACCATGACGGGATGCCGGATGACTGGGAATTAGCGCACGGACTGCGGCCGGGTGATCCTGCGGATGGCAACCACGACCGCGACGGGGATGGATACACCAACGTCGAGGAGTACCTATTCTCGCTGCTCCAGAGGGCTCGCTGAGATCACGCCTCCGCGAGGTCTACTGCGCGTTGCACAATAGCGAGAGCAGGGATCGAGCCGTGGCGGTTTCGCCGAGGCGGGCTCACTCCCAGCGAAACGAGCGGACCACGGCCAGACTCCCCAGAAGACCGACGGCCAGTAGGATTAGCGCCTCGGATGACAGCGCCGTCCACCCTGTCCCGGACCAGAGGCCGCGCAAGAGACTGACGAGATGAGTCATCGGCGACAGAGCCGAGAACCTTCTGACTCCTTCTGGCATTACTTCCAGCGGGACCATCGCACCTGACAGGAGCATCATTGCGTAGAGCGCCACGTTGCCAATGAGCATCACAGCGCGCGAGCTACTGACCAGTCCAAACAAACTGTATCCGACGGCCAGGAAAGCGAATGCACCCAGACTCAACCCTACGAATAGGCTCAGAACGTTACCGCCGAACTGAACGCGAAACACGGTCGTCCCGAGCAAGGCGAGTAAAAGCGCTCCGGCAAGGCTCAGCACGTACGGCGCCAACACGTCGCTAAGGAAGTAGGTCAACGGACGCAATGGGGTCGCAGAGTAACGGCGCAGCACGCCCGCCTCGCGCCTGTTGGCCGCGTTGATGGGCACGGCGGTAAGTCCAACCACGGAGACGATGATCGCCATGTAGGCGGGCAAGGCGAGATCAAGGTAGCCACGGCCGCCGAGCGCAGGATCAGGGTCATTGCCAAAGATCAACCCAAGCACCACAAAAAGGGATGGCCCAAACGCCAGCGTGAAGAACGCCGACAGGGGATCCCTCAAATACAGCTTGATCTGCACCAGCGCCAGTTTGCGGAAACCCGGCATGTCGCCGCCCCCTAACCGCGCATCTCGCGGCCAGTCAACGTAAGAAACACATCCTCCAAAGTCGGCTGCTCGGTGCGGAGGTTCGTGAAATGGATTTCTTGACTCTCCAAGGCACTCACGACACCACCGATCAGGCCATCGCGCCTTCCGTACACGACGACGCGATCACCAATGCGCTCAACGCGCACCACGCCTGCAACGTTCTGCAATGGTGCCACTTGGGACGCTGGTTCCACCTCAAAGACCACCCGGTATTCCGCCGCCAACGAGGCGACGAGGGACGCCGGGGAATCCATGGCGACTACCTTGCCGTGGTCCATGACGGCGACGCGGTCGCAGAGCCGCTCAGCCTCTTCCATGAAGTGAGTCGTCAGAAAGACCGTCGTTCCTTGTCCTTGGATGTCGCGGATCAGATCCCACATCGCTCGCCGTGCCTGAGGGTCAAGCCCCGTGGTCAATTCGTCAAAGAACACCAAACGGGGGCTACCGACCAGCGCAAGCGCAATGAAGAGTCGCTGCTTCTGCCCTCCAGATAGCTTGCCAAAGTAGTCGTTGCGTTTTTCCTCAAGTCCCATCTGGCCGAGCAAGGTCCGCCAGTCGGCAGGCTGACGATAGAACGATGCGAACAGGTCCAGTGCCTCCCAGACTCGGAGCCGATCTGGCAGCGCTGCCGACTGAAACTGGATCCCAACCATGTCACGGAGCTCATAAGGACTGCGTAACGGATCAAGACCCAGGACCTCAACCGTCCCGCTGTCCGGTCGGCGCAGTCCCTCAAGGCACTCAATGGTCGTGGTCTTGCCGGCACCGTTTGGCCCCACCATGCCAAATATCTCGCCCCGCTTAACCTCGAGGGTGACGCCATCGACGGCCCGGATCCCCGGGTAGTCTTTGACCAGATCCCTCGCCGCGATGACCGTATCGGACAAGACCATCCCCCTCACCCTCCGCGCGAGCCACTGTCGAGCCAGGAGCTTCTTCTCTTGTTGCGTCGGACCACCTTCCGCGCGGACGGTGGACAGTCTGGACCAGGGCCTTTGGCATGAGCCTTTGACGCGCGGTCAACGCGACAGGTAGGCGCGGCGTAGTTGATCACTGCCACGTAGTTCTGCCATCACGTTCTCGAGCATGATCCGCCCCGAAACCACCCTTGCCTCTATCATGCAATAACGGAGGACGCCTTTGACCGGGCGACACACGAGCTCGCCGGCAAAAATGGCCGACCTGACCGACAACGAGATCCTGGTTGGTCTCCTGCGGCTGACCGCGATGACAGGGGACTGGCACACACAAATCATCAGCAGCAACATGAGCAGGCTGTGCTTTCCGATGCGCATCGAAGCCACGGCCGATGGGCTGTTCATCACCGCCGCTGCGACGCTTCGGCGGCATTCACGCGGGTAGAGAGTGCCACGTCATACGACAACCAGCACTCGCGGCGGCACTTTGCCTCGATGTTGATGAGCATCCCATCTGTGCTGGATGGACTGCACATCACGGACTCGGAGAGCTTATTGCATCTGGAAACCATCCCTCGGGAAGCGGGCCGCGATCACCACACGGCCTGACGATCGCTGCGGCCGGGTACGAAGCGGATGATGACCTGTCGTGGCTCTGGCGCGAAGAGTCCGCGGCGGGACCGGATTGCGTAACGGTTGCCACAGGCGCGCCCGCGCACCTGTCGGCATGGCTCAGTCAGAGGACCTTCGCCACCTTTGTCGGCCAGCCAACCGGCGCTCGAGTCAATCAGTATGCGGATCCGGAGCACTCCAGGCTGCCCAATCGCCGGTTGCGACTGATGGCCTCCGACGTCTACTGGGAGCTTGAGCGCGACGGTGCCAACCATGATTGCATCGAGCCCGAAGTCCCGGCGGTCTTTGACTCGTGGAGCTACTTTGGCTTAGTGGACCCGGCAATGGCGGCGATCTGCCAAGAACCTCCATTTACTCAGTCTTTCAGGTTGACACGCACTGCTGCCCGCCCATATCATGAGGGGGTAAATACTTCTCGGCGTTCCAACGGGGATGCGCGAGTTTCTATCCAAAGAGAGGCTGCCGTATGGCGGCCTTCTCTATTTCTGGATACCGTCGATGACGGCCTGGGTAATCTCAAATCGTTCGTCCGCCTTGTCCCAGAGATCGCGGTGATAGGTCAGGGTGGGGCCGTGGACAAGTCTCGCAATGATGCCGTTGTTCTTAGCGAGGTCAACGACAGGAATGAGGTCACTGTTGGAAGATTCGATTGCCCCGATCATCTGTACCTCTGAGTTCCAATCTGCCCTCCCGCACCTCGAATCTCTGGAGACGATTCAGGTACTTGAAGAATGCTTGCTTTCTCGACATCATCTGCCTCTCATCGGCAGTTGGGATTCTTGATTGATAAGGCAGGCAGTCATAGTAGTAGGCACGGAAGAGCTCTTCACCTCTGCAGGCCCAGTGTACGAGCCTGTCATGCTCAATTGATGTCTCGTCGAAGTGCTTCTTCAGAATGTTTCCCAGGTAACCACCGTCTATCAGCACTGCCACCTTGCTCACGATCGGTTTCCTCCTCATCCCACTCAGGACAGTCTGCGGAATCAGCGGGAGCCGCGAGAACGTCCTTGCTCCTGCATGTTCCTGCTATTGGCTATTTCGCCCAAGTCAGCCGCCCACCCTCTCGTCCTCCCAAGGTATGGACTCCGGCACGGCGCTGACCATCTCGCGGCCAGGAGGATTCCAGCCCGCTTCCCCGAACATATGCTCGGTGTAGACTCCACCGGATTCCAGGGGACGAGGGGGTATTTCAGGTGAAGGTTTCTGAGTTGCGTAAGGAGTGGGAGGGTCGCCGCAGCACGTTGCGCAAGTTGGTTGAGGGGATCCCGGAGGGCCGCGAGGACTACTGCCCGGCGCCGGGGGTCATGTCTTTGGCAGGACATGCGCTACATATTTTGTCCGCCGAAAAGACCGCGATCGACGCGATGACGGTCACCCCCGGCAAGTGGGAGTGGGCGACGGGCATCAACACTGCCCACTATCCAAAGCGCGAGGACATCCTTGGCATCCTTGACCAACAGACGGCCGTCACGCGCGCCTACTTCGACAACTTGACCGATGACCAACTAGCGATGCCTATCAAGCTTCCGTGGGGTGCGGAGCCCAGCGTTGAGGTCTTTTGGGTCCAATGGCTTACCCACGACGCACATCACTGCGGCAACATCATAACGACCATGCGTGCCGGCGGCATTGAGCCGCCCAACGTCTGGGGCTAACCCACTGTGGTGTGACACCACCTGGCTGCGCATTCTCACTTTAGGATGCGCAGCCTACCTGTCTTGTGTAGCAGTTCTGCAACTGCGATGGTGCCGGCCCACGGCAGTGGACAGCGTCAAGGCCGACCCGCAGTACTCCCCATCGAGGTTTCGTCGCCGCCGAGGCAGCCCGCCGCGCAGCGGGCACTGTGATATCATTGACTCATTAATGGATTCTTGTGATGCCGCCAGCGTTCGAGGTTGGCAAGGAGGCAGACGCATGGGCTACAGGCACACGCAGGTGGGCGGCGTAATGCTGGCTCTCTTCGTGCTCGTCGGAGCGATGCTGGTTGGCCTGATGCTGCCGATGTGGTCACGGGGCAGGACGTTCTCAGTCCTATTGACGACAATCATCTTCATCCTCTTTGTCAGCACATTCAGCACCTTGACCGTTGAGGTGGGAGATGGCAAGTTGGCCTTCCGCTTTGGGATCGGCCTCTATGGCAGGTCATACCCACTGGCGGATATCCAGTCTGTGTGCGAGGTCCACAACCCCTGGTACTACATGTGGGGGGTCAAACTGGTCCCCGGCGGCTGGCTCTATGCGGTGGGGCCAGGGAGCGCAGTGGAGATCATCTTCAGTAACGGCAAGCAGATCAGGCTGGGGACAGACGACCCGGCGGGGTTGCGCACGGCGATCGAGGCCTGGATCAGGTAGACCTGGGTACCCTCCCCGGGCCGCCCGCAAACGTCGACCAGCAACCAACGGGAGGCAGGCTCGTTGCCCAAACGTACTCAAGCTATCATGCCGACTGCCATAGGACTTATCGCCGCCAGTGTCCTGCTGGCCCTCGTCCACTGGTTGGTCTTTGCCGACGCGCGCACGCTCTCGTTCTACCTCATGGTTGACATGGTGTTTTTGCCGCTGCAAGTACTGCTGGTCAGTCTTGTGCTTGATGGGATGCTCAAGCGGCGTGATCGCGTGGCTCTGCTTAACAAGCTCAATATGGCAATCGGCGTCTTCTTCGGCGAGATCGGCACCGGACTCCTAAGTATGATGGGTTCCTTCGCGCAGGTTGACAGCGGAGCGTTGAGGTCACTGCGGCCCGAGCCGGACTGGCGGGCCGCGCGTTACGCTCAAGCGCGCCGGCTTCTGCCGCCGGGCCAATTGGCAGTGGCACCATCACGGGATGACCTCGTCCGGATTAAGGAGTTTCTGGGCACAAGGCACGGGTTTCTCCTTGCTTTGCTCCAAAACCCCAACCTGCTCGAGCATGATCAGTTTACCGACGTGCTGTGGGCCGTCAGCCATCTCGATGCCGAGCTCGCCGCCCGTACAGACCTAATGGGCATACCGGACAGCGACTTGCAGCACCTGTGCGGCGATGCCAGCCGTGCCTATACTGCCCTCGTTGGCCAATGGCTGAGCTATATGGCCCACTTGGCGGCTGATTACCCGTACATGCACTCGCTCGCAGTGCGCACAAACCCGTTTGATCCCCAACGCAATCCGGAAGTCCGGTAGGAGCGATGATGATCATGACGGATCTGCCTGCAAAAAGGCCATGGATAACCATCTTGGTAGTATTGTTGACAGTCCTGGTCCTGCTACCCGGATGCTTCAGGAAACCGACACCCCTCGATCCTCGCGAGATCACTGAGTATCAAGGAGTAAGACTGACGCCGGCAACGTCGCTGCGGGAGAACTCCATCGGCGGAGTCCAGAGTATCGACATCGATGGCTACACTCTAGCTGTCCGTGGCGCGGTGAAGAATCCCCTTGTCTTGAGCTACAACGAGGTCCTTGACCGCGAACGGTATCAGAAGCTGGTCACCCTCAACTGCGTTGAGGGGTGGAAGGCCGTCATCTTCTGGGAAGGTGTGCTGATCCGCGACCTGCTAGACGCAGCGCAGCCTAACAGCGATGCGGTTACGGTCATCTTTCACGCCCACGATGGGTACACGACATCTCTGCCACTGGCAACCGTGCAAGATAAGGACCTACTGCTCGCGCACAAGGCCAACGACAATGTCCTACCTGAGCGTCTGGGGTTTCCGTTCATCGTCGTAGCCGAAGACAAACTGGGGTACAAGTGGGCCCGTTGGGTGACCGCAATCGAGTTGTCGAGCGACGCCGACTACAAGGGTTTCTGGGAACAACGCGGTTACAGCAATGATGCGTCGATCAAGTAAGTCTGTGCTGATTACGTGCCCTTTCACCGGTTCTGCCCCAAGCACTGAGCCACACCATGGCAACCTCTGTTAAGCCGCGGCGCCTGAGCGTAGCCAAAGCACGGGCTGGGATGACGTGCGATCCAAAGCTACCCACAAAAGGGCATATCTTGCACGGAAGCGAACACGAAAGGTAGCCCGGATCGCTCACTCGGTTGCAGCCGGGGCTTGGCGCCCCCAAGCCGCTGAGGTCAAGCCAAATCGCTGGAGGTGCGTGTATTGCCGATCATTCCAACCCGCCGTGGTCGTCGAGACCCGATGACGCGCGCATGCGTGTTGCTGATCCTGCTTCTGATGTCTGCCGTCGTTCTAAATCCGTCCCAAGCCAATGCCGCAGTCCTGTGGTCGGCACCCGAGCCAGTTGATCAGGGTTTTGAGAGTGGGCTTAGCCACACCAGCCGGATCACCGTCGACAGCAAGGGATGGCCGCACATTGTCAGAGCAGTGCCCACAGAGGTCTCTTCCTACACCGCGACAATCAACAAAGCGGCAATGTGCTACGTCTACAAAGACGAGACAGGTTGGCATGAAGAGATATTCACTACACCGACCAGCATGCCCTATAGCGGCGCATCGCCCTATGGCTACGCAACGTTGGCAGTCGATGAAGGTGGCGGGCTACATGTCCTCTTCAACGAAAAGCCGGATCTTGTCTACTACCATCGCTCAGCCGCCGGCCAATGGCAATCTGAGAAGATACCGGGCACCACGTACAAGAACATTGCGGGCGGAGACCACTTCGCGACGAGCCAGATCGCGGTCGATTCCCAAGGCCGGCCCCACATCGTGTACGAGGATATGGACAGCAATATCGTCAAGTACACACGGCGCGAGGGCACTACTTGGATCACCGAGGTCATCTATGTCGAACCTTTGACGTACCAGCCGTCCATCGCCATAGACTCCAAGGACCTCCCGCACATCAGTTTCCATTATGAACTCACGCCTCTCCATCAAGGGCCGGGCGGGATACTGGAAGGCGTTCTGATGTACGCGCACCGCGACGAATCCGGTTGGCATTACCGCTCTGTGGACATGGGCGAGACAAGGCTAGTTGCTGGTCTCAATTCGGTGATTGCCGTGGACACCGCAGATAGGCCGCACATCATCTACCTTGCGGAGCAGTACGCCTACCCAGACGACCGCACAGTGGCGCGTTATGCATACCGCGACGCGACCGGCCAATGGCACACTGAGCTCGTCGAGGAAGCGACAGCCACCAACAAATTAGGCAACATAATCGGCGATGTCCGGATTGGGGCGCAAGCTTTTTCTGTCAAGCCGGACGGCATACCGCGCGCTGCGCTCTGGGTAGACGAGAAAACTGCGACTGCTCCTTTCTCTACCACCGCTGTCAAATACATTGAGCGCATCAACGGGGTGTGGGGCAAACACATCATCGACTGGACAGCTGGAAGTCCAATAGCACTAGCACTTGGACCGGCTGGCGATACTCACATCGTTCGTATACAGTCGATCAAACAGACTAAGCTGGACTCTGGTCTGTACTCGAACATACTTCAGACCCTCTATGCCAAGCGAGTTGATCCAGAACTACCGTACGTTCCTTCTCCGCCAAGTGGCTTGGCCGTGACATTAGAGGGTGGTTCAAGCGCTCGAGTCGCATGGACCGACAACTCGAGCAATGAGACGGGGTTTGTGCTGCAGAGAATGAAGCCGGGGGCCTTTTACTCCTACTGGTCGACGATAGCTGATCTGCCATCCAACACAACCAGCTACCTTGACACCAATTTGGACCCGGGGCAGTACAGCTATCGCATCAAGGCTGTCGTGAGACTTGGGACCGGGATAGTCCTGACATCGGCCAACTCCAACGCTGCGACGATTACGGTGCCGATCAGCCTGATGCCGTCGGCTCCTTCAGGGCTGACCGCAACGGTTACGACAGAGAACGATGTCCGGCTCGCCTGGACCGATACCTCAGACAATGAGAAGGGTTTTCGTATCGAGCGCAAGACGGGTGATGCCGGGACTTGGACCGAGATCGGCGTTCTTGGCGTCAACTCAAGGTCGTTTCTCGACCCGGCCCCGGGCATCGGCAGCCATAGCTACAGGGTGTCGGCGTACAGCACGATCCTCAGCAACAATTGGTACTCGCCGTATTCGAACGAGGCCAAGGTCAGCGTGAGGGTTGACTTGTCACCCGCAGCGCCGGCTGAGTTATGGGCCACAATTATGGGCAGCACCTCCGTCCGGCTTGACTGGCGTGACATGTCCGACAACGAGAGCGGCTTCAGCATTGAACGCTCAACCGGGCTGTTCTGGTTGCCTTTGGCCACCGTCGCCCGGGATGTCGACCACTATGTGGACGCCGGCCTGACTACCGGCAATACGTACAGCTACCGGGTACGTGCTTACAATAAGGTCGTGACCATGACGTTCAACTCGGACTACACCAATACTGTCTCGGCACAGCCAGCCTCGTCGCGCGCACCGGCTGCGCCGTCCCGGCTGCAGGCAGCTTTTTCCGGCAGCGGTATTGCCATGTCCTGGACGGACAATTCGGGCAACGAATCCGGCTTCCGCGTGGAGCGCAAACTTGGCGGTGGGGACTGGGCGCAGATTGCCCAACTCGCCGGCAATTCCACTTCGTACGTCGATGCCGCACCGCCCGCGTCGCGGTCCTACACCTACCGCGTGCGGTCCTACATCTCCGGGCCTGTGGTACCCTACCTATCTCCTTACTCTAACGAATCGATTGTCACCACGCCCTCGATCATGAGCCCCCCCGCGCCAACCGATTTGCGTGCCGGAGCGGTTTCGGCAACCGAGGTAAGTCTGCGATGGGTCGCAACCTCCTCGCGCGCAGCCGGTTACAAGGTTGAGCGCAGCACCGCAAGTGGAGCCTGGGTGGAGATAGTCCGGGTCGGGGGCGGGACGACCGCATACTACGATGCGGGCCTTGCACCTGAGACCCAATACCGTTATCGAGTCCGGACCTATGAGACATTGCTCGGACGCGACTATGACTCTGCTTACTCCACCGAAGCGAGCGTAAAGACGCCGGTGGCGTTGACCGCGGTCGCGCCGGCCGCTCCCATTGCCAAAGCGCTCGGCCCTGATCGGATCCGGCTGGACTGGCAGGACCAGTCAACCAACGAGGCTGGCTTCCTGGTCCACCGGCGGGGCCAGGGAACGGATTTCATTTTGGTCGGAGATCTGCCGCCAAACACGGTGTCCTTCATTGACACCGGTCTGGAGCCGCTGACGACGTACACCTACATGCTCGGGGCGTACCATGTAAGCCAGGACGGCAAGAGCTACTCACCCTATGATGGGCAGGTCTCGGCAACGACCACGGCACCCAGTGCCCTGGCGGCGCCAGCCAACCTTGCGGCGGCGCCGGTTGGCGAAAACGACGTGCTGCTGACTTGGAGCCACTCGCTGCCGGGTGACCTGCGCTTCAACATTGAGCGGCAAGGTGGCGGCTTGGCCTGGTCACTGGTGGGCACGACACCGCTCGCGGCCACATCGCACCATGATCTCACAGCGTTGGCCGGGACTTCGTATAGCTACCGTGTGCGTGCGGTAAGCGCCTTTGCCTATTCCGGTTATAGCGGCACTGCCAGCGTAGTCACGCCGGGCACTCCGCCGGGTGATACCGGCGGCGAGCTGGAGTTTGACGGCACCCAGTCCGGTTGGGCCGAGACAGAGCTAACACAGGCGCATGCCAGCGGGTTGACCTATTCTGGGGTGACGACAGATTTCCAGCGCAAGATCACCCGCGAGGAGTTCTCGACGATTGCGGTCAAGCTTTATGAGAAGCTGTCCGGCAATACAGCCGCGCCCGGCGCGAATCCGTTCGTCGACACGGACAACCCAGACATTCTGAAGGCCTACGCGCTCGGAATCGTCAGAGGGGTCAGCGCAACGCAATTTGCGCCTGCCAACAACATCACGCGGCAAGAGATGTGCGTCATGATCTATCGAGCTCTGCAGGCAGCCGGGGAGAACACCGCTCCATCACCTGGTGGCACGTTCCCGTTTGGCGACGCCTCGCAGATCGCCACCTGGGCGATCAACGAGGTGCGTTTCTGCTACGCGAACGGCATTATGAAGGGCACCAGCCCGACGACGATCTCGCCGCTGGTTAACACGCCACGAGAGCAGGCGATCGTCTTGATCTTTAGGACCTACGAGGCATTTAGATAGTCAGCAGATGGTGGTAGAAGTCAACGGCAGGGACAACGACGAAGAGACCCGATCGGGAGCGCAAACGAGGCCACCGTCTGAAGCGGTGGCCTCTTGTCGGATCAAGACACTCTGGCGGAGGGATCGCCCGTGCTTTCAATAGAACCTGTCTTCACCGCCCAAGACACCGACGCCGCAGAGTACCTGCGGCAGCGGCTATATGCCTTCAATGGCGAGCATGTGCCGATTGTCTTTGAGTACATCAACCTCTATCTCAAAGATGAGTGTGGCCGCACGTGCGGAGGGCTGCTCGCCGAGCACTACTGGAATTGTCTGTTCATTGACATCCTCTGGATCGAGCCGGAGTACCGACGATTGGGGTACGGCCGCAAGCTGATGGCCGAGATCGAGCAAATCGCCAGAGACAAGCGGCTTGACCTGATCCACCTGGATACCCATGGGTTCCAGGCGCCTGGGTTTTACGCCAAACTTGGCTACGAGGTCTTTGGCGTGCTCGATGACTCGCCCAAGGGGTACTGCCGGTACTACATGGCCAAGCGGCTCGAGTACCCTGATGACGGCAGCGCCGGCGACGCCTAATTGTCAGTTGTGATCGTGCAGCATCCGCCACAGCTCATCCCGCGGGGTGTCGATGACCGGGGTCTGCCGCCCTGCCCCATCGATCACCCACCTGCCTTGATCCGGTGGAGTGAGTTCGCCGATGATTGCCGCCGCGATGCCGGCACGGCGCAGCGCTTCGACCATGCCGGCAGCTGTCTCGGGTGCGGCGGCGGCAAGTAACGCGCCGCTGGAGATCAGCTGCAGCGGGTCGAAACCGAGTATCTCCGCCAGGGCCTGCGTTTGCGGCCTGACCGGCACGTCTGCGGCACGGATGACAAACCCAAGTCCTGACGCTTCGGCGAGCTCAAAGACTGCGCCCAGCACCCCACCCTCAGTGGGATCGTGCATTGCCGTCGGCGAGTGCTCGAGGGCCACTCGAGCGTCGGCTAGAACACCGATCTCGGTCCGCATCGCTTTTGCGCAGGCGATGGTTTCCGGTGAGAGGCCGGCAGCGAGGAGCCGCTCGCCAAACGCCTCGGCCAGGATTGCGGTGCCTTCGATGCCCGCTCCCTTGGTCAGGACCAGCAGGTCGCCGGGGCGAGCGCCAGCCGGTGTCACGAGTTTATCCGCCTTGACTCGCCCAACGGCAGTTGCCGAGAGCACGGTGCCGTTGACCGCCGGCGTGATCTCGGTATGCCCGCCGACGATCTCAATACCGAGTTCGACCGCCGCCTGATGGGCTCCGGCGGTCAGATCGGCAAGATCTGAGGCACTGGCGGACTCGGGCAGCAGGAGGGTCAGCAGCAACGCAATGGGCTCCGCGCCAAAGACGGCGACATCGTTGCAGCAGATGTGGATGGCCCAGTAGCCTGCATCACCCGCGGCGCCGGTGATGGGATCGGTTGAGAGGACGATCAAATCGCCTTCAAAGTCCAGCACGGCGCAATCCATGCCGATGCCGGCACGCACCCGGACTTCGCGCCGCCGCACGCCGGTGCGGTTAAGAACCACGGTCTGCAGCAGATTCGACGACAGTTTGCCGGTGCGCAGTGGATCAGCGGTCATCGGGGAGTCTCACCTCGTTGGGTTAGTATCTGGCGCTGGACGTGTTGGCGGTGTCCCAGCCAGCTGGCCGGATGGTTGGTCATTGTGATCGGTCTGGCAGGTTGATTTTGCGGCAGCGCCTGGATCACCTCCCAGCGCTTGATTCGATTCCACCCTGGCGCTGGGCCCAGACGGCGGGTACACTGTGACTGTAAGGTCTTCGGGGCAAGGTGCGGGGCGAGAGCCCCAACTCCTGACCGGTGGTGATGCTCGCCCAGACGGGCGGGACGAGCCCAACAGCCTCAGCAGCCGAGCCGGTGCGAATCCGGCGCCGCCAGTAAAGTCTGGCTGGGCGAAGACAGTCAGGGAAGATTGCGGCCAGCGCGGCCGCCTACTCTCTGCTGCGTCGCCCCGACGATGTGACGGGGCCTTTTTTGTCCGTCACGACATTGGGGGAGATTTGCGATGCGTAAGCACGCCCTCGGACAACTAACGATAACCGCCCTGCTAATGGCCATGGTCACCGTGGCCACGATGCTCATCCAGGTGCCCGTGCCCGCCACTAAGGGATTTATCAACATCGGCGATACGATCATCTTTGTTGCGGCGCTGCTCGTCGGCCCGCGCGCCGGGTTGATCGCCGGGGGCCTTGGCTCGGCTCTTGCCGATGTGATCAGCGGCTACGCCGTTTGGGCACCATGGACCCTGGTCATCAAGGGGCTCGAAGGCCTGATCGCCGGTCTGATCGGCTTCAGCGCCTTCCGGGCGGGCAAGGGTCTGCCGTCGCAAGCAGCCCTCGGCCTAGCCTTGGGCGCCGCCTGGATGGTCGCCGGATACTACATCGCCGGCGGAGTGCTCGTGGGGTTTCCAGCAGCGGCCGTTGAGGTGCCAGGCAACCTGCTCCAGGGTTTTGGCAGCGCCGCCATCGCTGTGCCACTGCTGCTGGCTTTGCGACGGCTAAATCTGGGCGGCAAGTAGATCACAGTCGCCGGCGCGGCAATGTCTGATCGCCGTCCGGACGATTGGAGGTGCACCTGTGGTTCTCAATGTAGTCATTACCGGCAGTACACGGGGTGTCGGCTTTGCGATGGGGCGGGCCTTCCTTGAGAGAGGGCACAACGTCACTATCAGTGGTCGCCGGACCGAATCGTTGGCCAAGGGTCAGTCGCGCCTCGCTGAGTACGGCGAGAGAGCTGCCTTCACCCTATGCGATGTGGGCTCGCGGCAGGACATTGAGCGCCTGTGGGACGCGGCCGTGGCAAGCTGGGGATCGGTAGATATATGGGTCAATAATGCGGGCGTCAACCAGCCGCACCTTCCCGCTTGGCAAGTGGACGAGCTGTGCACGCGGCGCGTCATCGACGCCAACATTACCGGTATGATCTTTGGCTCGCAGGTTGCGGCCGCAGGCATGCTTCGTCAGGGCAAAGGTGCGATCTACAACATGGAGGGCATGGGCAGCAACAACATGCACGCCAAAGGGGCAACACTCTATGGCACAACAAAGCGTGCGCTAACATACTTCACGCGGGGGCTCGCCAAGGAAATGGCCGGAACGCCGGTGCTTGTTGGCAGGCTGTCGCCCGGGATGATGCTGACGGACTTCTTGCTCGTGCCGGTTGAGGGTGAGCCGAGCCCTGTTTTGGAAAACGCCAGTTTCGTGCGCATTCTCAACATCCTTGCCGACAAGCCGGAAACCGTCGCTGACTTCTTGGTCCAAGGGATGCTCAACAATACCCGCAACGATGCCCATATTGTCTGGCTCACAGGGGCAAAGGCCGCAGTGCGCTTCATCAGTGCGCCATTTACCCGGCGCAACGTACTCGGGGACCGACAGGAAAAGTGATTGTCGCCTGGCCAAGGCCCACAATCAGCCTGGCGACGGAGCTGTCTTTTCGCCGATGGCATATATCCTGCGGTCGCTGATCTCAAACTCGTACGGGAGGCGGGTTTCCAAAGAGAGCACCTTGAAACCACTCCCCCTCAGATAATCGAGGACGTCGCTCTCCGTGAAGTGAGTGAAATAGATCTCCGTCGGGATGCCGATCAGCTCTTGCTGGTAGCCCTCCTGCTCGCCCTGTTTGACGACAACCAGCACCTTACCGCCGACCCGCAAGACCCGATGGAATTCACGGAAGAGTACGTCCTGGAAACTGCGTGGAGTATGGATGATCGAGTAGTAGCTGATGATGCCGTCGATCGAGTTGTCTGGTACCGCCAGGTCCGTCATGTCGTCGACGGCAAAGGACATGCCGGGATTGCTTGCTTTGGCAATCTCGACGCAGGCCGGCGATATGTCAACGCCGATGATGGCGACGCCCCGATCAAACAGGTACCGCGCGATGTGTCCGCTGGGACCACACCCCAGGTCCAAAAGGGTCGCGCCGGCCGGAAACATGGCGGCGAACCGGTCAAGCAGATGCCTGTCATACTCCTTTTGCTGCATCTCGTGGCGAAAGAGCTCGTGATACTTGGCCGCCACCAGATCATAGGTCCTGCGCGTCGTCTCGCGAATGCGGTCAAGGTCAGTCTCTGCCAAAACTCCCACTCCCTCGGTCGACTAGCCTTCTTCCACAAAGAGACGTTTCAGCTCCTCATTCGTGGCGACCTGTGGCCGACCTGCGGGTCCCAGATGACCTGATCTGGCAGCCGGCAGGAGTTGCGTCTCCAACGTAGAATCCCCACGCATCCCCCCAGGGGGCATATCGAGATGAGGTGCAGGCTCATGTCAGCCAGCAACGAGCACGCCCGTCGCGACGACGTCATCGTCCGCCTCGCAAGGGTCGAGGGACACGTCCGCGGCATCAAGCGGATGGCCGAGGAGAGTAAGCCCTGCTCAGACTTACTCTTACAGATCAGCGCGGTCCAGGCGGCTTTGCAGCGGGTGGCGGTGATCATCCTTGAGGATCACCTCGAGCACTGCGTGCTCGGCGCCGATCCGGACCAGGCGCACGTCATGCTCGCCGAGATGCGCGAGGCATTATCGCACTTCGGGCGCTGAGTTTGGCCGCATCCCGCTCAGGGGCATCCTGCAGATCTTGCGATCCAGCACATAGTAATCGGAGGCGAGAGCAATGCACGAGGGACATCACGGCATATTGGATGGGGTAAAGAAAGGCACTGATAAGGGCACTGAGCACGCGCACGCGCATCCTCATGTTCATTCGCACGATGGAGGCGGGCCACACAGCCATGCCGACGACGGGGCAACACACAGCCACGACCATGCGACACACTCCGCGGCCGCCAGTGCAGATCGCAACCGCTGGATCGCAATCGGTGCTGTCGCAGTGCTCTTTGGCGCGCTGTACTTCTTGATCGCCGGGCGCTAGATTTCCAGTCAAGGGGGCACATCCTGTGCACGAAGGTCATCACAGCATAATCGATGGGCAGGCGGCTAAGCCACGCCCAGCGCAACCAGCGTCTGCGATGGGCTCGGCCCTCGGTGGGCTGCGGCGATGGCTCTTTCCGGGCTTTTTGCTCGCGACGATCATCCTCGGGGCGATCCCGCAAGTATCCGATTGGGCCGGATTTGAGATTGCCCTGATCCCGATGTTCCTCGGCGGCGCATTTGTCACCTACGGCACGGTGCTGGCCACGCTCGAGACAAAGAGGGTGACTGCCGGGCTGCTCGTCGTGATCGCGCTCTTTGGCTCCGCCTACGTGGGCGAGTACCTGGCGGCCGCAATTGTGGCCTTGATGATGGTCGGCGGCGAGGTCTTGGAGGACGCCACCCTCGAAAAGACACGCAACGCGGTGCGAGAGCTTATTCGCCTTGCGCCCGAGCACGCCACCGCGATGCGTGACGGTAAATGGACCGAGGTGCATGCCGACGCTCTCCGCCCCGGTGACCGGGTCCTCGTCCGGCCGGGTGAGAGAGTGCCCGTCGACGGGACCGTGCTGACCGGGCAAGCAGCCGTCAACCAGGCCACGCTGACCGGCGAGTCCCTGCCGGTCGATAAAACTCCCGGCGACCAGGCCTTTGTCGGCACGATCGTCGAGTCCGGCTCCCTGGAGATCATGACGGACAAAGTTGGCCAGGACACCACGCTCGGTCGCATCATCCAGGTAGTCTACCAGGCTCAAGAACGCAAGGGCTCCACGCAAAAAGTGGCCGATCAGTTTGCGCAATACTTTACCCCGGCAATCCTGATCCTGTCGGTCATCGTCTGGCTCGCCACGCGGGATCTGATGCGGGTCGCCGCCGTGCTGGTCATCGCCTGCCCCTGCGCGCTGGTACTGGCCACGCCGACGGCCGTAGTCGCCGCGGTTGGCAACGCCGCCAAGCGCGGAGTCATGATCAAGGGCGGCATCGTCCTCGAGACGGCCGGCCGGGTCGACACCGTGATCCTGGACAAGACCGGCACTTTGACGCTGGGCAAGCCGCAGGTAGTCGATGTGCGCCCGCTGGGCAACCTTGGCCTGGATAAGGTCATTGGCTTTGCCGCGGCCACCGAAGAGAGATCAGAACACCCAATCGCCAAAGAGATTGTGCGCCACGGTAGACAGGTAGACGCAGCATGGGAGACTCCGACGGAGTTTCGCCAGCTGCCAGGGATAGGCGTCGAGGCGCGCGTTGCCGGGCATCTTGTCCATGTCGGAAACCACCGCCTGCTCGACTCGCTCGGATCCTCCGCCGCAGCCGCCAGCGCATACCTTCGCGAACAAGAAGACCTTGGCCGGACCGCCCTGATCGTGCTCGTTGACGGTGTGCTGCAGGGTGGCATCGCGGTTTCGGATACGCTGCGGCCGGAGGCCCGCGCCGCGGTGATGTCGTTGCGCCGCCATGGCATTGAGGAGGTCGTCATGCTCACCGGCGACAACGAAAGAACCGCGGCTGCCATGGCCGCGCAGGCAGGCGTCTCCAGCTACAAGGCGGGATTGCTGCCGGAGGACAAGATGCAGGTGGTCGCCGATTACCGATCGGCCGGCCGCACGGTAGCCGTGGTCGGCGATGGAGTCAACGATGCGCCTGCCCTTGTGTCCGCTGACGTCGGTATTGCCATGGGCGCGGCCGGTACCGACGTCGCCATTGAGTCGGCCGGGATTGCTCTGATGGGCGACGACCTTGGCATGTTGGCGGAGACGTTTGCACTAAGTCGGCAGACCCTGGCCACCATCAAGCAAAACATTTGGGGCTTTGCGGTGGTCGTCAATCTAATCGGCATTGCCCTCGCCAGCAGCGGGTATTTGTCGCCGATTGGCGCCGCCGTGGTGCATAACACTGCTTCGGTGTTTGTTGTGCTCAACTCGGCAAGGTTGCTGACGTTCCGGTCAAAGCTGGGCGCCGAGACGGCGACAGGTCAAGCTCCAGCGCGCGCGTGAGGCATCCTTGATGAGGCCGGCCGTCGCAGCTGGGCTAGAACTGCTCCAACAGCTGTTGCGCATCGAGTCGACGCCGGGGGCGGGTCGCGAAACCGAGGCGGCCCGCCTCCTTCTTGCGCACGCACAGCGACACGGCTTGCCGGCAGAGGTCGTCGAACCCGCTCCGGGCGCCGGGTCGTTTGTGGCTCGCCTTGGTGGCGCGGCTGCTCCCCAGATCTTGCTCCACTCCCACCTCGACGTAGTGGACGCGGGGCCCGTTGACAACTGGACTGCCCCACCCTTTGCCGGCGCGATCGCGGACGGCTCTGTCTGGGGACGCGGGGCGGTCGACCTTAAGGGCCTGGTTGCTGCTCACTTTGCCGTCCTGCTCACGCTTAGGGAGGATCTCGACCCGCCGCCCGTGATGATGGCCGCCGTCGCCGAGGAGGAGTCAGCCGGACGCAACGGCACTGCCTGGCTGGTCGCCAATCGCCCTGACCTCCGAAGCTGCCAGTATGCGCTCGGCGAGGGCGGCGGATGGGCGTTGGAGTTGCACGGCCGAAGCTTCGTCACCATCCAGACAGCGGAGAAAGGCGTCTCCCGCTTTGCCATCCCGGCGGGCAGTCCCGCTCGTCCAGGATCCCATGGCATCCCAGAATCCTTGACCTGGCATCAGTCACCCATCAATGCAACGGCCGTGGAGTTTACCAGCCGCATTGCTGGCCTGCCGGCGCCGGTGCTGCGCCGGCTTCCGACGCGCACTGTGGCCGCGATCGCGCGCCGCGCCCAGGCGGGAGCACAATTCATGGTCGACAGCGACAGCATGCTGATGCACGGCTGCCAGACCACCCGCGATGCATCTGGTCGGGTGACGGTGACGTGCCGCCCGCTGCCCGGCACGTCGAACGCCTCGCTGATGGGGCAGTTTTGCCGGAAGACTCACATGGCGTTACCCTGCGGCGTTGGTGATCCCATCGAAGCCGCCGAGTCTGCCCTCGCTCCCGCAGTGCGCTCCGCTCTCGAAACCGCAGGTGGATCCCGCCTAGTGCCGATCGTCACCGGAGGCCCCTCGGACAACCACTGGCTGCGGGAAGCCGGCATTACGACCTTTGGCTTCTTTCCTGGACCGACCGCGGCCGAGGTGATGCGTATCCATCGCCCCGACGAACACGTATCGCTAGCGGCTTTTGTCGCCGCTGTGGACAAGATCACGGCTGCGGTAAGAAGCCTCTATCGAATCCCGTGCCGCGACGCTTAACCCCCGCGGCCCTTGACTGTCGCTTCCACAGCTTTCAGACTGTCGTTTCTGCTAGTGTAGTTAGCTAAAGCAGCACCGTATCGTTGAAGTCGGCGGGGTGGGCCAACCGCAGACGGAGCGATCGGTGATGGCGATGACCACAGAGGTACTGCTCTACGGCCATTCGATGTTCCTGGCCGGCATCAAAGCCAAGCTAGAGCAGTGCCGCGACCTCGACCTCAACACCATCGACATCGCCTGCTGTCCCTCCCCCACACCTGACTGCCGCCGGGTTATCCTTCTCGATTTTGCCGAAACCTCCCCGGATCAGGCCGTGCACATTCTCCGGCAGCACCCAGAAGCAGTCGTCATCGGAGTCGATCCATCGATCTACAGCGTCTTGGTCCTCAGTCATGCGTCGGCAGAGGCAGCCAGCCTCGACGACCTGACGCAAATCATCCGGCATGAGCCTGGCGCCCAGGCTTGGGCGCGGCAGATCCAAGGAGGAGTTGGCGGATGACCTTGCAAGCAAGGGCGGTTTCCACGCTGCAACAAGACTATGTCGTCAGATGCGAGAGAACTCAGAAGGAGAGTGGTAAGTATGGCCGGTAAGACCGCCAACCCCAGCTTCAGGGGCGTTAAGCTTTGGCGACTCGTCGGGCTGGTGCTGCTGATTGCGGCAATGTTGGCCACGGCAGTGCCGGTTGAGGCGGCTGTTGGCGAGTTCTCCGTCACCTATGACGGGAACGGTAGCACAGGCGGTGACGCACCGCTTGCAGACTGGTACGACGCGGGACAAACGGCGACAGCTGCCGATGGCGGATCCCTGGTTAGGACCGGCTTCACGTTCCTCGGCTGGAGCAGCGATCAATACTCCACCGAACCCCAGTACACAGAAGGCGCAACCTTCACGATGCCACCGAACGATCTCACCCTCTACGCCGTCTGGGAAGAGAATCCCATGTACGAAGTGACTTTCTACGTTCTTGGCAATGTGGGGGGCACGATTGAGGCCGAGGTCGATGGTCTTCCCATTACCTCCGAAGACCTCATAGAAAGAGGCAAGACCATCGTCTTTAGGTGGGAAGCCAACTACGGGTACGCAGTTGATGGGGTGGGCGAGAGCTACTCACCCGACACCAAATGGGATATGTCTGACGAAGAGAACGGCTCAATCACCTGCACCTACCTCGGGTCCGATATCTCGGTCAATGTGAGCTTCTACTATGCAGGACCCACCTACACCGTAACCTACGATGCCAACGGCGGCAGTGGTGACCCACCTGCTCCTTCAACATCTTACGCTTCGGGTGCAACAGTCACCGTTCTCGCCAACAGCTTCACGCGGACGGGCTACACCTTCGTGAAGTGGAACACGGAGGCTGACGGCTGGGGAACCGACTACTACCCTGATTATGATGAATTCGAGATTGATGACTGGGATGTCACGCTGTACGCCATCTGGGAAGAGGACAGCACGCCCGCCGCGAGCCTCCTGGTATTTGGCGCTAACAGCAGTGGCCAGCTCGGCGACGGGACCGACACTGCCAGGTACACCCCCACGCTGCTGGCAGAAGACCCAGATAATCCGTGGCAGGCCGTCTCAGCTGGCTCTGACCACACACTGGCCTTGAAGGCAGATGGCACTCTCTGGGCCTGGGGAGACAACGGGAACGGTGAGTTAGGCAATGGGACGTACACCGGTAGCCTGATTCCAATTCCAATCGACGGCAGTGGGTACTCATGGTTGGCCATATCGGCAGGTTACAGCTCCAGCATGGCTATCCGAAGCGATGGTACTCTCTGGGCTTGGGGACGAAACAACTATGGCAAGCTGGGCGTTGGGGACCTGCTAGACAGATCGACTCCGACTCAAGTGGGGACGGACCCCGACTGGAGCTCGGTATCCGCCGGTATGTATCATACTTTGGCCCTTAAGACCAATGGCGGTCTCTGGGCCTGGGGCAACAACGAATTCGGGCAGCTTGGAGACGGAACTACAGCCAACACATGCGCCCCAAAGCAGGTCGGAGAGGCCACTGATTGGGCGGCAGCGTCGGCAGGGAAGAACCACTCTTTGGGCATAAGAGAGGACGGCACCCTCTGGGCCTGGGGATCATGCAACGCTGGTCAGTTGGGCACCGGGTACACAGAAGATAAACACATCCCATTCTGCATCAGCACTGATATGTGGCTGGACATTGCCACTAGCGACGAATTCAGTCTGGCCGTCAAGGCTGACGGCACCCTCTGGGGCTGGGGATCCAATGATCTAGGCCAGCTGGGCCTGGGCTTCACGTCTTATCAGGAATCCGACCGTAGGCAGGCCGGCACGGATACAGACTGGGCGAAACTGGGGACCGTTCGTTGGTACCACTGCGCCGCTCTGAAGTCAGACGGAAGCCTCTACACCTGGGGCTGGAATGGATCAGGCCAGCTTGGAGACGGAACCACCACCAATGCATCCACGCCCACTAAAGTTGGGGCAAGCTGGAACTGGCTGGCGGTTTCGTGCGGTGGTAGTCACTCCGCTGGTATCGCAACACCGGCGACGGCACCAACCACACGCACCGTGACCTTCAGCGTCGTGGGTGATAGCGGCGGGACCTTGGTCGCCACGGTGGACTCAGCTGAACTGACCTCCCCCGCCGAGGTTGAAGCGAGCAAGACCGTCATCTTCACCGCCACGCCCGCGAGTGGCTACAAGGTAAATGGCTGGACCTATGACTGGACAATGCCTGGCTGGGACGACACCGGCTGGCCTTCAGTCCTTGCCTACATAGATCTAGACAGTGACCTTACCGTGCAGGTTGAATTCGAGCCGGCTTTCTATGTCACCTACGACGCCAACGACGCTGATAGCGGCACGGTACCCGTCGACAACAACGCCTATGCGGAAGGCGGCGAGGTGATCGTACTCGGCAATACTGGCAACCTGGTTAAGAGCGGTTACACTTACGGCGGGTGGTCGTATGGCGGTACAACCTATGCAGCAGGCGACAAACTGACCATGCCGGCTGCGAACGTCACCTTCAGTGCCGTCTGGAATGCAGTAACCCCAACCACCTACACCGTGACCTTCGCAACCAACCCCGCTGGCGTGAACGCCCTGGTCACATGGGAGTACGGAACTGGGGATGGCGAATCCGGCGAGCTGAGAACTGGCGGTGCACCATCCATAGACGTACCCGCGGGTGCCACGCTCAACTACCGTTATTGGTCGCCGGTCACGACAGGCGGCATCGAGTACCGTGCAACCGGGGATTCTCCTTGGGAAGGCAGCATCACGGTGAACTCAACCCAGACCGTGGCGTGGGATTACTCCACATTCTACGAAGTGTCGCTTACCGCGACTGACGGCACCGACCCCATCAGTGCAGGCTTCTCGTACTCGATTGATGATGGGGAAACCCTGGTGAACTTCACACCCTACGACTTGTGGGTGCCGGCCGGAACCTCGATGAGCTACACCTACTATGACGTTGTCTGGGCACATGAGTTTGATATTCGGTACAAACTCCAGTCGTCCGATCCAGACCTCACGGCAGGCGTCACCGAGCCGACCACTGTGGCCGGAGTCTACAGACGAGAGAATCAGGTGGAGTTCCGCACAGACCCTGCAATCGCAGCCAGTTTCACTTGGACAGCCACTTCTCCATCCGCTGCGACCTTGTCGGGCGCGGGGACCGCAGACACTAGCGCCAAGGACATCTGGGTACCGCAAGGGTGGTCGCTTTCGTTCGCCTTCGACCAGACGGTGGTACGGGGGGATAAGACCTACGTCTTCGTGGACGCGACTCAGGCGTCCGGATACACTCCCACTGGGCCCGGCACGATCTGGGGCAACTACGCGCTGACCTACACCGTGACCTTCGGCACCACCTCTGGCAGTGGCACTGTTGCAGCTACCGTTGACGGGAATCCCATCAACACCGGCGATGCTGTGGAAGCGGGCAAGAACGTTGTCTTCACAGCAACTCCGGCATCAGGCTACCGGATCGACGGATGGTCCTATACGGAGTCCACTAACTGGGACAAGACCGGTGGACCGAGTGTCTACATCTACACCAACCTTAACCAGAATATCTGCGCCACGGTAGGCTTCGAGCTTATCCCAGTGGCTGCCGTAGTGACCACTCATCCCAGCGACCAGACCATCACCTACGGTCAGAGCGGATCCTTCACAGCCGCGGCGACGGGGACTCCAACGCCGACGGTTAGCTGGCAGCGCCGGACCACAGGGGACTGGGCCTACTTCGACCCCGCAGAGACAACCTTGACGCTGAGCGTCGTTTGCCCAACTGTCGGCTACAGTGGGACACAGTACAGGGCGGCCTTCAGCAACTCTGCCGGAACGGTGTACACCGATGCGGCGACGCTGACTGTCAACCCGGCACCGTTGTCGGTGACCGCCGATAACAAGACCCATACCTACAGCGAGACAGCATACACAGGCTTCACTGTCAGCTATGCTGACTTCGTCCTCGGTGAGGATGAGACGTACCTCGGCGGGACGCTGGGCTACGCGACCACACCGGACAACCCCGCAATCAACGTTGGGTCGTATACGATTACGCCGAGCGGGTACACGTCCAGCAACTACGCGATTAGCTACAATACCGGTACGCTTACCATCAGCCAAGCGAGGCCGACGGTCAACACTTGGCCCACAGCGTCCGGGATCACGTACGGGCAGACGCTCGCCGATTCCAACCTGAGCGGTGGAGCGGCAAGCCAAAACACGGCGAACGTTCCCGGCGTGTTCACATTCGATGCACCGACGACGATGCCGTCTGCTGGCACCTACAGTGCAGCGGTTACTTTCACACCTACTGACTCGACCAACTTCAGCACCGTGTCGAGCAGTGTGGACGTTGAAGTTGCCAAGAAGGCCCTGGCAATCACGGCTAACGACCAGACCAAGGTCTATGGGGAGACGTTCACTTTTGATGGTGACGAGTTCGCGACGGATGGTCTGGTGGGAACTGAGTCCATAGCCTCAGTCTCCCTGTACAGCGCTGGAGCCGTGGATACGGCTGTCCCGGGCCCTTACGACATTGATATCAGCAATGCGGTCGCTGGGACCAACACCGACCTTGACAATTACGACATCTCCTGTGTCAAGGGAACCCTGACTATTCCTGAGGTAACCCCAAGCACCCACACTGTGATCTTCGTGACCAACCCCGCTGGTGTTGGTACGGATGTCACCTGGTCGTATGGGGCTGAGCCTGGCCAATCTGGCACGACGAACACCGGCAATGCCACACCATCCATAACGGTGCCGACTGGAGCAGAGCTGACCTTCTCCTTCGCGTCCACTGTTCTGGACGGAGATACGAAGTATCTATACACAGGCGCGAGCCATACCTCTCCGGTGACGGTCAATTCGAACATGACCATCACTGGCGAGTACGATACCTACTACCTGGTCACGTTTGTGACCGACCCCACCGGTATTGATGCAAACGTCACCTACACAGTGGGCAACGGCACTCCAACGGTCTATGATGAGCCGTGCTGGGTTGCCGCAGGTGAAACGCTCACTTACGAGTACCAGGACCTAGTGAACGTTGGTGACATCTACACCTTCAGCTACGCCTCTCCACCGTCACCCCAGACGGTAACGGCTTCGCCCACGGTCACCGGCTACTACTGCCATTACGACCAGATCTTCACGGGCAAGGGCATTGGTTTCTGGAATAGCACACCCGGCCAGCGTTTGCTGCAAAGCGAGATGACCCCAGAAGAGCTAGCTGCCCTGCTCAACAGCTACAACCTCTGGAACGAGAACGGAACTAGGAAGCTCTTTACTGCTAGCAGCAAGGTCTATAGGGAGTTTGGCTCGTGGGTCAGCAAGGCCACCGCCAGGAACATGTCTTACATGTTGTCTGCACAGATGGCATCCATGGTGCTAATGGTCGAGTTCGGCGAGGTCCAGAGTACAGACATGGTCTACGCGCCGAGCTTGACCGGAGATGTCACGCTCAACGACTTCGGATTCATCGCAGTCGAGGATCTGATTGTCTACGCAAACGGTCTGCTTGGCGAGGACGGCAACAACCAAGTTGGGCCAAAGCATCCACAGCGCGCCCAGTTCACCCGGGTCAGCGATGTCCTGAGTTGGGCAAACAGCAGCAAGGTCCTGTTTGCGGCTCCAGTGTGCCCGACCATGCCGACGTGCTCGTGGGTGGGCAATTGGACATCCTATGACCCCTGTGCGACCCCAATCCGCTACTCAAGTTTCTCGGTGTGGTCCGCGGGTAATGGCGTGGCAGGAACATGGGAGTACTGGGGGGAGTTCATAGGCAGCGTTGACGGCAATGTGCTGACCGCAACGATTACCGCAAATGGGAGTATCATCGAACTTACACTGACCAGCTGTGACGAGTTTGTGGGTACGTTTGATGAAGAAACCGTTGCGGGATTCCGAGGCTCGCCACCCGAGTAGACGAGCTGAACACAGACGGAGCCGCCGGACAACCGGCGGCTCTTTCCGCTTCCCCGTCTGATCTCTGTCTTTACAAAGCTTGACATCATATCCTGTATGGTCGTGGCCGCCATGCCACAGCAACCGTAGTGAGCAGGATCCGCGCTCAGCCACACACCCCGCTGCCGACTAAGACGGGTTCGATTTGCTCACCTTAACCGTCAGCGACGGAAACCGGATCTGGGTTGGGGCGACTGTTCCGATCGCCATGAAAGAGATTCCTAGCCGACAACCAACGCCGATAGAGCGACAGCGGCGATGGTGGTGCGTTGATCTATCTGGCCGGCAACCCGGTGGCAGAGTGGAGCAAGGGACTTGGCAATGAGAGCGATCAGACCGGTGGAGTCGGGAGGAACTTCACCTGCGACGATCTGAACGATAGCAGTTCCAACACCGTTCTGGGCTCCCACATTCGAACGCGACGGGCAATCGGGAAAGCGACGGCGCCCGCCAGGCAGAGCCGGGCAGCGACTATACAAGCACACTCACCTGGCTGATTCGGGCTAGGGAAGCCGCTCCATCCTCCACCGTCGAGCCCGAGGGATAGTCTACTGCCCCGGCAGGCGTTATCGATCTCTCCAATGTGTCGATCACATTCACGTCCACTGATCCAATCCCAGTCAACACCTACTCTCTGGTGCTCAATATCACCAGCGACTACTACGCCGGAGAGCACGAAGAGGATATCGTGATCTATGATCCCAGCCTGAGATTCACCACTGGTGGCGGCTGGTTCTACTGGCCCGCAGACAAGAACAACCCCGAGCTCGAAGGTGCCAAGACCAACTTCGGCCACACGATGAAATGCGACAGAGAGTCCACCAGCGTCCAGGGCAGCTTCCTGCTCCTCGCGCACCTGACGGACGGTGGCATCATCCGCATGAAGAGCAACTCAGTGTATGGTCTCGCCATCATGAACAATAACTACCCGGGTGTGGCCTCCTTCAGCGGCAAGTGCGTCTACACTCGCCTGGATTCGGACGGCAACATCCTAGCCGAGGTCGGTAATCAGGAGTTCACGGTGTACGTCAAGGACATGGACGAACCCGGCACGGGCACTGACATGTTCTGGTTCACCACCAAACTGACCGTCGACGGCGATCGAGTATCGCTGCACAGCAACAACGACGGCAAAGCCGATGAGAACGAGTACGCCCCACTCAACGACGGCAACATCGTGGTGCCGCACACGAATGGCAGCAGTGATCCGGTTGATCCCGGCGAGACTGAGCCAGTCAGACCGCCCAAAAAGAAGTAGACTGACCGGCAGACTGACTCAAGGGAAATGAATTCAGCAGAGGGGCGGGGACCTCGGTCCCCGCCCCTCTCACCATGCCCAGCAATCCGCTCAGTATCCTCCGGGCCCGGACCATCGACGCAGGCTATCTCCCTACAGGTCACTCCAATAGTGTGAGCACCGTGCGGAGCGTTCGCAAGTACTCCCTGAAAGCATCGCGGCCCTGCTTGGTTAGGGATAGGGTAGTGTGTGGCCTACCGTCGACGAACTCCTTAGTGACCTGGATGTATGCGGCCTGTTCAAGCTTCTTCAGGTGCGCCGATAGATTGCCGCCCGTCATGCCCGTCTGGCTCTGCAGAAAGACAAAGTCCGCGTCTGCGACTGCGTATAGACAGGCCACGATGCTCAATCGTGCCGGTTCGTGCATCACCTTGTCCAAGGCTGCAATCTCTCTGGGGTCGAGTTGTGCTGCGCGCATGGTCTATTCTGCCTCCCCGTCAGACAATGGCGGGAAATCCTTCAGAAATCTTCTCAACATCAGTGCTCCTGCGCCGGCTGGCACGAGCCCGCCGACAAGCAGAGCCACACCCGGCTCGCCGCCCATGGCAGCGATAACAAGGCCAGTCAGCACAAACCATCCAGCGTAGAGCCCAAACCTCCCTACCTCCGCGGCAGCACCCAACACAGCAGCCATCATCCCCATGATCAGCGAAGGAATCGCAGGCGCCATCCACCTTGCTGCCTCCGGCGACCAGCCAAGCGTTACTACCAAGGCAAGCACTCCCAGTCCGACAGCAATCGCGCCCATGAAACCAATCCTCAGCCGTCCTGTGCGTCGCGGAGCAAACCGGACACGGCCAAGACGCGGCTCAACGATACGCTGCCGCAACAGCAGCCACGCTGGAGTCGCGGCAGCCCAGAAAGCTATTGCCGCCGCAAAGTAGCCCAGGGCCCAGACGAGCCCTGACAGAAAGACAACAAGCCCAAGTACGAGATCAGTCGAACCATCCTGCCAATAGGCCTGGTAGATGCGTGACTCAATGCCACGTATCCCGTTAGTCATTGCGGGTCACCCCTTTGAATATGTGGTACAGACTAGTCTGCAATGCAAATATATCTGCGTCACACCATCTTGTCAAATGCCGTAGCACGATCCCGGGGCAGTCGGTTGCGATGCTCAGGCGTCCACCGGCGCGGAATTCAGCAAGGGCCATTCAGCCACACCACGTGACATCTCTGGGAAACCACGCAGTGCGCCGATTCGTAGTCGATAGTGTCAGAAAAATCACCGATCCCGAGAGGAGGTGCCACATGACCAGGGGATTTCCGGCTCGTCTGGTTCTTCTTGTCATGGCCTTGGTGCTGGTTGTTGGCGGATGTCGTGTTGGGGCTTCGGATTCGCCAGCACTTGGTGAGGTCCGGGGTATGTATCTTGGGGAGCAACCACCAGGTCTTGTCCCGCAGCTGTTCGCCCCAGCTGTATTCCGCGATGAGATTCATTCGGTGCCCGTATTCTCGCTCGATGGCAATGAGGTGTACTGGCGCCCAATGAATGGCAGCAGGATTCAATATATGCGTCAGGTGGAAGGGCTTTGGACACCTCCCGCCACGCCAGGCTTTGCGGCAACCAACGATGACAGCCCCGCCTTTTCTCCCGACGGACAGAGGATATTCTTCATCAGCTGGCGGGCCGGCGGTGAGGACATCTGGTGTGTCCACCGCACCGATGGCGGATGGTCGAGTCCTCAGGCACTCCCCCAGGTGGTAAACTCCCTAATCATCCATTGGCAGATCTCCGTGGCCAGCAACGGCGATCTCTATTTCGGCGGCAAGCCGAATGAAGACAGCGACCAGGACATCTACCGTGCCGTCCTCGTCGACGGGGAATACCGTGCGGTGGAGAAGCTGGGTAGCCCCGTCAGCATGAGTGGTTCGTACGAGCATAGTCCCTACATCGCGCCCGATGGATCCTACTTGATCTTCTCCCGGACGGACAGTCGCTTGACCAACTCCGACCTCTACGTGTGCTTCCGCAATTCTGCCGGGTCCTGGGGACCTGCACTTCGTTTTGACTCCCCAATCAACACAGCCTGGCACGACCAATGTGCGTCGGTGTCGCTCGATGGGAGATACCTGTTCTTCCTGAGCTTCCGCGGCGGCAAATCACAGATATATTGGGTAGATGCGGCTGTAATCGAGGCAATGCGACCGATCTAGACTGGTCTTTGTGATGGCGGTAGACACGCCGACCGGAGCAAGACGTGACCACAGTCGGTGCGCCCCGTCCACTCGGGATGCCTCTCATCATCCACATTCCGCGTGCCTTGTTGGCCTGTCTCCATGCCATTTCCGATATCCCCGACGCCTAGTGAACAGGGGGAATGAATCCCGCATCAATCAGGTACTTGAGTAGTTCCTGTTCCTTGAGCGCTGGGAAACGACGGGCACGCTTAGCGTAAAACCACTCCAGATAGTGCTTGAACCCTTCCGCCTGCCAGTCTGCATTCAGCGTGAGACCGGACGTTGGATCGTCGTAGATGCTGGTCAACGTATCGAGTTCCTCTGTGGTTAGGCGATGATGTTGCTCGTGGTGGATCACGCCAGACGCAGCAAGACGGCCGGCTTCCTTCCTCGACTGGCCATCCTCATACCCCAGAAGAATCGCCAATAAGGGAAAGCAGTGCTCCCGCGGGAGAGCAAGCTGGGTGTATACCGTGTCCAACGAAGTGCGGTGGACTGCATTGGTCAGAAGTGAGTCGATCCCCAAGGAGCGCGCAGCGATTACTGCGGTCTGCGCGGCCAGAAGAGTGTCGGCCACCCCGGCGAGGAACAGCATCAGGCTGTCCGATGGGAACGTACTGCCAAGGTGCTCCGCGAGGTCGTTGATGCGCGAGTAATCGACGCAGTAGAAAAGCGCCACGGGCGCTTGATACTGCACTACCTTTGCCATGCGCTCCTGGTCGTGCACTACGATGATCGAATAACTCTGCCGTGCCGATGCCGTTGCCGCGCGTACGGAGGCGTTGAGGATCGTCTCGAGGTCAGAATCACGCACGGCCCGGTCCGGCAGGAAGTTGCCGTGTGTGCTGTGCAAAGAGTGGATTGTCCGCAGGACTTCATTCATCGTTCGCGCCCCCTTGATGGTCCCCCATAGCTCAGCGCACGGCTCGTATCAGCGAGCCGGTGGCTCACGTCCTTGCCATACTCACCTGCATTTGATTAGAACCCTAATTATTCTCCTCGGCCGGCCGAGCCGTGTCAACTACCTGCTTGGGACAGATACATCAAGTTCGGCGCTCCCCGGGGTTTCCGGTACCCTCCAGGACTTGCTTCTGCGATCCGAGTCTCGCCAGATCGGGGATCCGATCGGGCGGGCTCGCCCCAATCCTACGGCGCCGCACTCAGCGACCGCGCAGCAGGACATAGCGCCCACAACAGGACAGGCCGCCCAGGAGCAAGGAGGCCGACTACACTAGACTCATCCCTGCGGCTTCCGCACCTCCACACCAGCGAGGGTTTCATAAAACTGGATAACTCCGCCGTGGTCGTCCTTTGCTTTGCCTTGGACCTTGAGGGCCTGCATGATCTCCATCACCTGGCTGGTCAGCAGCAAGGGCACGCCGACATCGTGTGCGGCGGCGAGCGCGTTGGCCAGGTCTTTAATATGCAATTCGATTCGGAAACCGGGCTTGAAGCTGCCCTGCAGCACAAGCGGCACTTTGGCGTCGAGCACATTGCTGCCGGCGAGGCCGCCTCTGATTGCGCGGTAAACCTTCTCCGGGTCGACGCCGGACTTGTGTGCCAGGACCATGGCCTCGGACATGGCTGCGATATTGAGCCCGACGATGATCTGGTTGGCCAGCTTGGTGACGTTGCCGCTGCCGATCTCGCCGACGAGGACCACGGAGGCGCCCATGGTCGCCAGGATGTCCCGGACCTGATCAAACGCCTCCTGGGGGCCGCCAACCATGATCGACAGCGTGCCTTCGATCGCCTTGGGCTCGCCACCGCTGACCGGCGCATCGAGCATGATGATGCCCTTTGCGGCCAGCCGCTCGGAAACCGCCCTGCTCACAGTGGGGTCGATCGAGCTCATGTCAACGACGATGGTCCCCGGTTTTGCGCCTTCAATCACTCCCCGCGGACCAAGCAACACCTGCTCAACGTCCGGGGAATTGGGCAACATTGTGATGACCACCTCGCTCTGCGTGGCGATGTCCGCCGGCGAGCCTCCTTCCCGTGCGCCTAGGTCGACTAGCTCCGCCACTGCCGCGTGGCTCCGGTTGTGGCAGATGACCGGATAACCCGCCCTTAGCAGCCGTTTGGCCATAGGTTTACCCATGATGCCGAGGCCGATGAAACCGATTCTGATCACGGTGAGTGCCTCCCATCCGTCGTCCATCTGCAGGCAAGGTTTCGTGTGACGAGGGATGGTCCCCTGTTGGCGATGGAGTGGGTCTGCACACCCGCCGTATTCACGATCGGCGGAGTGTGTCGTATGCTGAGCTGGCGGCCTGGAATCACTTGGGCATCTTGGCAAAGAGCACGTACGTGAACGGATCCTGCCGCACTCCGCCTGCATACAGCTCAAAATGGAGGTGGGCGCTGCCGCTTGGCAAACAATTGCCGGACTGGCCCGACTTACCGACCGATGAGTTCTGGCTGACGTTCAGCGCACCAACTGGGACCTCTGTGTATTCGCTGTTGTCCTGCCGGTAGTTCGGGTAAGGGCAGGCTTGGTAGCCGCCGGCGAACTGCGACATGTGGGCGTAAAGGGCTAGGTGGTCCCCGTATTGGAGTCTGGCCATGTTGCCATAGCTGACCGTGTGAAGGGCACCTTCAACGAAGAAGTACCTGTAGCTGTAGTTGACTACTCCACCCTGCACTGCGTACAGGGAGGTACCAACGGGCGTCCCGATGTCGATCGCCGGATGGTCCGCCGAATAGTCCTGGCTACGCGTACCGGACCTGATCGGCCTGACCTCGCTGGTATAGCAGCCCGGGATATGCAGGTACTGTGACTGGACGTAGCCGCGCTTGTTACCCCCGCTCGTCCAGTACTCCAAGAACCACCATGAGCTCGTACTCCCCTCAATGCGGAAAGCCGTGACGATCTCCCGTTTGGCGATTGACCCGATGCTAGCGTATGACGATGATGGGCCGGCCCGTACAGTCAACGTACCGCCGGAAACGTTCAAGCCGAAGTAGTTGATGTCGTACTGAGCTGCGGGAACTCCGCCGCCGCAAGACACCGTCGACTGAAGAACATATCCCCTGCGTAGCGGGGATCCGTATTCGATGAAGTAATACGAGCCGTGGTACTCGATGACGGTGACAGCGGTACCTGCGGTGATGGAGCCGAGGCTGGCGTAGCTGGACCCCGGGCCGCCCTTTACCGTGGTAGTTGACAGCATTGTGCCGCTGACGCCAGCAAGCAGAGCCATGCGCCCCAGGAGCCAGTCGGGTACCGGCTTTGCGGTAGCGCCACGCAGATCGGTGGGATACCCGTGCCGTGCTCCTTCCTCGACGCTCTCAAACGGGAAACCAGGGGTGTCATACAGACCGATTGTGGCGGTGGACGCAAGAGCGCCAGGTACCGCCAAGAGGACTAGACAGATGACTAACGCAAGAACAACGAGTCGCCTATTCACATAGTATCCCTCCAAGTGTCATTTGATGATGAGCGAAGGCAACCGCACGGGTGAGAACCGCCTGGTCCTTGTCCCATCTCCGAGTTGACCAATTGTGTTGCCGCCCCATCCGTAGATCGTCCCGTCTGGACAGGTCAAGAAAGCATGCGCGTCGCCAACTGAGATGATAGATGTGGGCGGGAAGGGATCAAGATTGATCCGAGTGGGGATCAGCACTTCCTCGCTGGTGAATCCGATGCCAACTTGCCCGAATTTGTTCCACCCCCATCCGTAGAGCATGCCCGTCGCTGAGAGGGCAAAGACGTGGCTCCACCCCGAAGCGATTGCCACGATGTCTCCGGGAAGCAAGACCGTGACCGGGCTTGAACTGCCCTCGGATTTGCCGTTGCCAAGCACCCCATAGATATTGCTTCCCCAGGCGAGAACCTCACCTCCCTCAATTAGTGCGAGCGAACAGCCCAGCCCGGCGGCGATGTCCGTCGCTCGGCCGGGAAGCGGGACAGGAACAGGCGTGTCGGAGGGAGTATCGAGTTCCCCGACCTGCCGATCATTGTTGCGACCCCACGCCAAGACCCTGCCCGACCTGGTCAAGACCAGGCAGTGGCGTCCCACCGCCGCGGCCTTCTGCACCAACTCGCCGACGTCGAGTAGGGCTGGTATTAGCCGATCCTTGGTCGAACCATCACCCACTGTCCCGTACTCGTTGGACCCCCATGTGTAAAGAAGGCCGGACTGGGTTATCGCCATGGTTACGTGCACGCCCGCCGCGATCTGAGTGACGGGCCTGTCAAGCAGTACCCGGACGGGAGTAGCCCGATCCGTAGTTGTCCCGTCCCCCAACTCCCCGTGGGTATTGGTGCCCCAACCGTACACCGCGCCATCTGCCAGGATTGCGAAGGCAGTAACCGACCCGGCGAAGACATCCGTTGCCGGTGCGGGTAGACGCACCCGCGCAGGATCGGGATAGCTCTGTGGGCCCTCGCTGTGGTCCGTGATTCCACGGCCGAGGTTGCCGCAGTGATCAGTGCCCCAGGAGTAAACGTCGCCGGAGGCAGTCAGGGCGACAGTGTAGCTCCCACCCGCAACCATCTTGATCGGGGTAACGGCCAGGGGTTGTCTCTGACAACTCGTGAGGAAGACGCAAAGGAATGGAGCAAGAATGAGGCAAACCAGAGAGCTGACGCCCAGTCGACGGCCCAACCTGCGCCAATATCCCTTACGCAGCATATGTCATAATGCTATGCGGTCTGCAGCCGAGGCGCCCGGACATCGCACAGCACCCCTCTCACGACCAGTTGAGCCTGCATAGGCGGCAAAGCAGAGACTGGCCTGCGACAGGAGGGGCGTTTCCAGGCGGGTGGTGTCGGCATCAGTATAGCGTAACGCTATTTATGGGTCAATCCGGAAGACGGAGGCAAAACGTAGATCAGAGGGAGGCAGCGTTATCTGAGGCAGGCAGCAAGCTCAAGCAGACTGTCGGGGCGAGAGGCCGCTACTCGCGGGGCGAGATCTTCAGCACGTACGGCTTGCGCTCGCAGGACCATGATGGTCGAGCTTATCGCCGTCCTGCTCCGCGAAGTAATGCCCCACCGCATACATGAACCGCTCCACGACGAAGTCAGTCGCCCTGCGGCTGACGGCCGCGCTCGGGCACACCTGGTCAAACCCGTGATAACACCCATCAAGCAGCATGAAGTCAACCGCAACTCCCGCTTCCCGCAGATTGCGGACATACTGCTGTGTCTCATCTCGAAAAGGCTCGAGCTCGCCGACGAAGGTCACTGCCGGCGGCAGCCCGCGGTAATCCGTCGCCCTGGCCGGAGCGGCATAAGCTGGCACGTCGTCCGCTCCAAACAGCGCGCCAAGATATAGCCGCCAGGCAATGGCGTTTGACCGCGAATTCCAGACGGGAGCATCGTTGTTCCGTGCCGACTCGGTCGTCATCCGGTCATCAAGCATCGGGTAGAGCGGCATCTGGTAAGCAATCGACACCTCGCCCCGGTCGCGCGCGTACAGCGCGACGGCCACGGCAAGCCCCCCGCCCGCACTGTCACCACCCACCATCAACTGATCGTCCCGGATCCCGAGGTCCCGCGCGTGGTTCTTCATCCACAACAGCGCAGCATAGGCGTCCTCCAGCGCCGCCGGATAGGGCGCCTCAATCGACAGGCGGTAGTCGGGAGCGATGACGACACAGCCGCTCGCCTCGATCAGCCTTCTTGCCATCGACAACGCCTGCTCCGGCGCACCGATCGCATAGCCGCCGCCGTGCAGCCAGAGCACCCCAGGTGCATTGGTCCGTGGCTCGCGCGGGCCAAAGATGAGGACCCGCATCGCAGATCCATCCGGCCGCGAAACCGCCACTTGCCTTATCTCGAGCGTGTCATCCTTGATCAGCGTCCGGGGACGCTTCATCAACCTATGGATCAAACGCAGACGGCGCTCGGTGAAGGTCCCGTTGACGACCTTCATCAGCAGCCCGCGAGCGCGCAGGTCGGGGTCGATCTTGCCGGTCCCTGTCCTCACTGGGATCCCACCCCGGCAGGCAGTGGCGTTTCTAGTCCGGTGAAGTTGCATCGCCAGTCGGACACCCACGCCGGATAGTACCCTGCCCGGTAGGCCACCCGCTGCGAGGCAATGTTGCTCGCAATGGCATCATAGCTCGGCACATAGCCCAGGTTGAGTAGCTCCAGGGTCAGGCAACGCACCAGGTAGGTCGCCAGCCCAAGCCGGCGCTGCCCTGGCAACACGTCCACCCCGATCTGCCACAGCCTGGCCGCGACGTCGCATGCTCCGGCCATCCCGACAATGACGCCGTCCCGCCGGGCCAGCATCACCTTGACCGTGTGATATGGGTGGTTAGGATCGTAGATCAGCGAGTTGCTAAAGCCAGGCGTGCCGAGCAGATCGGCAACTCCTTCCCTCTCGACCAGCTCAAAGTCATAACCAGCCGGCGGCGCGAGCGGCTGCATGCGCGCCAGATCTGGCAAAAAGTGCAGGTAGAGGCCTCGGACAAACGGCAAAGCAAATATGGCGTCCCTGCCCTGCCCCCGCATTTGATCTCGCGCAATTGCCAACCGCTCTGGCGTCGCAGAGACGACAATCGACTGCCCCATCGACACGATGTCGAAGTGACGCTCTTTTCGGGCAAACGGCCTGCGTCCAGCGTTTTCCCTTGCCTCAACAAACACAACGCTGTCTTTGTCGCCGTTGAGATCAGCGACCGCGCAGTTAAGGTCGACAGCAAGTTGCGCCTGGACAATCTGGATCATCTTGTCGTGCGTCATCATCCCGGTCGATCCCCTCATCCTTGATGCCCCCGCCCGCGGTGGTCCGTCCTGCTCGACTGAGATATGCTGACGAGGGAGGCTGACACGCACTTCGGCACATTGGCGGGTTCGACCTTGCCGGAGAGGGGGTAAGGACTATCAAGCGTACCGTGCTACTCACGCTCTGCATCGTCACCCTCTGTCTTGCGGGCTGCACCCCAAAACCGCCCGCCCCAGCGCCTGACGCGCCAGCCGCGGTGGCGTTGATTGAGGCCTACCCCCGCCTGTCCTTTGCCCAACCGCTCGAGTATTCGAGCCCAGCCGACGGGAGCGACCGGGTTTTTGTCGTCGAGAAACCAGGCCGGATCCTCGTCTTTGCCAACGACCCGCAGGTGGCAAGTGCGTCGGTTTTCCTCGACTTGCGCACCAAGGTGGATAGCGGCGGCTTCGAGCAGGGGCTCCTCGGATTGGCTTTTCATCCCTGGTTTGCTGACAACGGTCTCCTGTACGTCAACTACACCGCCGGTGGCCAATCCGTTATCGCAGAGTACCGGATCAACCCAGAGAACCCATCCCTCGCCCTGCCGAACAGCGGGCGGGTCCTCCTGACCATCAGGCAGCCGTATGCAAACCACAACGGCGGTCACCTGGCATTTGGCCCGGATGGTTTCCTCTACATCGGTATGGGCGACGGTGGCTCTGCCGGGGACCCGCAGGGCAACGCGCAGAACATGACAAGCCTCTTGGGCAAGATCCTTCGTATCGACGTGGACCGGGCTGAGGCAGGCAAGCAGTACGCCATCCCGGCGAACAATCCGTGGGCCGGCAATCAACAAGGCTCCCGCGAGGAGATCTACACGCTGGGCTTTCGCAATCCGTGGAAGTTCAGCTTTGACCCGGCAAATGGCCAGCTCTGGGTGGCGGATGTCGGGCAAGACGCGCTAGAGGAGATCGACATCGTGGTCAAGGGCCTCAACTACGGGTGGGACCGCATGGAGGGCACCGCGTGCTACCCGCCAGGCAGTCAATGCTCCGCGGAGGGTATGCAACCGCCGGCCTGGGAATACCCGCACTCGCTCGGGCAATCGATCACCGGCGGCTACGTGTATCGGGGCACGCAGATTGAGGGACTGCAGGGCTACTACATTTACGGTGACTACATGACCGGTCGCATCTGGGCGCTGCGCGTGGGCGACGGCGTACCGCCAGCCAACTACCTCCTGCTCGAAAGCGGCCTCCGGATATCGTCGTTTGGCGTGGACCATAGCGGGGAGCTGTACGTGATTGACTTGCGGGGCAAGATCTACCGGATGACAATAGCGGAGTAGTACCGCATTCGGAACTGCCTGAGTACGAGGGGCAGCGCGCTCGTTGGGTCACGTCTGTCAAGGTGGTGTAAATTCGATTCCGTGTAGTCCCTTTGAAGCTTGTCATTCTGCCGCCACCGCTGC